>Ga0209335_10005730_pt1 | contig 11297 bp, 12 predicted proteins | sample COG_09_FD_184753 | JGI IMG/M metagenome (GOLD analysis project Ga0209335, IMG submission 184753) | Pelagic Microbial community sample from North Sea - COGITO 998_met_09 (SPAdes) (version 2) | ecosystem: Environmental > Aquatic > Marine > Neritic zone/Coastal water | place: Helgoland, sampling...
TGTTGCTGCAAATTTGAAAAATAAAAAAAATTTAAATAATCATCTTTTAAAAAATTTAGATCCAATTGGTGTACCAAAAGAATTAAAAAACTCAGCAATCCCTTTTAAATTCAATGATTTTTCTGCATTAAAAAAAATAGTAAATAAATATAAACTTTCGGCAGTAGTCATTGAATGTGGGAGATATAATTATATTTCAAAAAATTTTGCACAAAAAATAAATAATTTATGTAATAAAAAAAATATATGTTTAATAGTTGATGAAATAACTACTGGGTGGAGAGAAACAAATGGAGGTTTGTACAAATTGCTTGGCTTAAAACCAAGCATTGTTGTTTACGGTAAATCCTTAGGTAATGGGTATGCGATTTCAGCTATTGTGGGTACAAAAAAATATATGAATAACGCAAATAAAAGCTTTGTAAGTAGTGTTTCTTGGACAGAACGAGTTGGTTTAACAGCTGGTTTGTCTGTAATTGATTATTTTACGAAAAAAAAAGTTTCTAAACACCTCATAAAAGTAGGAAAAATGATAAAGGAAGGTTGGATAAAATCTGCCAAAAATAATAAAATTGAAATTGAGCTGGGTGAGTTGAAAACTATTCCTACTTTTAGGTTCAAGTATGAAAATTATAACGAAAAACTTTATACTGTTTTTACTGACTTAATGCTTAAAGAAAGATATCTTGCAACTAATGCTGTTTATTTGAGTTATAAACATTCTCCTAGAGATATAAAAAAATATCTCATTTCAGTTGAAAAAGCTTTCAAAGAAATCTCTATTATTCTAAAAAATAAAAATCTTTTGAAAAAAATTAAATCAAGAAAATATAACTACTAATCTATCAATTTATCTCTAAGAAGATCATTGTAAAAGCTTTGATTTCGGATTAATTTTTTTTGATAATTAATTAGTTTTTGGTTTTTTGACAAAAACTTAACTATGTCATCCATACTAGTAAAAAATATTTTTTCACCAAAGTGATCAATTATTTTTGTAAATAATTTAAAATCTTTAAAAAAATCAATGGTTAGCCGATACTTAGAAAGGTTATTTTTTTGATCATATCTTTTGCTTTTAAACTTTTTAAATTGCCTCATAAACACAGTCACATGCTCTCTTTCAGACTTATTTTTTGCTAACTTATTGGATATTTTTAGCGCTTTATATTTAAATATTTCAATATCCATACCATCTGGAAATGTTGATGGTTCAGGATAAGTATTTGCATAATAGTCTAATTTATTTTTTTTAAAAAATAATATCATTTTATCTAAAATATTAATATCTATGAAGGGACAATCACTGGTAATCCTAACTATATTTTTTACCTTATATTTGGTTGCTGTTTTATAATATCTTCCAAGTACATCATTTTCTTCTCCTCTAAAAAATTTTAAAGAATTTTTTTTACAAAAATTTACAATTTTTGTATCTTTATTATTTTTTGTAGTTGCTATTATAATATTTTTAATAATTTTTGATTTTTGTAATCTACTTATTAAAACAATTAAAGGATTATAGCCTTTAAAGTTTTTTAAAACTTTACCTGGTAATCTTTTTGATCCTAGTCTAGCTTGAATTATTATTGCAAATTGCATTGTTTTAGGAGTATATATTTATTCATCATAATTAAAATTAGAAATTAAAATATTAATGTATAAAAATTTATATTTGCCAATTGAAATAAAGAAAAGAGAATTGCTCCCAAAACTTTTTTTAGGTTTAAAAGCTTTAAAAAAAGGATTTAATGTTGTTATTGGTGATAAAATTGCAATTGCACATGCTGTTAAATTTTTTGGTCCAGGCATATATTTTTATAAATCCATGAATTTTAATGACACTGACCATATTAAACGAATAAAAAATAAAAATAATATTTATGTTGTTCATGATGAGGAGTCGGGAGCCACACATGCATCAAAGAATATTTTTAAACAATTTTTAAATATTAGAAGTAGCAATGAGAATGTTCAACTTATTGATAGGTTCTATACTTGGGGAAAGTTTGATCATTCTCAATGGATTGAAAGATATAAAAAACAAAAAAGTAAATTTATTTTAACAGGATCTCCTAGAATAGATTTGTGTAATAAAAAAATTTATAACAAATTTTTAAAAACTGAAATTAATGATACTAAAAAAAAATTTAATAAATTTATTCTTTTTATAAGCTCTGGAATAAGCTCAGACAAAGAATTAATTAACATTTCTAAACAGGATAAATTTTTTTTTAGATATAAAGATGTAAAAGAAAAAAAAGATAGAAAAAACCAAATGCAAAATCTTAGAATGTATTTTAAAAGTTCAGTGCAAATGATGCAAAATTTATCAAAAAAATTTAAAGATATTAATTTTGTTGTAAGACCTCACCCCAATGAAAATATTAAGGATTGGAAAAAAATTTTTAAAAAATTTAAAGACAATGTTTTTTTAGACACATCAGATTCAGATATAACTAGTATGATAATCGCAAGTGAGTGTGTTATTCACAATTCTTCCTTTGCTGGTATACAAAGTACATTACTAAAAAAACCTTTAATAGTTTATAAACCAAAAAAAATATCAATTCCGAAAAGAAGTTTTCCTAATAAGTTGGGTAATATTGCAAAATCAGAAAATGATATTTTCATATTATTAAATAAAATATTAAATTCTAAGAAAAACGTAATAAAAAAAAATAAAATTGATTTATTAAAAGCTAGAATATTTGTGGATAAAAAATATTCTGCTTCATCAAAAATTATTAATGATTTATCAAAATTTAAAGTAAATTCTAAAAAAACTAATTTAATTAAATTACAATTGTATTCTAAATACTTATTTCTTAAAAAGTTTTTAAAAAATAAGACTGATTATAACTCAATGAATAATACAAAAACTATCTACACTAGAAGATCAATGAGAGATAAATTGGGTACAGGTATCAAGAAAAAACAAATGTTGAAATATTTAAAAGATGCCAAAAAAAATGACTCTAGTTTAAAAAATATTCTTTTAAAAGAGTTTGGGCCTAACGGATTTTATATATATAAAAATTAGTTTACTATTTTAATTTAGCTTCTTTTATAATTAACCTTTTTCCATCTTTTAACTTTATGAATACATTAGGATAAGGATCACTTAACATTCTAATTTTGTTATATAAATAATTACTGTTTTGATTTTGAAGATCTTTAATTGTTATCTCGCTATCTTTTGGTAAAAGTCTTTTATATATCTTATGATTAGATTTTATCTGTTTTTTATCTTTATATTTTTTTTCTAACATTTTTTTTGTTAATAAAATTCCGATTTTTGTCATCCTATCAAATATTTCTTGTATATTACCTAATAGACTAATTTTTTTACTAGCAATTATATTTCCACTATCTATTTTTTCATTCATTCTAAATAAAGTTAGATGACTTTTTTTTATATTTCTAATTATTTGATTTTGTAAGGGGCTTCCTCCTTTGAATTTTGGTAACTTTGATGGGTGTAACATTATACATTTATAGGCGTTGATTAATGTTTTTGGCACAAGCCAACTCCAACCATAAAATAATATATATTCTGGATTAAATTTATTAATTTTTTTTAAATCAATTTTTTTTTTTTTTAAAATTAAAACTTTATAGTTCTTATTTTTTTTAAGTTCACTATAAATTGATATTGCCCAAGATCTATATCCTATACAAACAATTTTAATCATTCTATTGATCTGATTAATTTATAAGCCTCTGCATACTCCTCACCAATTTGAAGTCCTCTATAATTTGCCAATATATTTATTCCATATAAAGATCTAGGATGAGGTTTTTTTTTTATTTCATCCTTGTATATCTTTAATGCATCCCATTTATCCATAATATTCTTTTTACTTAATTTAATATAATGATTGGGAATAAAATTTTTTGTAACTTTCCATTCAGAACTCGATAAAACTTCAAATGAATATATTTTTTTAGGTTTGTGTGATTTTTTTATTGGTCTACACGCAACAATTACAGAATTAAAAACAACCCTATGATCTGAATTCAAATCATTTTCTGAATGAGTGAGTATTACATTTGGATTAAATTTTAAAACTTCTTTTTCAATAATTTTATTTAAATACACTTGTGAAACATTATTCAATTCTCCACAAAGATTGTCATAAAATTTAATTTTTTTTACACCAAACTTAGCTAAGGCTTTTATTGATTGTTTTTTTCTTTTTTCAATTTCATTCAAAACAACTGGGGTATAATGATCTAGTTTCTTAAATCTGCAGCTACTTCCTTCTGCTAAAAAAATTACACGAAAAATAGACTCATTTTTGTATTTTGATAAATATCCACCACATCCTAATATTTCATCGTCAGGATGTGCAGCTATAATTAAAATTTTTTTTTTCATTTATGACTATAAATATGGATGATTATTGTTAATTTTATAAGAATTCAATTTTTTTTTTTTAAATAAATGTTGTCCATATTCTTTAATACGTATTTTGTCTTTTAAGGATAAATTTTTTTTGTGTCTCGTATGATTAAATAAAGCTTTATCCAGATGCATTCCTCTATAATTATTTATTATTAAGTCTAAAATAAGGTTGTAATTCTCTAGACCACAATTCTTGATTTTTTCATCATAATAGCCCATTTTTTTTATTATCTCTTTTCTATATATGGTACCTGTTGCTAAAAAATCACCCCTAGTTAAAATTTCAGACTTATCAAATCTTGGCAACTTTTTTCTTCTAATTTTTTTTCCACTAGACTTTACTAAAAAGTAATCCGAATAAAAAAATGCATACTTTTTTTTCAGATGAGGAAAAAATTCTTTTAAATAATTTTTTTGTAGATAATCGTCTGAATCTACTCTTAATAAAAATTTGCCCTTTGATTTCTTAAATCCTATGTTAGCAGATTTTTCAATACCATTATTTTTAGTTTTGATTACTTTAATTTTTTTTATGTTTTTAATTTTTTCAATCAAAGATAAACTATTATCAGTACTTCCATCATCAATTAATATAATTTCTAATGAACAATAATTTTCTTGTGCTAAACAAGATTGGATGCATCTTTTTAGATATTTTGCATAATTAAAGTTTACGATTACAATAGTCAGATCTATCATCTATTCTATATCTTTAATTGTGAGGTGCTCACCTTTTTTTAATTCTTTAGTTGTTTTTTTTCCTAAAATATCTTTTATAGAATTAGGGGTAAGTGCATCTTTTGGACAAGGTCTTTGAAACTCTAACATATCCCTTTTTAAAACTTCATTAACAGAAACATCTTTAATTAATCGTATTGCTCTTCTCTGTAAAATAAAAGTTTGATCTTCATTTTTTTCTACTTTTTTGATTCCATCTCCCATGGCTTTTTCTAAAATTCTTGAACTCATGACCATCTTACTCCAAGCATCTGGGTCCATTGAAAATGGATGATCAGGGCCACTTCTGGAGGTGTCGTCTGTAAAATGTTTTTCTATAGCTTTTGCACCAAGAGCTATACTTCCCAGAACAGTTTCATGTCCCGGTGTATGATCGCTCAAACCCAATATAGTATTTGGAAAATTTTTTTTATATAATTTTAAAACATTTAAATTTATGTATGAAAAATTTTCTATAGAACCAGTATAATTTGTATTGCATTGCATTAAACAAAAGTTTTTGGTTTTACTTGATATTAAATTATGTGCGTGCAAAACTTCTTCAAATGTAGATGCTCCTGTTGCAATAAATATTGGTTTATTTTTAGATAAAATTTTAATTGCCATTTCATCCCAAGCTAAATCACCAGATCCAATTTTATATGCTGGAACATATTCATCCAAATGATCTACCATATCAAGATCATATGGTGTTGACATAAAATCAATATTTATTTTATTACAGTGTTCAGCTAATGTAGAAGACCAGCTTTTCGGAACTTCAGCATCTTTATAGACTTCAAAAATAGATTTTTTCCATTGTTTTTGATGACTTTGTTTATCACCTAAGTTTTTAAAACCATAATCACTTACATATTTAGTTACATCGTGATGTTGGAATTTAACAGCATCAGCCCCACTGTCTTTTGCCAAATTAATTAATGCTACCGCTCTATCTAAATTTCCATCGTGATTAGCTGCAATATCAGCAATAAAATAAACTGGACAATTTGATCCTATTTTAGAATTATTTATTTTAAATACATTATTCATTTTTTGATGTTTATATTATTTGGTATATTTAACAAATCTAAATTATTTTTATATTGGTAACTTATAATTTATTCATATATTTAAAAATTATAATCTAAAATTCAACTTAATTTATCTAAAACATCAATATTATTATTAATAATGTTTTAATATTACCAAAAACTAAATTATTTTTTTTAATTTAAGATAAATTTCATCAAATAAGAAATATTCCTTTATTAATTTTTGACTCAATTTTTTTTTCTTGATGAAATTATTTCTTATAATCTCATAATTAATATCTACTTCAGGTTTATTATTGGTCGTTTTCCAACCTTTGTTCTTTTTATAATCATTTAAATGAAATTTTATAATATTTTTATATTCTAACTTGGTATATTTATTTTTATAAATTTTATTATATCTTAAATATTTTAATTCTGGTCCCACAATAAATTCTATAAAATCTTTTAAATTTTTAGGTAATTTTTTTTTCCATTTGTATAGTGAATTTTTATATATGCCTGTTTGAGGTGCTCTAAAATTACTGTTAGGTTTCCATTTTTTAGTGTTTTTTCCAAGTCCCATAAAATTAGATGTATTTATCATCTCTGAAGAAAATTTGATTCTTAAAAAATTACACATTTTTTTCGTAATTATTTTTGGATTTTTAACTAAATCTTCATATTTAACTACTATTACTCTTTTTTTTAAAAATTTATGATTTTTAAAATATTCTGAAAATGCAACTTGTTTTCTCCAACAACGCAAATAAGATAATGTTAATGGTGCTAAATTTTCTTTATTATTTTTTTTAAAATAATTTTTATATGATGCAACTGAAGCTCTGGGATCTCTAATAATTAAAATAAATTTTGAACTTTTATATTCTTTGGCTAAAATTGGAAAAAATTCTTCAATCCAACTGTCCATCCAACCTATCCACCTAATATTTTTTTTATCATGATGCTTATCAACTAATTTTATTGCGTTATCAAATAATTTTTTGAAGTTAGCGCCTTTAATTAAATCTAAATCTTTAATTAGATGTGGAACATAGTCTTTCATTCTATTTGAGATTTTTTTTTTTAATAAAGAATATTTTTGTTTTTCTAATTTTATTTTTAAATTACTTTTTTGTATTAAATTCATCTGATTAATTTTTTCACTTGAAAAATAATACTCAAATAATGGATCATCAAATTTTAACTTGCTATATTTTTTAGAGTTTTTTTTTATAATTGAAGTTCTTAAAAATTGAAATAATGGAAGAAATGGCTCTGATTCTAAATGTATTTTTTGATTTACTCCTAAAATAGCTTTAACCAAATTAGTTCCACAGTTTGCAGGTCCACATAGATATAAATTATTTTTCATAATTTAATTATGGAGTTGATTGAAAAAGATAGTCTTTATAGTCTTTTGTATTTCGTATTTTCTTCTTTTTATTTTTTTCAAAAACTTTCATACATCTTTTTAAAAATCTTACACATTCTACAGGATTTGTGCCAATTGCGGTTTCAGCTGCTAACACTAGGCCTTTTGCACCTTCTTTTAAAGTTGAATAAATATCATGACTTTCTGCTCGAGTAGGTTGGGTTTCTTTAATCATGTTTTCCAACAAATTAGTGGCAACATAAGTTGGTGTATTTAATTTTTTTGATTTTTTAATTATATTTTCCTGAGCCATAGGAATTTTTTCGATTGGAACATATCTAGAGAGGTCACCTCGATCAATCAATAATGCATTTGAATTTTTGGTTATTTTATCAAGGTTAATAATAGCATTTTCTGTTTCTATTTTTGAAATTATAAATGAACTACTTCCCGTAATTTTTTTAACTTCTTCTAAATCTTTATGACTATTTACAAAAGAAATAGCATAGTACTTTATCTTAAATTTTCTTGCCAAATTAAGGGCATATTTATCTTTTTCAGTAAGACAAGGTAAATTTATTTTTGAGTGAATATGTACACCTTTCTTTGATTCTAAATGACCACCCTTAATAACTTTACACAATAAGCAACCATTTGATAGTTTCTCTTTTAAAACCTTAATAGACAAACTGTTAAATCCAATATCTATTTTTGTGCCTATTTTTAAATTACTTAAATCAATATATGGATATAGATATATTTTTTTATTATTACTAAAGTGATTCTTGTTGTGTATTTCTATTATACTATTTTTTTTTATAAAGTATTTTTTTTTTGTATGAGTAGTTCGCATTTGAGCTCCCTCAGTATCAATACATATATTTTTGATTTTATTTTTTTTTAAATATTCTATTCTTTCTTTTATTTGATCTATATTAGTATGGGATAAATTTATTCTAAAAATATCAACTTTCTCTTTCGTCAATAATTTTAATATAGGTTTGTTAAATGATGTCGGACCTAGAGTGCAAATAATTTTAGTTTTATGCATTTTTTGCTAACTTTTTTCTAATATTTGTAGCTGAGATTTTTTGTACTTTTTTTGATAAATTAATTTTTCTTATTTTGTATCCTACTTTTCTACCGTAAACAACCTCAGAAACTACAGGGATTTTTATAATAATAAATTTACCGGTATATTTTTTCAATGACTCAATTATTTTCTTTTTAACAAAATTAAACTTAAATGGATTCTTATTATTTATTCTATAACTATCCATTACTAAAATAGTTACTTGTTTATTTTTTCTTAAAGCATTAAGAAACAATTTTTTATGTCCATCATGAAATGGTTGAAATCTTCCAACAAATATTGCCGTAGGTTTTTTCCAATTGAAATTATTTTTTTTCATCAAGAATTTTTTTCAATATTGATTTTATAGAATTAGATTTATTAAGTACATCGGTATTAATAGTTATTTTTTTATATTTTGAAATTTCATACCTTATTTTTGAATTGTAACCAATTAAATTTTTAATCAGTTTTTTTTTTGCTTTTTTATAAAGTTTTTTTGTATCTCTTTGTTCTAAGGTTTTAATTTTACATTTTACATATACTTCATAATAATTTTTGCCAAATTGAATTCTTGCAAAATTTCTTGTTTTAAGAAGAGGAGAAATAACAGAAACTAGTATAAAGTCATATTTTTTTTGTATCTTTTTAGTATGTTTAATTATGGAAAGATTATTTTCAATTATATTACTTTTTGAAAACTTATTATTATTTTTATTTTTTTTTCTAAAATTATCTCCATCAATATTCTGAACTTTAAAATTGAGTTTTACTAAACGTTTACTTAAGATTTCTGCTAGAGTGGTTTTGCCTGCTCCTGATAATCCCGTAAACCAAATAATTTTTGCCATTAGTGAAATTTTATTAAATAACTATTAATATTGAATTAATATTAATTTAAATATAGTAGATGTAATCTTATCGCAAATGGAAATACAGCAATATTATTATTTGATAATAATTCTAATAATCCTTCAGAGTATAGTGGGTATTGGAGTATTAGTAGTGGGTACTCCACTATTACTTTTATTAAACTATGAAATTATAGAAATTATGAGTTTTTTATTACCCATATCAATACTTACGAGTTTTATAAATTTTTTTTTAATAAAAATATTTAATAAAAATAAGCTTAAATTTTATCTAGACTCTAATATAAAAAAATATTTTTTTATATATTGTTTACCAGGAATTTTTTTAGGTATTTATTTAATTAAAAATTTTCAAAATTATTTAAATTTTGAATTATTAGTTGCTTCTATAATATTAATTTCTTTATTAATTAAATATAAATATGAAAATTTAATTAAAAATTTGCCTGATTTTTATTCAAAAATAATTTTAACATTAATTGGGGTTATTCATGGTATTTCAAATTCTGGTGGAACCTTACTTTCTTTATTTTTGATAAGTAATTCAGAAGATAAAAAAAATCAATTGAGATACAAAATTACATTTTATTATTTTTTCTTAGCTCTTTTGCAGTATTTGATTTTTTCTTATATCTTTCAGCAATTTATCAGTGTTAATCAAATTATATATATTGTGCCGTTGATTTTTATTAGTTCCATACTTGGGAATTTTTTATGTAAAATTATAGACGAATCTTTTTTTATAAAAATTATTCAATTTATTGCTTTTCTTAGTTCTGTAATTTTAATTATAAAAAATTTTTTTCCTATTTAAAACAACTGTTAAAAAATTTATTTTCCAATATTCCAATTTTTTTTATTTTCTAATATAAAGTAATACAGATCAAAATCATCTTTATACCACTTTTTTAGATTTAAAATTGCTCCTTCAGACAATTCTTTATTATTAGAATAGTCTCCCTTATGAGTTAATTTTTTTTCTTTTGGTAGTTCTATTATTTCTAATTTCAATTTTTTGCAAAATTCATAAAAATCTGCATCTAGTTTTTCAAGCTCTAAAACAAATGATGGTGTTCTTTCAATTAGATTTTCTTTGCTAAAATAATTTGTATAAGGATCGTTTACATGTTTTATGTTTTTCATTGCACTACCAGCTTTTGTTTTAATAGCTAAATCATCTGAAAAAAGACTTTCTGCAAGATGATTGGCATCAGAAAAATTTTTAAAAGTTTCTCTTTCTTTCTCTGTGATTTTGTTTTCAATTAAAAATTTTACACGATTTTGTTGACTTAAAAAACCTGAAACAAATCTATTTACCGGATTTCTTATCGTTAGAAAATATTTTTCTTTTTTGGCTAGATGATAAAGTTTGAATGAATGCCCATAAATAAAAAAATGATATTTTTTTTGTGAGTTATTAAAATGTATTAAAGAGTTTCTTATAGAACTTCCTGCTGTTTTTCCTATATGAATAAAATGTAATTTTTTTCTAAATAGAAATTTAATGTTAAAATTCCTTATGAAAAAATTTTTTTTTATACGCAAATAATTTTTATATTTTAAAATTTTATTTTTAATATCTAAATATTTTATATTCATAAAAATAATAATTTTGTTTGTTCATAAATATTTTCAAACAATCAATATTAAATGTAAATTTTTCTTTTAATAAAAAAACCCCAATATGTTAATATTGGGGTTTTAATTTAACAAAATCAATAATCTTAAAAATTTTTTTCAGTGCATAAATCAAGCCAATTGAGCTATTAGTACTGGTCAGCTACACGCATTACTGCGCTTCCACATCCAGCCTATCAAC
>Ga0209335_10005732_pt1 | contig 11295 bp, 8 predicted proteins | sample COG_09_FD_184753 | JGI IMG/M metagenome (GOLD analysis project Ga0209335, IMG submission 184753) | Pelagic Microbial community sample from North Sea - COGITO 998_met_09 (SPAdes) (version 2) | ecosystem: Environmental > Aquatic > Marine > Neritic zone/Coastal water | place: Helgoland, sampling...
TTAATAAAAAATATAGAAAAGAAGTTCAAATTTCCAGTTGTAGTTAAGCCAATTAATGAAGGCTCAAGTGTAAATGTTTTTATTTGTACAAAAAAAAACATTTCAAGAATTTTAAGTTCAATGAAAATTTATAAAGAGATAATGATAGAAGAATTTATTGGTGGAAGAGAAATTCAAGTTGCGATTATGGGTAATAAAAAATTAGGAGCAATAGAGCTTAAACCAAAAAGAAAATTTTATGACTATAAAGCTAAATACAGTAATAAAGCAAAAACAGAGCATATAATCCCGGTTGATCTTCCAAAGACTAAATTAAAAGAGGTAATGGATATATCATTTAAAGCGCACAAGATTATCGGATGTAAAGGAGTTACCAGATCAGATTTTAAATTATTTAATAATAACTTTTATTTACTAGAGATCAATACTCAACCAGGTATGACAAAACTATCTCTTGTTCCAGAAATAGCAAAATATAAAGGAATATCATTTATAAAACTAATTGAGTGGATTTTAAAAGATGCAACAACAAAAAAGTAAAAAAATTTTAATATATTTTTTTTTACTAATATTGTTTGGTTCAATTAATAATATTAAAATTAATAATTTAAAATTATACCATATTAATGATATTAATATTATTGGATTAGATATTAAAGAAAAATCAATTTTACTTCAAAAAATAAAAAATTTAAATTTAGATAATATTTTTTTAATCAATAGAAGTGATTTAATTAATGAAATCGAACTTAATTCTTTGGTAGAAAAGTTTTTAATTTTTAAAAGATACCCATCTTCTTTATTTATTAAAATTGAAAAAACAAAATTTTTAGCAAGAATAAATAATAATGGTAAGATATTTCTTATTGGATCAAATGGAAAACTTACACAAAATGATTTTTCATATAGTAATTTACCATTTATTTTTGGCAATCCTGATATTAATGACTTTTTAAATTTTAAAAAGATTATTGATGAGTCTAAAATTTCATATGATGAAATAAAAAATTTATATTTTTTTTCATCTAAAAGATGGGATTTAGAACTTAGAAACAATAAGATAATTAAATTATCCAAAAATTATTCTCAGGAGACTTTAAAACTAATATCTGAATTTTTGTATGATAATGATTTTAGAGATATTAGTGTAATTGATGCAAGAATTAAAAATCAAATTATTTTAAATGATTAAACAAACAAATTTTGAAACTTATTTATATATTTCAAAGAATACATTTAATATTTTTGTTTATGAAAAGATAAATAGAAAAAATTTATATAATGAGAAGTTAGAAGTTGATGAGCAATTTAATTTTCAAGATTTAAATAATCTATCAAAATTTTTAGATGATAATATTTTTAAAATAGAAAAATTAATTGGGATATTTATTAAAAATATTATTCTTATAATTGAAAGTGATGAAATTTCTTTTGTAGATGTTGGTATTAAAAAAAAAAGATATGATAGTTTAGTAGGCAATAAAAATTTAGAAAAAACATTAGTTGAATTAAAAGATTTATTTAAAGAAAATTATAAAGATCGGCATATTATGCATATGGTAATTGTTAATTATTTCATTAATGGAAAAAAATACTCTACATTTGTAAACGATTTAGATGTTAATGAACTATGTTTGGAGGTGAATTTTAGATCTATATCAACTAACTTAGTATCAATACTTGATAAGATTTTAGAAAAATATCAAATTAAGGTAAATAAGTATATGGATGGAAAGTACATTTCTAGTTTTTCTGATGAAAATTTTAAATTACCCGATATGGCCGATAAAATAAGAAACGGCTATAATGAAAATGAAATAATAATAGTTCCAAAAGATGTTAGAAATATTGGCTTTTTCGAAAAATTTTTTCAATTTTTTAGTTAAAATTGTTTTTTCTTGTAATAATAGGTGTTTTTAAAATTTCTTTAAATCAATCTAAAAGTCATGTGTGTCACACTTAACTCAAAAAACATTAAAAAATAATGTTACATTTTCAGGAGTATCTCTTCATCTTGGATTGGATGTAAGCATTTGTATTAAACCTGCTGATCCAAATTTTGGTATCGTCTTTAAAAGAACAGATTTAAAGAATAACAACTTAATTTATCCTAGTTTTATGAATGTTACCAATACATCATTGAACACAACAATAGAAAATGAATTTGGTGTAAAAGTATCAACTATTGAACATTTAATGGGAGCATTATTTGGTTTAGGTATTGATAATGCTTTAATTGAAATCGATAGTGAAGAAGTTCCAATTTTGGATGGTTCAGCCAAAGAATTTATTAAAAAAATTATATTAACTGGATTTAAGATCAGTGATACACCAATTAAAATTATAAAAATAAATAAAAAAATTGAATTTTCAGATGGCGAAAGATTTATTTCAATTCAACCATCAACGCTTAATCTTGAGATTGATTACGAATTAAAATACAAAAATCAATTCATTGGAACACAAAAAAATAAAGTTAAAGTTTATGAGGATGATTTAACTGATATTTATAATTCAAGAACTTTTTGTTTATTTGAAGATATAGAGGCAATAAAAAAGTGTGGATTGGCAAAAGGTGGAAGCTTAGAAAATGCTGTGGTAGTTAAAAATAATGAGGTATTAAACCCAGAGGGCTTAAGATATAAAAAAGAATTTGTTAATCACAAAATATTAGATTGCATTGGTGATCTGTATACATCTGGCTATAGAATTGTAGCAAGTGTTATATGTTCTCAAGGTGGTCATTATTTTACAAATCAGTTATTAAGAAAAGTATTTCAGAATAATGAAAATTTTTCAATTTTAGAAATAAAAGAAAAAAATCTTCCCCACACACTTATTAACAAAAGCGTGCTTAGATCTATAGCATAAAAATTAAAGATCTCTTTTAAATATAAGCTTAAATCTATATAATAATCCTGTGAAAAAATTTTACTATAGTATTTTAATTTTATTAATTTTGTTAAATGTATCATGTTCAAAAAATATAAAAAAAAAATCTGTAATTAGTGAAAAAGATTTAAATTCCCAGGTACTAGAATCTTATAAAGAAGGCATGAAAGCATTAAACGAAAAAGATGTTTTGTTTGCAGCTAAAAAATTTAATGAGGTAGAAATTTTATTTCCACAATCTGAGTGGGCACCAAAATCATCTATCATGGCAGCTTATGCGTATTACTCTCAAGATTATTATGATGACGCAATAAATGAGTTGTTAAGATTTTTAAAAGTTTACCCAAAATATAAAGATATAGATTATGTTTATTACTTATTAGCTATTTCATATTATGAACAAATTGTTGATGAAAAAAAAGATTTACAATCTTTGGTTAATGCAAAAAAAAATTTTGAAATTATTATAAATAATTTTTCAAAATCTGAATATTCAATAGATGCAAGTTTTAAAATAGATTTAATCAATGATATTTTGGCAGCTAAAGAAATTTATGTAGGAAGATATTATTTTGATCAAAAAAAATGGATTGCAGCAATTAATAGATTTAAGGTCGTGATTACTGAATATGAGACAACAATATATACTGAGGAAGCCCTACATAGGTTGGTTGAGGTTTATTATATTTTAGGATTAATTGAAGAAGCTGAAAAATACGCTAAACTTTTAGGTTATAATTATCAATCTTCAGAATGGTATGAAAAATCTTATAGTGTTTTTAATAAAATGTATGAAGTAAATAAAAAGAATAATTTTAAAAAAGATAAAGACAAAAATAATTCTATCCTAAGAAAATTTAAATCTCTTTTTAATTTTGATGAATAAATTTGAAATTAAAATTCAATATAAGAATAAATTAAAATTAATTAATGAATATAATAAATTTTATTATGATAGAAATAAACCAAAAGTCTCAGATAAAGATTATGATGAATTAAAAAAAGACATTTTGAATTTGGAAAAAAAATATGAATTTCTAAAATCAATAAAATCACCATCAAAAATTGTAGGATATAAACCATCAAGAAATTTTAAAAAAGCCTTACATAGAGCGCCCATGCTTTCACTGGGAAATGCATTTAGTGAAGATGATCTTGTAAATTTTGAAAAAAGAATTTTAAATTTTATCTCTAAAAACAATAGTTTTAAAATTTCATACATTGCTGAACCTAAAATTGATGGGATATCTGCTTCTTTAACATATAAAAATGGAAATTTAATACAAGGATTGTCAAGAGGAGATGGAAAAGAGGGTGAGGATATAACAGCTAATATTTTAACAATTAAAGATATACCAAAAAAAATTATTGATGAAGATTTTCCAGAGGAAATTGATATTAGAGGTGAAGTTTATATTCAGAATAGTGATTTTCAAATTTTTAAGGAAAAATTTGCAAATCCAAGAAATGCTGCCTCAGGATCCTTAAGACAAAAAAATCCAGAAGACACCAGTAAAATTCCATTAAAATTTATTGCATATACTTTTGGTTATGAGCAAGGATTAAAAATTGAAAATCAATTTGAATTTTTAAAAAAGTTAAATAAATGGGGATTTGAAACAAATCCATTAAATAGGCTAATCACCGGGATAAAAAATTTATTAATTAATTATAATGAAATAGAAAAAAAGAGATCCGAAATAGATTTTGATATAGATGGCATTGTGTATAAGATTAATGATTTTAAACTGCAAAAAAGGCTTGGAAATGTCGCAAATGCTCCAAGATGGGCAATAGCTCATAAATTTTCGTCAAATAAAGGAATTTCTGTGATCAAAAGCATTGAAATTCAAATTGGAAGAACAGGAGCTTTAACTCCAGTTGCAAAAATAAAACCTATTAACATAGGAGGTGTAATTGTATCGAATGCTACATTGCATAATGAAGATGAAATTAACAGAAAAGATATAAGAGTTGGTGATACTGTAATAGTAGAGAGAGCTGGCGATGTAATTCCTCATATTTTATCTGTAGAACTGAAAAAGAGACCCAAAGATTTAAAAAAATTTAGTTTTCCAACAAAATGTCCCTCATGCGGTTCAAAAACAATTAAAGATTTTAATACTATTACAAAAAAAAATGATGCAGTTAGAAGGTGCACAAGCGAAGGTTATGATTGTGAAAAAATTTCTATTGAAAAGTTAAAACACTTTGTTTCTAAAGAAGCTCTAAATATAGATGGATTTGGAAAAAAAATTATTGAGAGTTTTTATAAATTAAAAATTATAAAATTACCTCAAGATATTTTTAGATTAGATTTTGAAAAAATTGAAAAGTTAGAAGGTTGGGGTAGATTATCGGTTGAAAATTTAAAATATGCAATAAATGAAAAAAAAAATATTTCTATAGAAAAATTGATTTATTCTTTAGGAATAAGACATATAGGTCTAGAAAATGCAAAACTTATTTCAAAGTATTTCAAATCATTTTCAAAGTTTAAAATTTTATCTAAAAATAAAAGTTATAATGAATTATTGAATATTGATGGCATAGGTGAAACTCAGATTAATTCTATAAAAAATTTTTTTTCTAATAAAACAAATGTTGAAGTATTGAATCAGCTTGAACTAATCTTAAATATTAAAGATGCTTTAGAGGAAAATAAAAATGGAAAATTAAAAGATAAAACATTTATGATAACTGGAAAACTAAATGGTATTAGCAGAGCTGAAGTTAAATCTTTGATTGAAGAAAATGCTGGCACAACAGTAAGCAGTGTATCCAAAAAACTTAATTATTTGATTATTGGTGAAAAACCTACTAGGAGAAAGATTGAGTCAGCAAGAGATTTAAAGATAATTATTCTAGATCAAAATCAATTTTTGAAATTATTAAATAAAACTAGCTAACCATTTTTTTTCATTTAAATTTAAATACTTAGATATTTTAGAATAGACATTGAAATGATACTTAAATAGATAATTTTTTTCAGCTGATGTTAAAAGTTTGTAATTGATTAATTCCTTTTCTATAGGAGCAAGTGTTAAATTTTCAAATAATAGTTTCTTTCTTAATTTTTTAACAAATACTAAATTTTCAATACGTATGCCAAAATGGTTTTTTTTGTAAAAACCTGGTTCATTACTTAAAATCATTCCTTCTTTAATTTTAACTTTGTTGGTTTTTGAAATTGACTGTGGTCCCTCGTGAACATTAAGAAAAAAACCAACACCATGTCCTGTTCCATGAGCATAATCAAGTTTACTTTTTTTGAGAAATTTACGAGCTTTTCTATCTATTTTGCTCCCAATATTATCTTTTTTAAGATCAGTGTTTGCCACTGCGATATGACCCTTAAGAACTTTTGTAAAAATATCTTTGATAGTTGATTTAGGTTTTGAAAAACAGATTGTTCTTGTTACATCAGTTGTTCCATATTTATATTGACCACCAGAATCACATAAAAAGATATCTTTTTTTTTAATAACTCTACATTTTTCCTTTTTAGCTCTATAATGAACTATTGCACCGTTGCTTCCAGAACCAGCAATTGTGTCAAAGCTTGGATACAGATAATTTTTATTCATCTTTCTAAATCGCTCTAATTTGTTCTGTGCTTGAACCTCATTAATTCTTTTTTTGTTAGTATTTTTAATCCAATAAATAAATTTTGTTAGGGCAACTCCATCAGCAATATGTGCGTTAATCATATTCTTTATTTCTGTTTTGTTTTTAATTGCCTTTAAAAGATAAGTTGGATCCTCTCTTTTAATAATTTGAAATTTAGATTTGATGATGTTTTCAAAATAAATTGAGCATGACTTATCATCAATAATAAAATTATTTCCTTTCAACTGATGAATTTTTTTTGAAAAATCTTTTATATTTATCAATTCATTTGATTTAATTAATTTTTCTTTAATAAGTTTTTTACTTTTTTCAGAACTGCTTATTAGAATTAATTTTTTATTTTTATTTATAATTAGTCTACAATTTGGTACTGGGCTATTAGGTCCATCTCCACCTCTGATATTTAAAATCCAAGCAACATTTTCAGGTGCACTTATGAATAGGTAATCTGATTTATTCTTTTTTAAATATTTAGAAATTTTATTTATTTTTGAAGTATAATTTTCTCCAACAATATCTTTGCTCAATGTAAAAAATGAAAAATCATCTTTAATTTTTTTTTTTTCAATTTCATCAACTAAGTTATTATTAATGAATTTAATTTTATTATTCTTTAAAAAAAATTTTTTTGCCTGACTATATGTGATTAATTTTGGATCGATTCCTAATGTTAAATTTTGAAACAAATTACAATTAATTAACTTTTCATAATTTATAATTTTAAAATTTTTACCAGACTCCATTTGGCTTTGAATTGTGTATCTTCCGTCAGTAAATAAATAATTTTTATTTTTTAAAATAATAGCTAATCCAGCTGAACCGCTAAAATTAGATATAATTTTTAATCTATTAATTTTCGAATATTCAGTAAAATATTCATCATTTTTAGGAACGACATATCCATCAATATTATGGATCTTTAATTTTTTCCTTAGAGCTTTAATTTTTTTAGTCATTTAATTCTTTTTTGATACCTTATCCATCCTGGGCTCCTTGTTCCTTCTTCTAATTCAAAATCTTGATTAAATTCAAAATCATCAACCTCTCCTGCTTCTTCATCAAAAAATGAATTTTTTTCTAAATTTTTTTCTGGCAATTCTTCAATAAACCTTGATGCCATACTATCTATCCAATCTCCTTGATAAAATCTATTCATAGAAAATGATATGATAGCTTTTTTTTTAGCCCTAGTAATTCCTACATAAGCTAAACGTCTCTCTTCCTCTAAGCCATTTTGACCTTTTTCTTCAATTGATTTTTGATGTGGAAATATTCCTTCTTCCCATCCAGGCAAAAAAACTACATCAAATTCTAAGCCCTTTGCTGCATGCATAGTCATCATGTTTATCTTTTCACCATCCCATTCTTGATCAATAGATGTTGCAAGAGATACATGCTCCAAAAAACTTTCTAAATTATCAAATTCTTTCATTGCACTTAACAATTCTTTTATATTTTCTAATCTGTTTTCGTTATCTAAATCTTTCTTATTTTTTAACATTGCTGAATATCCAGACTCATCCAAAACAATTTGCAATAATTTGATATGACTAATTTTTTTTAATATTAAATCACTTCGCCATTTATTTAATGAATTGAGAAAAAAACTAAGACCAATTTTTGTTTTTGGTTTTATCAAATTTTGGTTTATCATTTTTATAGAAGCCTCTTCTAAGCTTAAATAATTTTCTTGAGCAAACTCATGTACAGTTTTTAAAGTCGTATCACCTATTGACCTTTTAGGATTGTTGACAATTCTCTCAAATGCTAAATCATCTTTTTTTTGATAAATTAATCTTAAATAGGCTACACAATCTTTAATTTCAGCTCTTTCATAAAACTTAGTTCCACCTAAAATTCTATAAGGCATCCCAATTTTTAAAAACCTTTCTTCAAATTCTCTTGTTTGAAATATTGCTCTAACAAGAATTGCCATATTGTTAAATGAATATTTTTTTTTTAATTTTTTTTCAATTTCATCTGAAATTCCAATTGCTTCATCTTTACCATTTTTAAAACAGTTCAATTTAACCAAATCACCTTCTTCCATAGTTGTGGATAAAGTTTTACCAACTCTATTTTGATTATTTGCAATTAGATTAGAAGCTACAGATAAAATATTTTGTGAAGATCTATAATTTTGTTCAAGTCGGATTACTTTTGTATTTTTATAAACTTGATCAAATTCTAAAAAGTTTTTGATTTCTGCACCTCTCCAACTATAGATAGATTGGTCATCATCACCAACACAACATAAATTTTTATTTTTTTCAGACAATAAATTAAGCCATTTACTTTGAATAAAATTAGTATCTTGATACTCGTCTACTAAGATATATTTGAAATTATTAGAATAAATTTTTCTTATATCTGGGTATTGCTCAAATATTTTTACTGTATGTAAAATTAAATCACCAAAGTCACATGAATTTAAATCTTTTAATTTATTTTGATAGATTGTGTAAAGAGGTAAAACAGTTTTTTCGTAAATATCTTTTTTATTAATTACCACTTCAGAAGGATAATATCCTTTATTTTTCCACCTATCTATTACAGCAAGAATAAATCTAGGTGCTAATTGTTTAATATCAATATTTTCAGCTTTACAAATATTTTTAATTAATCTTGTTTGATCATCAGTATCAATAATTGTAAAATTTGAATTTAAATTTACAGCTGAAGCATGTTTTCTCAATAATTTTGCACAAATTGAGTGAAATGTTCCAAGCCATGAAAGTCCAATTGCAACAGATCCTAATATTTTACTAACTCTATTATGCATTTCTTTTGCAGCTTTATTTGTAAAAGTTACTGACAGGATTTGGTTAGGAAATGCTTTTTTTTCCTTAATTATATGGGCGATTCTTGACGTTAGAACTTTAGTTTTTCCAGATCCTGCTCCAGCAACAATTAGAAGTGGACCCTCTAAATGCATAACAGCATCTTTTTGGGCTTCATTTAAATTTATTAGATAATCTTTGTTTATCATTTAAAATAATACTTTATAAGATTTCATTATTAATATGAGCAAATCTATTTTTTTTGTAAGATTTTTAAAAAACATTAATAAAACAATTAATAATCTATTAGAAAAAAATTTAAACAAGTTAAAATTTAATAATTTAACAAATATAGCAAGAAGTAACAAAATATTTTTAATATTTGTCGCACTAATTATTTTATTTTTATCATATATTTTAATACCTAATATTTATAATCAAGACGAAATTTCTAAAAAATTAGAGAGTCAATTAATAAATAAGTTTGATTTAAATTTTAATTTTCCACAAAAATTAAATTATAATTTTTTTCCTAGACCACACTTTACAAGCAAAGACTCAATTATTTTAATAAATCAAGATCAAATTTCTAGTATAAAAAAAATCAAGATTTTTGTATCTTTAGAAAATCTTTTTTCTATAAAAAATATTGAAATTAAAGAAGTTATTTTAGAAAATGCAAATTTTAATTTAAATGCTCAAAACTATAATTTTTTTACTAAAATTTTAGATAATAATTTTATTGATAGTAATCTTAAAATTCAGAATAGCAATATATTTTTTAAAAACAATGATGGGGAAATTCTCTTTATTAACAAGATATTAAATATGAAATATTATTATGATATGAATGAATTGAAAAATATTTTTTATTCAGAAAACGAATTGTTTAATATTCCTTATGTAATTGAATTATTTAATAATAAAAAAGATAAGAAATTTGTTTCAAAATTAAATTTTAAATTTTTAAATCTCCAAATAAAAAATAGTTTAATTTACAAGCATAAAATTAAAAAGGGAATAACAGAAATTATTTATAATAAATTAAAAAGTACAATTTCATACAAAACGAATAATAGTTTCTTTGAATTTAATTTTTTTGATAAAATTGAAAATCCTAATTTTTCATATAATGGAATGATTAACTTTAATCCTTTTTATTCTAATTTTGATGGGATTACTAATGAAGTAAATTTGTCATATTTTTTAAATCAAAATTCTTTAATTATTCAATTATTAAAATCAGAATTATTAAATAATAAAAATTTAAATTTTGATTTAAATATAAATGCAAAAAAAATTAACGATTATCAAAATTTTATAAATATTATTTTAAATTCAAAAATTGAAGAAGGTTTATTAGATATTGATAATACTAAATTTGGATGGAAAGATTATGCTAAATTTAAATTATCTGATACTTTAATTTTTTTAAATAATGGAGAATTGATTTTAGATGGTAAGCTTAATATTGAGGTATTAGATTATGAGGAAATATATAAATTTTTACTTACTCCTAAAAATTTTAGAAATGAAATAAAAAAAATTGATTTAGATTTCAATTTTAATTTTGATCAAAAAACAATACTTTTTGAAAATATTAGGGTTGACGATCAATTAAATAAAGACCTTAATAATATTATGAAAAAAATGATTTTAAAAAATAATTTAAAAAATAAGATTTTTATCAAAAATTTATTAAATGAAGCAATCGAAAATTATTTCGGATAAATCATTTTTTTAGGATCAACAATTTTGTTGTAATCTTTTTCATTAATTAATCCTGTTTTTAATGTTTCAAATTTTAATTTTGTATTATTTTTGAGCGCAGTTTTTGCAATTTTTGCTGCATTATCATATCCAATATGCGGGGCTAAGGCAGTAACTAGCATTAATGAATTATCTAAATGCTCTTGGATTTTTTTCTTATTAGCTATTATTCCTTTTACACAATAAAGAGCAAAATTTTTTGTGCTATCAGCAATCAAATCTA
>Ga0209335_10005733_pt1 | contig 11293 bp, 6 predicted proteins | sample COG_09_FD_184753 | JGI IMG/M metagenome (GOLD analysis project Ga0209335, IMG submission 184753) | Pelagic Microbial community sample from North Sea - COGITO 998_met_09 (SPAdes) (version 2) | ecosystem: Environmental > Aquatic > Marine > Neritic zone/Coastal water | place: Helgoland, sampling...
CTTTTCTGCCCTCGCGTCCTCACTCCTCCAGACATGACAAAAAACAGCGGCAAAAGTTCTTTTCGTTCTTCTTCTTCTTTCCTCTCTCTCTCGTCTTCTTTTCCCACGTGCATGTGAGATTGTGAGATTGTTTTTCTCTCAGAAGTAAAAACTGCCGTTTTTTTATTTTTTTCTCAATCAACTCTTTTTCTCTCTCCTTTGGGAAAAGAAAAAATCATCTCTCTCTTTACTTCATTCTCTCACTCTCTGTGAAAAGTGCGAAGAGCTAAGAGCACTCATGGCAGACTCTAAAGCGGGACCGCAGTCCGCGGAGGAACTCACCACGTTCGTCCAATCCATGCTCGCGCAAATGCAGAGTCGGTTTCAACAGATGAGCGACGAGATCATCACGAAAATCGACGATTTAGGAAACCGAATCGAAGAGTTGGACGAGCAAGTTTCAAAGATGAGCGATCGAGAGAAGGAGGACGAGACGAAGTAGAGATTTTATGATTGAGAGAGAGAGAGAGGCGATTGGGGATTGGCGATGTGTGCATCTCTTTGTGATGAGATCCTTCTTTCGCGCGTTAAAATAGAGATAGCGAGTAGCTCCTTTTTTGTACAATAAAACAGTGTTCCCTATGTATAGGTGAAACGTTATTCGTCCTCGTCTTCGTCGTCGTCGTTATCGCCCCATTCGAATTCAGCTTGGGCATCTGCGCTGTACGGATCATCCTCGTTGTTAATTTCTCCCGAACGCTCGTCGTCATCGCCGTTTTCTCGTCGCTCTTTCGCTTCCGCCATTTCCCGCTGTATTTGTTCCATCGCTTCCTCGGTGTCGAGTTCTTCTTCTTCTTCTTTTTCTTCTTCCTCCTCTTGTTCCGGTTCGGATTCGGGTTCGGATTCCTCCGCTTCTCGGTCTTTTTCTTCTTCTTCTTCTTCTTCTTCTTCTTCTTCTTCTCCTTTTTCTTCTTTCTCCTGTTTGTCATCGGCGACTGTTTCCCGTTCCGCGGCTTCTTTTTGCCGTTTCTTTTCCTCCTCGGCAAACTGCATTTTCCGTAAGTTTGCTTCGTTTTGTAACTCCCACTCTCGTTTCTGCTTCTCCTCCATCGCTCTCGCTTCGGCGTATTCCAACTCTTTTTGCTTTTCGTATTCGACTGAGTCGTGGTACGCTCGACTCGCGGACGCGTGCGGGTCGTCGTTGCCGCCGTAATAATCTCCTTCGGCTGCTCTTTGTTCTTCCTCTGACGCCGCGTTTTCACTCTCCATCTCCTCGAACACTTCTCTCTCTCTGTCGTCCAGAGGAATTCCAGCGGAGCGCTTCGAAATGACTCGCTGTCGTTCGTCTAACGACGAAAGCCCTCTTTCGGCGTTGTTGTTGTTGTTGTTGTTGTTGTTGTTGTTGTTCAATAACGGCACCGTGCTCTCGTCGAACACCTTCATCAACAAAAACACCCACCCGAGTAAACACGCGATCAAAACAGTCATCCACAAGAACAGTTTCATCAAGCTTCCGTACAGGCCAGATTTGAATTTATTCTTCACATGCAAGCAATACACGCTCGCGTCCGCACTTCCAGATAAAACAACGTCACCTCTCGCGTTCCAGGATATGGTCGTGACGAAGATCATGTGCGCGTTTCGCGCCGCTGCGATGCGTTTCAATGAACGTTTTCTCGAGTTGGAGCTTTGTTTCCTTAATCCTCCACCATCAAAGGCGACGACGTCGCCTTCGGCACTCCCGCACGCGTGTCGAGAACCGTTCTTATTCGCTGCGTATGCAGATATCGGCGCGTCCCGGAACGCGCGAATCGCAGCCATCGGCGTCCAATTGGTTGTCTCAAATTTCACTAAATACCCGACGCCGTCGACGTTGATCCCGCAAAAGAAAAACTCCCCGGTGTTCGAAAAGCTCGCCCCTCGGAAAACTTTCAAACAGTTTGGTTTTCTCGAGGACGAAGGAAACCCTTTGCAGTTAAATCGAGCGCTGGTTGGATCCGGCAACGCCGTAATCCTTTCACCTCTTTCAATCGACCACATGATGGCGCCTTTCGTCGTCTTTTGTTGTTGTTCTCCTTGTTGTTGTTGTTGATTTTGTTGTTGTTGTTGTTGTTGTTGTCCGTTACTATTACTACTGTTATTACTACTCCCAATCCTCTCCGCGGCACAACTCACAATCACCTTCTCGTCTGGACTCCACGCGATATCCGTCACCGCCGCTCCGCTCTCGTGCGCGCCCAACTCCATATCCACCTCTAAACTCGGCCACTGCACAATCTTCACCTCGCCCGTCTCCAATCCAATCGCCAATTGCCTCCCAGATGGAGAGAAAACCGCACACTTCACGTCCCTATCGTCCGCGGTCAACGCCACGCGTCTGGGAAACTCGTTCGAGCGAATCATGTTCACTTCCGGTCGGTTTCGTAAATCCTCCGTCGAATCGTTCCTGCTCAACGGATTGTGATGGTTCAGACCATTCGTCGAATTCGAACTCAAATTCCGTTCCATTCGAAACACCCCGATCGACCCTCCGAACACGCAGACGACAAAAACCCCGTCCGGATGCAACGCTAACCTTTGCGGCGCGTCGTCGTCCGTCGCGGCGGCGGTTATCGGTTCCGAAACGCATCCATCGTGGAAGGACGACACGGTCACTAAGTTTCGAATGCCGGACGATTTTTTCCCTCCGCCACCGGCGACGAGGAAAAAAACGGAGTCGTAAAACACCGAGGCGTAGATCGGGAAGGAGAATTTCCGGCTGTGCGGTGGAGGTGGGGGTTTCTTCTTTCTCGCCATTTTACTCGTGCGTGCGTATAAATACTCTCCTCTTTTCGCTTCAGAGATTGTAATCTTTACGCGTCGATCGAGAGATGTAAAGTGCCGCCAATTGGTTCAATTTTCCCCAAAGAAAGAGAGAAAGAAACCACGTAAACGAAAGATCACGACAAGTACACGAAAGATAAAGAGAGAACAAAAGATGCGCGTGATGTATCTCCGCGCACTACTCAATTCGGCGGCGAGAGCGACTCTGTGCTACTAAAAGTGTTCTCGCTTTTCTGCGCGCCTTTCTGTCTCTCATCTCGCGTTCAAATGCAACTGTCGTTTCAACCGATTGGAGAACAAAAGAGAGGCGTGTGCGTTCCTTTCGGGAAGAAGAAGACGACGAGAAAGGAGAACGCGACGACGACGATGCGCGGAGCGTTTCGAAAAGGAGGAGGAGGAGGTGTTTTAGTGTCGGGATTTCTTTCCTGGGGAGGAGGAGCAAAGAGATGCAGTCACTCCTTCGTGGGAGGTTTTGTGGGAATACCTAAGACGCCTACGTCTTGGCGAAGAGGAGGAATACTTTTACGAACGTTCGCATCTTCGTCTTCGGTTGAATCTATATATGGCAGGTCAAGTTTGAATTCGAGTGCTGATGAACGAAAGAAGTCTTTAGTCATCGTGGAATCTCCGGCGAAAGCGAAAACGATTGAAAACTATCTCGGTAAGGACTACCGCGTGCTCGCGACGAGAGGACACGTGAGAGACTTGGTGAACAAAGAAGGGAGCGTTGATTTTAACAACAACTTCGAGATGAAGTGGACTGCGACCGTGCAGAATGCGAAATATATGAGGGAGATTTACGACGCGTGCAAGAAGTGCGATGCGGTGGTTTTAGCGACCGATCCGGATAGAGAAGGCGAGGCGATCTCGTGGCACGTGCTGGAGATGTTGAAGAAGAAGAAGCTGTTGAGCGGCGAGGATAAAAAAGCAACGACGACGACGACGTCGTCGAGTGGTAGCAGTAGTAGTAAGAGTAAGAGTAAGCACGTATCGAGAGTGACGTTTACGGAAGTCACGAAGAATGCAGTTTTAGAGGCGTTCGGGAAACCGAGGGAGATTGATTTACGGTTAGTGGACGCGTATTTAGCGCGAAGAGCTTTAGATTATTTATACGGGTTTACGTTGAGCGGCGTGCTTTGGAGAAAGTTACCGAACGCGACCAGTTTGTCGGCTGGAAGAGTGCAATCGGCGGCGTTGAGATTAGTCGTGGAGAGAGAAACCGAAGTCGAGGCGTTCGTTCCGAAACCGTATTGGTCGGTCCAGGCGACTTTAGGCGGGGAAAGCAGTCCAGACAGGAGCGCGTTCGACGCAAAGTTGCTCAGTTTCGAAGGGAAGAAAATTTCAAAGTTTACAATCGAAAGCGATGAGAACGCGGCAGAAATGGTGCGACGCATCAAAAATACGCGCGCGTGGACGGTGAAAGAAGTGACCGAGAAAGAAACGAAACGATCGGCGGGACCGCCGTTTACGACGTCGACGATGCAACAAGAAGCGTCCAAGCGTTTAGGTTTCGGGGCGTCGAGGTGCATGAGCGCCGCGCAGAAACTCTACGAAGGAGGCAGTTTTGGCGATGGTTTAATCACGTACCCGAGAACGGACGGGACGCATGCGTCAAAAACTGCCGTATCGGAGATGCGCAAAGTCATCGAAGGCATCTTCTCTAAGCAGCACGTTCCGGATGAACCTCGGTATTTTAGAAAGAAGCAGAAGAACGCGCAAGAAGCGCACGAGGCGATTCGACCAACGTCTGCCGCGCGACATCCCAAAGAGGTTGGTAAAAGACTTGGTGAATTTTCCGACGAGGCGCGTTTATACGCTTTGATTTGGGCGCGCTCAATGGCGTCTCAAATGAGCTCCGCCACGGTGGAGAAAATCGCGTTGGACGTGCACAACAACGAATCGGAGAAGAAGAAAGAAATAGTGTTGCGCGCGAACGGGCACAGGTTGACGTTTGAAGGATATTTAGCCGCGTATAATGTCGTCAGCGCGAGAAGAGGAAAAGAGGACGATCCCGAAGACGCTCGAGTGAATAAAGACGATGATGGTGATGAAAAGAATTCGAACGAGGACGACGACGATGAAGACGATTCATCATCGGCGGCGTCAACGTCGTCGCCTGGAAACGAATCGTGGCTTCCCAAATTGAACCAAGGCGATTCGATTTACGTCGCTGAGTGTTCTCCGTCCCGCCACGAAACGGCACCACCGCCGAGATTTTCCGAAGGAACGCTCGTTAAAGCTCTGGAAGAGCGAGGCATTGGTCGGCCGTCGACGTACGCGTCCGTGCTTCGCGCGTTAGTCGCCCGAGGCTACGTCGCTAAGAATGGGGCCCAACTCGTTCCCGATTCCAGAGGGATTCTCGTCTCTGCGTTTTTAGCTTCGTACTTCTCCAAGTACGTGGAATACGATTTCACGGCGACGATGGAAGATACCTTAGACGATGTTGCCAACGAACAGAAGCGATACACGGACTTACTGACGGATTTCTGGACGCCGTTTAAAAGCGAGTGCGAGGAAGTCTCGACGGTTGAAGTTCGGGCCGTGGTAGACGCGCTCGACGAGCGGTTGGGCATGCATTTATTCGGTCGCGTCGATGAGGACGCGGAGGAAGGCGCAAATAGAAAGTGCCCGAGTTGTGAAAACGGCCGACTCGGGTTGAAACCATCCAAACAAGGTGGCTTCATCGGGTGCTCCAACTACCCCGCGTGTTCGTTTACGGCTCCGTTGCGTCCTCTGAAAGGATTGGGAGACGAGAATTCCGAAAGCGCGCAAATGGAAGCGTTTCCGAAAAGTCTCGGGTTCATGCCAAATACGAACAACATGAAAGAAGTCGTCATGAAGATGGGACCGTATGGACCGTACGTAGAATTAGTCGATCATACCATCGTCGTGCCATCGGCAGAGCAGGTCGAAGACGAGAGCGAGGAAGAATACGGAAGCGAAAAGAAAAAGACAAAAAAGGCAACACAAAAAGCTGAGAAACCAAGACGCGTCGGCGTTTCGAACATCGGCAAAAAACCGGAAGAAGTAACGCTCGAAGATGCTCTGTACTTTCTCGCGTTTCCCATTCACCTCGGCGAACACGCCACTGAGGCGTTCGTCGACGAGGAAAAAGAAATCAACCGCGAAGCGCACTGCGGCGAAGTGACGTTGAGTTTAGGTAAATTCGGGTACTACGTGAAATTCGGCGAAACTCTCGCTTCGATTCCCGCAAAGTTCATGCGCGAGGAGTTACAAAACGACCCCAGAAATATGACGTTAGCGCAAGCGAAGGATTTAATCGAGAAGAAACGCAGGAAACCGGACAGCACTCGGACCAAAGGCCGATTCGCGTCCAAGGCGGCGAAAGAAAAGCTCGCGAAAGAAAAAGCCGAGAAGAAGAAGCAGCGAGCGGCGAAAGCGAAGACGACAAAGACGACGACGACGAAAAAAGCCACCTCGAAAGAAAACGACGTAAACGACGAAAAGGAAACGACACCGAAGAGAAAGAAACCGCTCACGGCGTATTTTCAATTCGCAAAAGACAACAGAGAAAACGTCAAGAAGGAAAACCCCGGAGTCTCGCTCGGCGAAGCTTCGAAAAAATTAGGCGCCATGTGGAAAGAATTAGACGCGACGACGAAATCAAAATACGAAACCGACGCCAAGAGTCGATTGGAGCAGTTCAAGCGCGAAGAAGAGAATACAGTCGCGAACTAGATGTTTTACGTAATGTTAGATCAGCTTAAATGCTTGTTCCCTTTTACTAGTGGGTTGACGTTCTCGCGGCGGCAGCGGCGCCCTAAGTAAGGTTTCTTAAAATCGAAACGGTATCAAAAAATTGTACTGCCCGGTTCCACTTTTAATACAGTTCGCATTGCACTGCCGCCCGCACGCTTGCAACACTTTCCCTTCCTCCTCTTTATCGAACCCAAACCCAAACCTTTTCTTCTGATCTTCGTCGTATGCCTTCGTCGCCTCTCGACAACTCCTCCCGCACGCTCGCTCGCAACTCGGCGCGATATCCGCCACCGTCTCCACCTTTTCCAGCGGCTGCGCGATGTTTTCGCACGATCGAAAATCCTCGTTCGGAGGTCTCGTGATGCCTTTATCCCCTCGAGAATCGCCCGAATACGGTACCAGTTGTGCGCACGAGGTCACGGACACTCCTCTGGTTCGTCCGATGATGTGCCCCACGTCGTCGTATTTGTTCACCTTGTACTCTTTGCTCACGTCTCCGTAGACGGTGAAACTCCTCACGGGATCTCGTTCGTGAAACGCGTCCATGAAATCGATGTTGTACACGCCCGAAGTGGATGAACTCACCGCTATCGTCGCTATAAAAGCTGCGCCGAGGGAGAACCCGATGAATGCGTTCCGAGTGTCCCTCGTTTCCTTCTGTCGGAGGAGTTTTTTCTCGTACTCCGTCAACTCTTTATCGTCTGCGTCGTCGTCATCGGTTCCTTTCCCTCCTCTTCTTTGCGCCTTTAAGGAGACTTTTAACGCGCTTTTTCGTCCTAATCCTCGATGAGGATGATTACATCGAGAGTGGTGCCGATGCGAGTACTCGCAAAAGCGCGGGCGGTGATAACACGGCGTCGTAACCGTCGATGAAGAAGACATGAAGATGAAGAAAATGTCTGACGTTTTCCCGAAGGAATGCATTCTTCACAAGTTGTCGAACGCTTTTATTCATAACCTTCTTCTTTTGAGCGAAAGAAACGACGATGGGGTCGCGAGGAGGGAAAAGGAGTCTGCTCGCCACCATTTGGAGGCGGAGGAGAAGTTGGAGTCGTTGTTTCAGCAGCACGAGCGGGAGTTTAGGCGAACCCATCGCGAGGACGAAGATTCCCGAAACCGCCGTCGAGGCGCAGTTACAGTTCGCGCGCGAAACTTTGACGAGCGAAGATTTAGTCCTCTTTTCCAAACGGAGGGTCGATTTAGACGGGCAACTAATGATGCACGCGTTCGTGGGGAAAGGACGAGAGAAACAGTCGCAAGATTTGCTCGGGAAAGCGTTGGAAAAGGCGAGAAAATCGGATGCGAACAGAAGAGACGGAAAGCCGTCGATATCGTTTTTAGACGGGATACCAATCGCGGTGAAAGATAATTTTGCCATGCGAGGGGAAATCGTATCGGCGGGGTCGAAAATGTTGAGCAAAAACGAGTGCTCGTATACGGCGACGGTGATCGATCGATTGGAGCAGAGCGGCGCGGTGGTCTTCGGGCAGACGACGATGGACGAGTTCGGGATGGGGAGTCACTCGCGAAACGGTATAAACGCGCCGGTGAAGAATCCAATCGATGGGAGGTTGAGTCCCGGGGGCTCTTCCGGCGGGTCCGCCGCGGCTGTGGCGAACGGGACGTGTTTAGTCGCCATCGGGAGCGATACGGGTGGCAGCGTTCGATTACCGGCGGCGTTTCAAGGCGTCGTCGGTACGAAACCGAGCTACGGAAGGTGTTCGAGGTACGGTTTAATCGCGTACGCGAGCTCGTTCGATTGCCCGGGGATATTGACCAGAAACGTCTGCGATGCGGCGATTACTTTAGCCATCATGCAAGGCGCGGACCCGAAAGACGGGCAAACGGTGGAGGAAGACGGACGCATTTCGAGCGTCGCGACTGAGTTGATTTCGGAATCGCAGATGAATTTTAAAGAGTGGTTGGAATCAGGGAAGACGAAAGGTGGAAACAATAATGGTAGCGGTAGTAATAGTAGTAATAGTAATAGCGATAGAGTCTTGCCATTGTTAGGCGTGCGCGTGGGCATCCCGGGTGAATTTTTCCTCGAAGAAACGACTCCGGCGGTGATGGAAAGTTGGACAAAATCAATCGAAGCGTTCGAAGAATTAGGCGCGACGATTGTTCCGGTATCTTTACCGTCCGTAAAGTTAGCGTTACCGGCGTATTACGTCTTGGTGTGCGCGGAAGCGTCTTCAAATTTGAACCGGTACGACGATATAAAATTCAGCGCTTCGCGAGACGACGGATTCGGCGAGGAAGTCAAACGACGAATCGTTTCAGGCGCGTTTTCTTTATCTTCACAAAGAGTCGAAGGCGCGTACAAAAACAGCGAAAAGATTCGCCAGAGGATATCGAACGAGTTTAAGGACATCTTCGAACGCTCGTGTGATGTTCTCTTAACTCCGACGAGCGCTCGGGAAGCGCCGTTTTTAGAGGATGTTTTGAGAGAATCGAAAGTTGAATCGTACGCGCAAGACGCTTTGACGGTGCCAATGTCCTTGGCTGGATTACCGAGCGTATCTATTCCGTGCGGCAGAAGCGTGTCAAATGGACGTCCGATTGGTATGCAAGTCACGGCGCCGATGTTTCGGGAGGCTGGAATGTTGCGCGTGGCGAGCGCTCTGGAACGGAAAATTTCCTCGAAAACGCGGAGAATGTATTCAACGTCAACTTCGTCGACGAATTTCCCGATTGAAAAGCTCGAAGATCAGTTGAAGCTATTCCACGAATACACCGAAAACAACGACTATAAAAGTGCCGGCGAGTTGAAGTCGTTGGTCTCGTTGTACCAAAAGTATAAAGATACGCTGGAAGAAATCGACGTGTTGAGACAACTCATCAACGAAGAGAACAAGAACAAGAAATCGAAAGACGCCGAGTTGGAATCCGAATTGAACGCGTTACAAAACGACACGTTGCCGGAGTTAGAAACAAAGCTGAAACACCATCTGTTACCGAAAGACCCAGAAGATTCGAGAGACGTTATTTTAGAAGTTCGAGCGGGCGCGGGTGGTGCCGAGGCGGCGAAATTCGCCGCCGAGTTGTTTCGCATGTACGAAATGTACGCCAGGAGGAGAAACTGGAAGTTTGATTTGATGAGTTACAACGAAGAAGAAAAAGGCGGCGGAGTTCGAGAAGCTATGGCGGAAATTAATGGCAATGGTAATCCGATGATGAATCTCAACGAAGAAGACGGGGAAGAGGACGAGTTAGCAAGCGGAGGCGTGTATAAAAACTTAAAGTTTGAATCCGGCGTCCATCGAGTGCAACGCGTCCCGGCGACGGAAACGCAAGGGCGGATTCACACCTCCACCGCTTCCGTAGCGATTATCCCGAAAGCCGAAGAGAGTGACATTCACATCGACGAAACAAAAGACGTGAGAATTGAAACCATGCGAGCGTCTGGCGCGGGTGGACAGCACGTCAATACCACGAATTCAGCCGTTCGAATCGTCCACATCCCGACCGGCGTCACCGTCGTCATCCAAGACGAACGGTCGCAACACAAGAATAAAGCGAAAGCTTTGTCCGTGTTGCGAGCAAGAGTATACGACATCGAACGACGTAAGGTTGCCGCCGAAAACGCGCAGATGCGACGAAGTTTGATAGGAAGCGCAGACCGCTCGGAAAGAATTCGAACGTATAACTTTAAAGACGGTCGTTGTAAAGACCACAGAGGTACCGGCGTCGTCGTGAACGACGTCCAAAAACTTCTCGACGGATTCGGCTTGGACGAGTTCATCCGAGACTTGCACAAGTGCGACTTGGAAGAGCAAATGTTAAAAAGCAGCAGCGTTTAGATATGTAAAATAGTTTTGTATAAAAGCAGTAGTCGTTTGCGGTAGCGCATAGTCAATCGATCTCAACTCTTAAATCCCATCTTCTTTATCATCGGGTACCAGTCGAACCCGCGCAACAAATGTCTCGGAATGAACGGAATAACGATCGCAAACGCCAACGTCCCGAATATCACGTACTCCACGAAAAACATATAAAAGCTATTCTCTGGAATCATCAGCTCTTTGATGAAATAAATCGCCACCGGCACGACGAATAATAACACGTTGTACCACTTCAACACAGAGGAAAACGTTCTGTCCACGTGCATGAAAATCAGCATCAACTCTCCGAGAATAAACCACGTGAAGAATAAGTTCGCCATCTTCTCGTACTCGAAGTGTAAACACACTAAACCAAAGGGAATCCACAGCGCGTATTGCACGGCTTCGTGTTTAAAATCTTGTTTCGCGGCTTGTTCTCGGACGTGTTTCGGGAAGTGATTTGCCATCTGTTTGATGTTTGCTAAGGAGGAGGTGCGTCGCATGTGGTGTCCTCCTCCGCCTCCTTCGCTGCTCATTTTTTACGCGTCGTTATAAAACTCTCTACTCTACTGTCTTTTTCTATCTCTATCTCTCTTATATTCGCGCGTGATGCGCCGCGTTTGTGATCTTATTAGTACTCTACTAGTATTTATTACGTTGTTGTTGTTGTTGTGCGCAAAAGTCCAAAACGGCCGCACTTTTGTGGTGATGATGGAAAAAACAAACACGTAAAGACGAAGAAGAAAAAGAACACCGCTGCTGTTTTTGTCGTCTCTCGCGAGAAGGTCATGTCTGGAATGAGGACGCGAGGGCAGAAAAGGCGGATTGGGGAGAGGGATGTGTGGGATTTGATCGTGAATAACGACGATATTTGTTTCAAACACATTCTTCCGAGATTGAATGGGACCGATATCAAATTCTTGTATGGAGTGAATAGTGAAACGAGA
>Ga0209335_10005742_pt1 | contig 11274 bp, 8 predicted proteins | sample COG_09_FD_184753 | JGI IMG/M metagenome (GOLD analysis project Ga0209335, IMG submission 184753) | Pelagic Microbial community sample from North Sea - COGITO 998_met_09 (SPAdes) (version 2) | ecosystem: Environmental > Aquatic > Marine > Neritic zone/Coastal water | place: Helgoland, sampling...
TAAACAATTAAGGGCGAATGGCGGAACTGGTAGACGCGCACGACTCAAAATCGTGTTTCGCAAGAAGTGAGAGTTCGATTCTCTCTTCGCCCACCAAAACTTATGGAATTAAATAAATATAATAACTTATTAGAGTTGTTTAACTCTCAGTTTAATCAACAAAATTCAAAAAATATTTTTTTAAAATCACTAAAAAACCCAGATAATATTTTTACCTGGCAAAAGACTTTTGATTGTATTCAAAAATTGTCTGATGAATTAGAAAAATCATTGAAAAAAAATGATCGATGTTTGTTGATTTCAGAAAATAGACCTGAATGGTTAATTTCAGATTTAGCAATAATGGCTTCAAATGGAGTTACAGTACCAGCTTATACTACGTATACAGAAAGAGACTATGAATATCTTATTAATGACTGTAATCCTTCAGCTATTATTGTTTCAGATCAATCTCAATACGACAAGATAGATTTATTAATTAAAAAAAATAATTCTATTAAAATTGTTATTACTTTTGAAGATATTAAAAGTGATTATGAAAACATTATAAATATAAATAAAATTTTTGAAAAAAAAGTTTATACAAAAAAAAACTTAATTAATTTGGGATTAGAAAGAAAAGACCTTGCTTGCATAATTTATACTTCAGGTACTCAAGGAAACCCCAAAGGAGTAATGTTAAGTCACGGTGGTATTTTAAATAACTGTGAAGGTTCTTATGACTTACTTAAAAAAATTATATCTTCTAAACCTAAATTTTTAACTTGGTTACCACTATCCCATTCTTATGAACATACAGTACAGTTTGTTCAAATAGCTGTTGGTGCTAAAATTTTTTATGCTGAGAGCATAGATAAATTGATTAAAAATATGGGAGAATGTAATCCCGATATCATGACTGCTGTTCCACGATTTTATCAAAATTTACACCAAAAAATAAAATCAAATTTTAGCAAGGTTGATGGAATAAAAAAATTTTTGATAAATAAAACATTAGATTTGGGTAAAAAGAAATTGTTAAAAAAAAAGATATCGTTTCTAGAAAGTATACTTCAAAAAATTTGCGATATAACAGTAAGAAAAAAAATTAAAGTTCAATTTGGTGGGTCTTTAAAAGCTTTTATATCTGGTGGTGGAGCATTAGATAAAGAAGTTGGTTATTTTTTAAATGCTATTGGTTTACCAACTCTTCAAGGATATGGTCTCACAGAAACATCACCGGTAGTTAGTTGCAATCCAATATCAGATATTAGAATTGAGACTGTGGGACCACCTTTTTTTGGAAATAAAGTTAAAATTGCAGATGATGGTGAAATATTGATTAAGGGCGAAAATGTAATGTTGGGATATTGGAATAATCAAAAAGAGACAAATGATGTCTTAAAGGATGGTTGGTTATCAACAGGAGATATAGGACAATTTGAAGATGGATATTTAAAGATTACTGACAGAAAGAAAGATATATTGATTACACCCGGAGGCGATAACATTTCACCAGTAAAAATCGAAAATGACTTAACAAAAATTGATTTTATAGATCAAGCGTTAGTTTATGGTGATAACAAACCTTATTTAATTGCTTTATTAATTCTTTCAAAAGATAAAAAAACTTTAAAAAATGAAATAATTTTTAAAGAAATAGAAAAAATAAATAAAAACTTATCAAAAATAGAAAAAATTAAAAAATTTTTTGTAATTAAAGAACAATTTACAATTGAAAATGGAATGATGACACCAACTTTAAAATTAAAAAGATATAAAATAATTAAAAAATATAAAAATGAATTTGAAAAGTATTATTAAAATATTTAAGAAATTAGTTTATTATACGCATAAACACTAACTTTTTTAAACATTTCAATTACAAAATAAAAAAAATTTTAAAATCTTTTTTTATAAATTTTAAATTTAATTAAAGAATTGACATAACGAGTATAAAAAAATAAAAATAACTTAATAACGAATCATTTTGATTCGTTTAACTAAAAAGGGAGCTAAAGATGCCTAAGAAAAGAAAAAAAGCAAAGAAAGCTAAGAAAAAAGCAAAGAAAGCTAAAAAAAGAAGAAGAAGATAGTTATTTAGTATTCTTTATTAAAAACGCTTCTCATAACGATTTACGTGTGAGAGGCGTTTTTTTTTTATTCCTCTATATTTTCTTCTGGGTCAGAAATAGTTTCTTCAACAGGTAAATCTGATGACGGATTTTTAGAGACACTTTCCGTAGGTTTAGATTGATTTTCTAAATTTCTTTTTAAAGCTTTATCTAATTTTTTTTGAGTGTCTTCTAACGAAATATTTAAAATAATTTGAAACTCAGATAACATTCTTTCATAAGCTTTTTCAAATAGCTGTCTTTCACTATAGGATTGATCTACCATTAAATCATCACCTTTATTTAAATCTCTTACAACTTCGGCTAATTCATATATTTTACCAGATGATATTTTAGCTTCATATTCTTGAGCTCTTCTACTCCACATTGATCTTTTAATTTTTGGTTTACTTTTGAGTATTGAAATACATTTATTAACCTGGTTTATGGTAGCTAATGGTCTAAGATGGGATTGTTTATTTACGGGGACCATTCCGTTAGCTTTGTCTTTTTCAAACTTAATTATATAAGTCTCTACATCAATTCCACCAATATTAATTTTTTTAAACTCTATGATTTGACCAACGCCATGCTTTGGATAAACAATGTAATCCTTAACTTTATATTCTTTCTTTTCTGTTTCTTGTTTTTTTACTTTCTTTATTTCGGGTTTAATTTCATTACTTTTTGAAATTCTTAAATTCACATTTTTATTTTCAATTTTTTCATCATTCTTTTTTACGGATTTTTTATTGGTAGTTTTTTTACTTTTTAAATTAACTATTTTTTTTAGTTTTTTACTTGAAATTTTTTTTGATTTATTTACCTTCAGTTTAGTAGCTTTTTTTTTCACTACTTTTTTATTCTTTGATTTTGCTGTTTTTTTCTTAAATGTTTTCTTTAAAATATTTTTCAAACTTATTTTGCTCATTTTTAAATTTTTCATGATCCGCTGGAGGATCTTTTTTTTCCGTTATGTTGGGCCAGATTTCAGAATACTGTTTATTGATTTCTAACCATTTTTCGCTCCCCGGTTCTGTATCAGCCTTAATGGCATCCACAGGACACTCTGGTTCACAAACGCCACAATCTATACACTCCTCCGGTTTAATTACAAGCATATTTTTTCCCTCATAAAAACAATCCACAGGACACACTTCAACACAGTCCATTAATTTACACTTGATACATTTATCGTTAACTATGTATGTCATTATGAATTCTCTTTTTTAATTTTGTCCTTAATATCACCCATTATTTTACTGTCAACATACAACAACCCAGCGAGTCGTCTCATTAAATTAGTTTCATATATATCGGCATCTTTATTTGAATAAATAATTTTCCATAGAGCTTCTATAATTTTAATTTTATTGTCTTCATTCATATTTTTTACTTCTTTTGTAAATTCTAAGATTTGGTTAGAGTCTTCCTCAATTTTTTTACCGTTGTTGATTATTATTTTTATATTTTCATTATTAGCGCCGATTTTTAAAAGAGTCTGTTTAATAATTTCTTCTTCTTGATTTGAATAATTCTCATCTATTTTAGCTGCATGAATTAATAAAGCTGCAATTTTGTTAAGATCTTGAGATTTTTTACTTTTTTTATCCTTATTAAAAAACATGACTTTCTAACTAAAATTAAGATTTTTTAATACTGTAAAAGGATTTTCCTTTGTAGTTTTTTTCTCAATTTTTAATTTATTAGTTCTTTTGGGCATGTATTTAAAAAACAATTCATTATTTTTTTCTATAATTTTATAATTCATATTTTGCAAAAGTCTTTTGAAATTATCTTTGTTACAACCAAGTAAATTTAGCATATCAGGCATCATTTTTATTTCTTTAGTTTCTTTAGTGTCATAATTTATTATTTGCATAAATAATCTCTCTAAAATATCGATTCTTACAAAAAAATTTTCAAATTTCTCAAATCCACAAAGCAACATGAAATTTTTATTTGTCTTATTTTTATCATTTAAAAAATTTAAACCAAAAGTTGGAGGTTTTAAATCAAAGTATCTTTGGTGATAATTTTTCCAAAGCAATGTTCTTAATGAAACTGCTTCTGGTTTAATCAATCTGTGAAGAAAAACATGATACCTACCAAATTTAACTCCAAGATCTCTTAAAATTTTTCTTTCATTTTGTTCCAATTTTTTAAGGTATTCAGAAACTTGTTCTCTTTTAAGTACTCCATTATTTTCGTAGAGTTGATAAGCAAGAGCTTTAACTGAAGAATTTTCTTTTTTAAGATTTTTTAAATCAACGAGACTTTCTAAAATCTTATTAATTTTATTTTTAAGCCATTTTTCTATAAAATTAATTAATTTTTGTTTTTGATTTTGTTCCAAAATATCATCAACAATTAATTCAAAATTTGGATTTAAATAATCTTTTCCTGGCATTAATCTTCCAATAGCAAATTTATTCCAATAAATTTTAAAATCATCTTTTAATTCAATTAAACCTGTTTCAATTATAATTTTAATTCTCTTTTCAAGTTCAGGACCCACAGATTGTCTGGCTGCTTTCTTGAGAGACTTTATGTCTGTTTCTAAAGCTCCTTTTTTAAGATCTAATTCTAATTTTAATCCGTTTATTTTTCCTATAAACTGATCATCAATAATGACGTCGTTATTTTCTAAAATTTTAGTATTAAACTCCATATCTTGTTTTAATCCTCTAACAAGAACACTGGCTCTTTTATCAATAAAAGTTTTTGTAAGTTCTTCATGAAGCCTATCTGATAATTTGTCCTCTAATAATTTAGTTTTTTCAATCCAATAATTTTGATTTTCTACCCAATTAGTTTTATTTGAAACATAAGACCAAGTTCTAACATTTGCAATTCTATTCGATAAAGAATCTACATTTCCTTCTAATTTATCCAGTTTAATCAATTGTAATCGCATGAAATCGTCAGTAATTTTACCTTTTTTACTATTTAAATATTTAAAAACATTTCCAATGACTTGATAATGGTTGCCATAAGTCTTTTTGACAAAGTCAGGTATTTGACAACATTCCCACAAAAGTTTTAATTTTTCATTATTAAAATCAATCTTATCCAAATTTTTATCATTTAAGAAAAACTTTAAAGCTTTTTCATCTTCACACTCGTGAATTTTTCTCAGCCAACTTTTATGTGGTTTTTCATCTAGTGACTTTAATAGTTTTAAAGGATTGTCAAAATTTAAATTAGAATTTCTCCAAAACAAAGATTGAATTTTTTCAAATTTGTGATTTTCTAATAAATCAACTTCTTCAGCATTTATTTCTTTGCATTGACCAGTAATACCGAAATTACCATCATTTAAATATCTACCCGCTCTTCCAGCAATTTGTCCTATTTCTGATAAGTTTAATTTTCTTAGTTTTTTACCATCAAATTTTTTTAAGTTTGAAAAATAAACATGGTCGAGATCCATATTTATACCCATTCCTATAGCGTCTGTAGCAATTAAAAAATCTACATCTCCTGATTGATATAATTCAACTTGAGCATTTCTTGTTTTTGGACTTAGTGATCCCATAACAATCGCAGCACCACCTTTTTGTCTTCGAACCAATTCAGCTATGGCATAAACTTCCTCTGCTGAAAATGCAATGATTGCAGTTTTTCTATTTATTCTAGATATTTTTTTATGGCCAGTATAAGTAAGTTTAGATAATCTATTTCTATTTATAAACTCTATATCATCATCTAACTTTGAAATTACATCTTTGATTGTATTTGAACCCATTAACATGGTTAGTTTACTACCTCTTATATTTAATAATCGATCAGTAAATATATGGCCTCTTTCATGATCTGCACACATTTGAATTTCATCAACTGCAACAAAATCTAAATATTTATCAATCGGCATAGATTCAACTGTACATAGGAAATATCTTGCATTTGGAGGAATAATTTTTTCTTCTCCAGTAATTAAAGCAACTTTATCTAAACTGGTTTTTTTAATAACTTTATCGTAAACTTCTCTAGCTAATAATCTTAGAGGAAACCCAATCATTCCGCTGTCAAAAGACAACATGGTTTCAATTGCTAAATGAGTTTTACCAGTATTGGTTGGACCGAGAACAGCAGTAATTTTATTTTTTGTCATTTCTATCTTTGGTATATCTTAATTTTTATCTACCAGATGTAGTTAGTCTTAAAGAACAAAAATAGACTAAAACATGATCGAATCGGATGATAAAAAGTTCTCATTTTACTTATTAATCAAACATATTTTAACATAGTTAATATTATTTCTATAACATAAATTAAATTAAATAATGTTAAAAGATATCGTAAAAAATTTAAAACCATCGTCGACATTAAAAATTAATGAAATTTCTAGTCAGTTAGAAAAAAGTGGAAGAGAAATTTTTAAGTTTGGTTTTGGTCAATCACCATTTCAGGTTCCAGCTGATATAGTAAATGAATTGAAACATAATGCACACCAAAATAAATATTTACCAATGCAAGGACTTGATGAACTGAGAAAATCAGTTGCTAAATATACATCAGCTAAAAAAAATTATAACTATACTTCGGACAATGTAATTATAGGACCTGGATCTAAAGAATTAATGTTTTTATTACATGTTATTTTTGATGGTGAAATTATTTTACCTGCTCCAAGTTGGGTTTCATATGTGCCTCAAGCAATAATAGGTCGAAATAAAATACAAATGCTCCAAACGAAAAGAGAAAATAATTGGTTTCCAACTGGATCTGAAATTGAAAAAATTATCTTAAAAGATAAAAAAAAAAATTATTTATTATTTTTAAATTCTCCCAATAATCCCTCTGGTCAAATTTGTGAAAATTTAGATGAAATAAGTGAAGTTGCTAAAAAATATAATTTGTTAATTTTATCTGATGAAATTTATTCTGAACTTAGCTTTAATAATAATTATAAATCAATTTCAAATTTTTATCCTGAAAAAACAATAATAAGTACGGGTTTAAGTAAGTGGTGTGGTGCCGGAGGCTGGAGACTGGGGTATTTTGTTTTGCCTGAAAATTTAAAGACTATTAAAGAAACTTTAAATATTTTAGCTAGTGAAACTTTTTCAGCTGTTAGTGCCCCTATACAATATGCTGCGATACAAGCATATGAAGGCAATCATACGAATTATATTAAATCATCAAGAGAAATTTTAAAGTTTGTTGGAAATTATGTGTATGACAATCTCAAATCAAATAAAGTTTTAATAAATAAACCCCAGGGTGGTTTTTATTTAATGCCTGAATTTATTAATGCAAAATTTGAGTCATCTTCTGAAATGTGTGACAAGATTCTTAAAGAAACTGGGGTAGCATTATTACCTGGTTCTGATTTTGGCTTTGATAAAAAAAGAATGTTGGTTAGATTAAGTTTTACAGATTTTAATGGAAAAAATTTTATGAAAGAATATGAAAAAAATAATATTTTAGATAATGAAGTAATAAAAAATTTAGCACCAAAAGTAGCTGTGGGGGTAAATAAATTAAAGAAATGGTCAGACTCTCTATAAAAAACTCACTATACAAGGCCCTCAATTTGCTGTTACAATTTGAATATAAATAAAGTCACATGGAGGAGGAAAAATGAAAAAAATAATCACATCTCTATCAAGTGCTTTGCTAATTTTTGTAGCCACTTTATCTTTTACAAGTGTTGCAAAATCTGCAGAGTTTTTTACGATAGGAACAGGTGGACCTACTGGAGTATATTTTCAGACAGGTAACGCCATATGCAAAATGTTACATAAGTCAGCAATAAGTGCTGAACATGGAAGAAAAAAGGGTACTGCTAAAGCTTACAGATGTACTGCGCCATCAACTGGGGGTTCCAACTATAACATTGGACAAATTAAAGCTGGTGAGTTCCAATTTGGTGTAGCTCAATCAGATTGGCAATATCATGCGGTCAATGGATCAAGCAAATGGGAAGGTAAAAAATTTGGAGATCTAAGGGCTGTATTTTCAGTTCACAACGAACCTTTTCAAATTTGGGCAAGAAAAAAAGCAAAAATCAAAGACTTTGCTGGCCTAGAAGGTAAAGTAGTTAATATTGGTAATCCTGGCTCTGGACAAAGAGGAACTATGGAAGAATTAATGAAAGCTATGGGTGTTGATAACAGTTTCTTTAAATCAACAACAGAACTTACTTCATCAGAGCAAGTGAAAGCTTTGTGTGATGGTAAAATAGATGCTTTTGGTTATTCTGTAGGTTTTCCTAATGGAGCTATGGAACAAGCAGCAACTTGTGCTGCAAAAGCCTCTCCAATTAATCTAACAGGTTCAGAGGTTCAAGGATTAATTAGTGGTGCTGATTACTATGCAAAGGCAGTTATTCCTAAAGGGACTTACACAAATCAAAAGAAAGACGCTACTACATTTGGTGTTAAAGCTACAGTAGTAACAAGCGCTTCTGTTTCTGATGAGTTAGTTTATTTAGTTACAAAAGCTGTGATGGAAAATTTTGATGATTTCAAAAAACAACATCCTGCTTTTGGATTTTTGGAAAAGAAAAACATGATTAAAGATGGTTTATCAGCTCCATTACATCCAGGTGCAATTAAATATTATAAAGAAGCTGGATTGATGTAATCTAAATTTAAGATTAAATTAAAAGGCCTGGTACTTTTACCGGGCCTTTTTTTTATGATAAGATCTACTCAATGACTAAATCTTTTAGTGAAAAAATTAAAAGTAAAATAAATGAGGATTTATCCCCAACTCGAAATTTGACTGGTTTTCATTTTAAAGTAGTTGCAACTATTGCAATCATTTGGTCTTTATTTCAGCTTTGGTATGCTTCTCCGTTTCCTTTTTTATTTAATTTTGGAATGTTTAAAGGATTACCTGCAAGAGCTATTCATTTAGGGTTTGCTTTATGTTTAGCTTTTTTGATTTATCCAATCTCAAAAGGAAAAAAAATTTCAATTATAGATATAATAATAAGTCTTTTAGGTACATTTGCTTGTCTTTATATTTATCTTTTTTATGATCAACTTGTTGATAGAGGTGGAGTTCTATTAAGCATTGACATTAGTGAAAATTTTAGTCTACCAATTGAATTAATTATTGGAAGTTTTGGAATTTTAATTCTCTTAGAAGCAACCAGAAGAGCTATTGGTCTTCCTTTAGTAATAATTGCAATCTGTTTTTTAGTATTTTCTTATTTTGGAAGATATGCCCCAGAAATTATTTCTCATGGGGGATTATCATTAAATAGACTAGTTGGTTTTCAATGGCTGGATCAAGAAGCAATATTTGGAATACCAATCGGAGTATCTGTTGATTTTATTTTTTTATTTGTGTTATTCGGAGCACTTTTAGAAACTGCAGGTGGAGGTAAGTATTTTTTAGATTTAGCTTTTGCTATGGTAGGAAAAATGAGAGGAGGTCCAGCAAAGGCTGCTATTCTTGGGTCAGGAATGACAGGATTAATTTCAGGCTCTTCAATTGCAAATACAGTTACAACAGGAACTTTTACAATTCCCATAATGAAAAAAACAGGTTTTTCTGAGGAAAAAGCGGGGGCAATCGAGGTATCGTCATCAGTTAATGGTCAAATAATGCCACCTGTAATGGGAGCTGCAGCATTTGTAATGGCAAGCTTCATTGGGGTTACTTATTTCGAGGTAGTCAAGCACGCATTTTTACCAGCTATAATTTCTTATATAGCGCTATTTTATATCTCTCATTTAGAGGCTTTAAAATTAAATTTAAAAGGTATGGAAGACTCAGATGTACCAAATTTAAAAAAAACTTTTTTTTCAGGTCTACATTTTTTAATTCCAATTTTTGTTTTAATTTATATGCTAGTTTACTTAAGGTTTACTGCATCATATTCAATTTTTTATGCAACAATTTCATTAATATTTGTAAATTTAATTAACAAGATAATCAAAGAAAGCAATTACAAAAATGCATTTAAAAGCTGGTTCAAACAAACAATTATAGGATTTGAAAAAGGTGCTTTAAATATGGTTGGTGTTGGTATTGCGATTGCCACTGCTGGTATAATTGTAGGTGCTGTTGGATCAACAGGATTAAGTACAAATTTGATAATAGTAATTGAGTCAATTGCTAGAGACAATGTAGTAATTTTATTATTTTTAACAATTATATTGTGTTTATTGCTTGGAATGGGTTTACCAACAACAGCAAATTATGTGGTTGTCGCTTCATTAATGGCAACAGTTTTAGTTGATGTTGGCAATGCGTCAGGATTTATATTTCCACTAATTGCAGTTCATTTGTTCGTATTTTATTTCGGTTTAATGGCTGATGTAACACCTCCAGTTGGACTTGCATCTTATGCAGCAGCAGCTATTTCTGGTGGTGATCCTCTCAAAACGGGTGTTCAAGCATTTTGGTACAGTTTGAGAACAGGAATTTTACCAATAGTTTTTCTTTTTAACCATGAACTACTTTTGATAGGGGTAGAAAATATTTGGCATGCGCTGACAGTAATTATCACATCTTTAGTAGGTATTTTAGTATTTACTTCTGCTACTCAAGGATGGTTTATAAATAAATTAAGATGGTTCGAAATAATTATTTTTTTATTTATTTCTATTTCATTGCTGTCACCAGAATTTGTATTGAATAAATTTTATCCTAAATATAATTATATTGATATCAACAATATTAATAAAATAAAATTAGACCCAAAAAATGAAGTTCGATTTAAAGTTACAAGAATTAGTGAATATGGAGAAAGATATAAGTTATTTGTTATCAATAAAAATACTTTTGAAGAAGAATATAGTATTGAAGAATATGGAATAAAAGTCACTAAAGAAAATGAGAGATTTATTGTTGATACACTTGAATGGAACGGGAAAGCTAAAAAAAGTGGATTTGAAATGGGAGATTATATAAGTGAGTTTAAAATAGAAAATGCTGATAGACCTTCAAAAGAAATTATTTACCCATTAGCGATAATTTTGTTATTTATCTTTGGTTATTTAAACTCAAGAAGAACGAAATTAGCCACCAGGTCCTAAATCTGAAGGTTTAACTTTTAAAATTTTCCAAACACCAGAAGCTGAGGTAATAATTTTATCTTTACATTTTAACTCACAAAATAAAAATACTAATGTTTTTGTTTTCTTTAAAATTTTAACATGACCAATTATTTCGTCACCTACTTTTGATGCTCCAATAAATTTTAAGTCTAATGAAATAG
>Ga0209335_10005748_pt1 | contig 11266 bp, 7 predicted proteins | sample COG_09_FD_184753 | JGI IMG/M metagenome (GOLD analysis project Ga0209335, IMG submission 184753) | Pelagic Microbial community sample from North Sea - COGITO 998_met_09 (SPAdes) (version 2) | ecosystem: Environmental > Aquatic > Marine > Neritic zone/Coastal water | place: Helgoland, sampling...
ATATTATAATAACCACCTACATTAACAAGAATCATCTACTACAGAATTAAAATGCGTTTCAATAATAATCAAAAAAATAATCATAATCATAATCAAAAAAATAATCATCAATTAAATCATATATTTACTGACTTTGAAAAATATATGTTTACAAATGAATCTATTTTATTGTTAAATGAAACTAATAAACCAGAGAATAATAATAATTTTTTAAAAAATGATAATATTAAATCTAATTCATTAAAAAAGGAATATAATAATATTAATAAAAATGAAAATAAAAATGAAAATGAAAATAAAAATAAAAATGAAAATAAAAATGAAAATAAAAATAAAAATGAAAATAAGTCTATTTTATTCACACCCTGTGAAAAAGATAAACTTTTTTGGTGTTTTTATATAATATTACACGGATTTAATGAATATGAATTACACCATTCTGATTATTATATAACCGAAAAAAATTTTAAAATCAGTTCTGTTGAAAAATTGCGGTCTATGAAACCACAAATAAAAGAAATGAAACTTAAAATGAAATTTAATGAAATTGAAGATGAATTAGTAAATCAATCTCAAATAACACTGAAAGGATTAGATGCTCTTTGTTTTATTTATAAAGTATCAATTGTGGTGATTAGTGGAAAAACATATTGTGATATTGATTTTAATGGTCTGGATAATGATAATGATAATTTAAAAAAAGGGATTATTATTCAAACATCAAAAGATACCAAAGAATATAGTATTAGATATAGCAATAATAATAATGAAAACAATAATAATGAAAACAATAAAGATAAACATCAAGATCAGGTTTATTTAACCAATGTGCGTAATACTTTTTGGAAGATTGAAAATGTTCAAAAACCTTTAAATGCCGTATCTGGATATACTATTAAAGAATTACATACCATTTGTAGTAAATTAGATATTCCAATTGTTAGTGAATTAGGAAAAAATAAAACAAAACCTGTATTATATCAGGAAATATTAAGTAAGTTATAAGTTATAAAATAAAATAAAATTTAATATGCGTTTGATAATTTAATTCTATTATATATTATTCCAAAAATTGAATTACTTTTTAGGGAAAGGTGTAAGGCAACAAAGAACTCAAAGAACTCAAAGAACTCAAAGAACTCAAAGAAAATGACTTTAAATACCCAAAAAAGTAATTTAGTGTTAATTCATTCTAAAATTAAAAGTGCCGAATTAGACTGTGACATTTGTTATAAAAAAATTAATAAAACATATTTTCGTTGTGGGTCGCCGTGTAGCAAGGTATTTCATACCGGTTGTATTGAAAAAATGATGGAACAAATTGAGGAATCCGCTAATGAAGCTGACGATGAACCGAATTACCGATGTTGTTATTGTCGCCGTGATATAGAGATAAATAATTATCTACTTCAACTCTTCGCACAAAAATTAATTGCGATACACGGCGAGACACATGATATCCGTGACGCGTTAAAAGAGGTTGAGTATAAAATGAGTAAGAATGAATACTTAGAAGATGATGAATCCTTACTCATTTATGAATTAATTGATATTTCTTATATTAAAAAACCCAAACAATCAAAACGACAAATTTTAAAAAAACGCGTTTGTAATCCGCCTAAAATTAGAATTAAACAAAATATTGGTGGTCGCCGCAGGTAAAAATTAAGGTAGTTATTATGTTTTGTTATTATGTTTTGTTATTATGTTTGCGCGTATTGTGTATTTTTTTTCTGTTATAAACTATAAAATAAATAAATTATAAAATAAATAAATTATAAAATAAATAAATTATAAAATTGATTAAAGATGATATAAATAATATCAGTTATAATTATATAACAATATACAATATACAATATACAATTTACAATAAAAAATGTCATATTCTTCTAAAAGTAAATTTGAAGGTGATAATGATGGCAATATTAAAAAATCGCCTCAACCACAATTAAATATAATGCTTAAAACATATTTAGAGAATGTATTACGAACCAGTAAAAAAAATGAAATCTTTGAATTAGAAGCAAAATTCGGTACAAGGGGTATAAAACCTATTATGCGTATTGATTATGATAATGTTATTAAAAAACTCAAATCTTCTGGATTTACAATGAATAATAATAATTATTTATTAAGAATTCAAAACGAATATACCGATTTAAAATCAGGTCTATCGCGTATGTCTAATGTCCGAACAGAAATAACTGGATTACAAGACGCACGAACTTATTGTAATTCAAATAATTTAGATGATATCCAATACGGACTCGCTTTTACGCAAAAATACAATTATAAACCCGATGACCTTACCACTATGTATCCAGTAAATTTTGATGATTTTAATTTTCGAGTTTCATTAAATAAGGAGGTATCCTTAGATAAAAATTCAGAAATGGTGCGGACACTTCTTACCAATTGGAAAAATACGAAAAAAACATTTCGGTATATGAACCGATATACATTTAGTCATCCGGATTATCCATTTATCATTGATTTAAGTATTGTAAAAGAATCCGACCGTAAAGGAGGAAGGTATCCTATTCCGCAATACACAATTCAAGATTCAGGTGTTTTTAATGGAAAAGAACATTATGAAATAGAAATAGAATGTGTTAATTCTAAAATTGGAACAGGAACCTCGTATAATACAATAGAAACATTAAATAAATCCTTAAAACAATTAGTGAAAATAATTCTTTCTGGTTTACAAGAAACCAATTACCCTGTTTCCTACGGGGAACAAAATGATATTCAACAAAGTTATATGAAACTGGTATGGGGTGATGAATATAAAGAAAATATGAGAGTAGTTGCTAAAAATTATATTGGACCTTCTTCATATACTTTACAAACCGAAAATATTGTTGATTTAGGCGAATCAAACTCATTGGCACCAAATATTCGTAAAGACTATACAGTAACAGATAAAGCAGATGGTGACCGTAAATTATTATACATTAATGAAACGGGTAAAATGTTTTTGATAAATACGAATATGAGTATACAATTTACTGGCGCGGTTACAAAAAATAACGATATTTTCAATACATTAATTGATGGTGAACATATTTTACACGATAAAAATAAAAAGTTTATTAATTTATATGCCGCATTTGATTTATATTATATAAATGGAAAAGATATTCGGTCACACCGATTTTCGCCGACACATTCAGATACAATACAAAATAAAGAACAAGAAAAAGAAGATTCCTCCCAAAAAAATAAGTTATTTAGGTTAACTGAATTAAAAGATATCGTTGGAAAATTAAAACCTATTTCAATTGTGCCAAATGTAACAACAAGTCCTATCAGGATTGAACGTAAACGGTTTTATTCAGATTCTCCAAAGCAAAGCATATTTACTGGTTGTGCTTTTATTTTACAAAATATGAAAGATGGATTATTTGAATATGAAACTGATGGATTAATTTTTACACCGGCAAATTTAGGCGTTGGTTCAAACAAAATAGGCGAAACTACCAAACCTTTAAAAATTAGTTGGGAACATTCATTTAAATGGAAACCAGTTGAAGCAAATACGATTGATTTCTTATTAACTATTAAAAAGAATGAAAGCGGCAATGAATTTATTGGAAATACATTTCAAAGTGGGATAGATACAAATACTTCTTTACAATTAACCCAATATAAAACCGTTATATTACGCGTTGGGTTTGACGAAGAAAAACACGGATACATTAATCCATGTCAAACTATCATAGATGGTGATGCTATTACCCAAAAAAAAGATAAAGATGATAGCAATAACTATGTTCCTATGCAGTTCTTTCCTACAAATCCATCGGATGATACTGCCAGTATATGTAATATTATGTTAAAAGATATTGGAGGCGACGAAAAAGTTATAATGACCGAAGAAAATGAAATTATTGAAGATAACATGATTGTGGAATTTCGCTATATTAAAGAGCGTGATGAAAAATGGAGATGGGTGCCTTTGCGTGTGCGATATGACAAAACAACTGAATTTCGGTCAGGAGGAAAGAATTTTGGAAATGCCTATCATGTAGCAAATAGTGTATGGCAAACCATTCATAATCCAATTACAACTGAGATGATTACTACCGGCGAAAATGTTCCTACTGATATTACAGATGATGATGTATACTATAATCGCGTAACAAATTCCACAGGTGATAATACTGTATCTTTGCGCGATTTTCATAATTTATTTGTAAAGAAAACACTAATTGCTAATGTAAGTAAAAAAGGCGATACGCTTATTGATTTTGCGGTTGGGAAAGGTGGAGATTTACCTAAATGGATTTCCGCAAATCTTAAATTTGTATTTGGAATAGATATAAGTCGTGATAATATTCAAAACCGAATGAATGGCGCGTGTGCTCGTTATTTAAATTATAAAAAAACTACAAAAGAAATGCCGGATGCTTTATTTGTTCATGGAAATAGTAGCATTAATATCCGAAACGGTGCTGGGATTTATTCAGATAAAGATAAACAAATTACAAAAGCAGTTTTTGGACAAGGTGCCAAAGATGTTAAAGAATTGGGCAAAGGTGTCTATAATCAGTATGGTATTGGAATGGACGGATTTAATGTTTCGTCTATCCAGTTTGCGGTTCATTATATGTTTGAATCACCAGAAACATTACAAAATTTATTAAGAAATGTGAGTGAAACAACAAAAGTTGGTGGGCATTTTATTGGAACTAGTTATGACGGCAAAGAAATATTTAAATTGTTAAAAAATAAATCAGTAAATGAAAGTGTAACTATTATGGAAAATAATAATAAATTATTAGAAATAACTAAGAAATATACTGAAACCGAATTCCCTGATAATAGCAGTTCATTGGGGTATGCTATTGATGTTTTCCAGGAGTCAATTAATAAAACATTCCGTGAATATTTAGTAAATTATACCTACTTTACGCGTATGTTAGAAAATTACGGATTTGTTCCCATTACAAATGAAGAAGCACGAAAAATGAATTTACCTTCTGGTAGTGGACTATTTAGTGATTTATTTAAAGTAATGAAAGATGAAATAAAACGTAACCCTAAAAATGAATATTTATATAAAAGTGCCGCGAAAATGTCTGCTGGTGAACGTCAAATATCATTTTTGAATCGGTATTTTATCTATAAAAAAGTGCGTAATATTGATACTGAACAAGTATCTTCGAATTTAATCGGAAAATCAGTTAATGTAGAACTAGATGAAGAAGAACAGAAAAAAATGGATCAAGAAAAAATAGTTACTGGATTGCCTGATGGAACATCTAGATCTAGTGTTGATGCTACTATTAACCAATCTGAACAACCTATACAAAAAACAACTATGGTTTTGAAAAAAGCACCAATTAAAAAGGGTAAATTAGTTTTAAAGGAAAAGAAATAAAGGTAATAATAAAGATAAGAATAAAGTAATATATTTTGAGTATTGTTATAATTCTATAATGATATAATTCTATAATGATATAAATATTTATAATGATATAAATATTTATAATGATATAAATATTTATTCACAATATTATTAACATCTATATCATTCAATCATTATTTTTTAATCCACAAATAAATGACTTTTTATCAACTACCTAAAATGAACGATATAAAATATATATCTGATAATTTATTTTCTTCTTATTCAAAAACAGATACAAGTAAAATAATAATAAATAAAACATTACATAAATATTTAAATAATATTAAAAAAGATATAGAAGATAACCCGAATGAATGGGATAAATATAAGAAATATACAAATACATATGAATTTATTCATACTTCTATACCTGATACAAAAAATTCGGTTTCTACTTTAAAACCTCTTTCGCGGTCATTTTATAAAATGATTGAAATATGTAATTTATTAAAAATATTTGATGATTTGTCCGCAACAACAACTCATTGTAAAAGTTTTCATTTAGCAGAAGGACCAGGTGGATTTATTGAAGCACTCGCAAAAAAAAGAAATAACCCATCAGACCTATATTATGGAATGACATTAATTGATGAATCAAATAATAATGTGCCTGGATGGCGTAAAACTGAACTTTTTTTAAAAGGTCATAAAAATGTTATTATTGAAAAAGGAAATGACGGAACCGGAAATTTAATGAATCCAGGAAATTTACTTTATTGTTATAAAAAATATAAAGGGCAAATGGATTTGATTACTGCTGATGGGGGATTTGATTTTTCGGTAGATTTTAACAATCAGGAAAAATCCAGTTTAAAATTAATATTGTGTCAAATTGCTTTTGCGATTGCTATGCAAAAAGTAAATGGAACTTTTATTATTAAATTTTTTGATACTTTTACAAAAATGTCAGTAGATATGATTTTTTTATTATCAAATTTATATGAAGAAGTATTTTTTGTAAAACCAAATACAAGTCGTTCTGCGAATTCAGAAAAATATATAGTCTGTAAAAAGTTTAAATTAGATAATCCTGATTTGATTATTAGAAAATTATATTATATTATTAATAATTTCACTAATACTAATACTAATATTAGTAATAATTCTAATAATATTTTATCTCTTTTTATAGTAGATTTGCCATATTATTTTACTAGTAAAATAGAAGAATATAATGCCATATTAGGACAACATCAATTAGAAAATATTTCTAATACAATTAATTTAATTATTAATAGTGGACAATCTAAAAATGTTAAATTGGAATTAATGAAAAAAAGTAATATCGCAAAATGCGTTACATGGTGCCAAGACTATAATATCCCTTGTAATAAACATTCACATAAGACTAATATTTTTCTCAATAATAAATCTTAAATCTTAAATATATAATTAAATATATAACTAGTATTTAATTATAAACTATAAACTATAAACTATATACTATATACTATATACTATATAAAATGAATAATTTTTTATCAGCATACACCCTAATAAAAAGTGATAAAAGGAAAGAACGGTTTGATATTATATTAGAACCACTACAAGCAATAACACAATTATCATTAATGGCATTTTGTCCTACTGGAAGTAAACTAACATTAAATAATAATCTTTTATTTATTCAAACACCTACTTGGGGTCAAGGTATAATTCGTTCATTTCAAAATGATAAAAGAGATGATTTGTTTTTTTTATTCAATGTAATTAATCGGTTTAATAAATTTTATGGAAATTTCACTAATGATAAAAATGATAAAAATGATAAAAATGATAAAAATGATAAAAATGATAAATTACTATATCATTTATTAATTCGTTTAAGTAAACGCGGCATTGATAATATTTTACAAACATATTCCAATATTGATCAATCTTCTTTATTACATACATTACAAATGTATAGAACAATGTTAGATAATCCTTCATTAATAAATGGGAATACTGATTCGGAATCATCCTCTGGAAATGATAATTCTAATTCTAATTCTAATTCTAATTCTAATTCTAATTCTAATTCTAATTCTAAAAAAAAAATTGACGATGTATTTATAAAAATAAGAGAATTATATTCTACCTATGATAAAACAATTATATTAAATACTTTAACTCTTATTGAAAAAAGACCTGAACATTATGAAACATATATATCTGGGTTGAATCAATTAATGGAACCAATAAATATACAAATAAAAAAATGGATTAATGATAATATAGTTTATTAGATAAATATTAAAATATAAAATTGAGTTGCTTATTGTTTTAATATTTAACACCATATAACATAATATAATGAATAAAATGGTAGAAGACAATAAGGTTTATTATTATAAACAAAATGTTTCCTTGCAAGAATATAAATTACACGCACACGTTTATGATTTAGGAATTGTAAATATTCCTAAGATTCTTGAATATAATAAAAATACAAAGGTAATGAAACTTGTTAGGGTTGGCATATCAAATATATCAAATTATTACGGTGAATCACCAGAAAATATAAGTAATGAACTATTTAGTAAAATAAGAAAGATTATTCAAACATTATATGATCATAATATTGAATATATAGATATCACTGGATATAATTTTATAGAAAATGCTAATAAAATATGGATTATAGATTTTAAACACGCAAAATATAATCCTGATAATAAAAATGAATTTGTTAATAAATTTTTAGAAGGAAATAATGTATGGAATCCTGAATTTAGATAGTATTTAGATAGTATTTAGATAGTATTTTTATTATTTTTATTATTTTTATTATTTTTATTCTATATATATATTATAATTAAAACTATGAATATAGGAAATCTTAGTGATATTATTAATACTAAGGAAATACAACCTGTTATAGTAAATGATAATAGTAATTTTGTAGTTGTAACTTATTGGTGGGGACGCGACAGACAAAACCAAAACACTGCTAGACCGTGTATTTCTTTCTTTGAAGGTATTATTAATCAAGTTCAAAATTTATGTCTTAAAACATTAGGAACAGCGTCAGATGATATATCTATTCAACAAATATTTAAAAATCTTGAAAAAATAGTATCTGGTTTATCCTCGTTTAAAAAAATAATAGATGGAAATTCAAATAGTTATAATCAAATGATATTTTATGATTTAGAATTACAAAATAATCAACCTGATTCACATAATAATGCTTTAATCAAATTGGAAAAAATGAAAACGATGAATAAAACACCTAAACATTTTGAATATAAAAATACGGAATATACCGTAAGATTATTCACAATGATAATGATTGAAATGATTACACTTTCTAAGAAAAATTATGTGCTTTTATTCGATACTAATAAGAGAATTAAAGAACTAAAAGAATATGTTTTATCCAACTCTAAGCAAATTGATGAATTAGAAAAGAAACGAATCCTCGCAGAAATTAAAATTTTAAATCAAGAATTAAATACTAAAAAAGAAGACATTAAAAAATTATTAAAACAAAAACAAAATTACTCTAATAAAAAAATGAAAGAATTCAATAATATGTCTATTTATGAAATATTACATGACCAATTTCGCTTTTTAAATCCTATGAATTATGAAACCATGATAGAAAAATGGCAAAGAGAATGCGAAAAATTCAATTGTAATCATATGGCAGTGGAATATCCTGAATTCGCTTTACCAGGTGGTTACCAACTGGCAATCAATGCTAAACCTTTATTTATAAAAAAGGCATTAGAGGCGTGTGGCGAACGGTCTGTCCTTTACATTGACGGTGATATGTTTATTAGAAAATACCCCAAAATTTTTGATATAAAAGATGTTGATTTTATGGCACGTGGATGGTGGATTGACCCACGTTCCAGTTGGAAAATGGAAGAAAGTATTACATATGACCCTTATACATTTGAAACCTCAGGCGGAACTATGATGTTTTCACAATCAAATGAATCTAAACAATTAATTGGTAAATGGGTTGAAGAAGCAAGTAAACCTCATCAAGTCGGTAAAGCAGATGATCGCATCCTCTCACTCGTCTTTAATACATATAAATTTTTAACTTCATTAAAAGTTATTCAATTACCCATTGAATATTTATGGCTTACACTTGATTACGATGATAGAATGCTAGATATGGTATATGATTATAATAAATATAAAATGGACAATACCATTATTATCGAACATTCGGAATGTCTTACCTCTGAGGATACAGCGAGTGGCAGCGGTGCTGCTAGTGATAGAACACCTAAATTTTATGGATATTTAGAAGAAAATATAGACCCTGTTTCTGAACAATTTCATGAATATATTATGTTTCCAACCAAAGATATGGTTGAAGCATTTCAATCATATTTGGAGTATATGCAAGGTGTTCAATATATAAATGACGGGAATGAAATATTATTAAAAAAAGGATTTGTAAATTTAGAAAATCCAGATGAAAATGAACAACCATTGTATATAACATCTTATGATAACAAATATGGTAATATAAAATACCCGCATGATAATAGTTTAACCTATAATGACGTTGCTGCGATTAATACAAAACGAAGTGAAGGTATGAATATAAAAGGACTAGCATTAGAAGATAAAGGAAATAATACCATAGAAATTAATAATTTTTATGTGTTAATGAAAGAAGAAAATAATACACAATATAATCACTCAAAAATCATTTCTCTTATTATTAAATTATTAAAGAGTGGAAAAGAGGTTATATATAACCCAGTGAGTATGGATGGATACGATAAAGAATTATACGATAAATTAATAAAAGATAAAAATTCAAAATTTGAGTCAATGGAATTTATATTTGCGCCTGATTTTACTAATGCGAATACACAAACTTCGAATTATTTTTACAAACCATTAATCATGACAAATCAAGCAATGTTTTTTAAACCCAGTGATATATTAATTAAATTTTTAACTATGTTTTTATCATTAGACGATTTATCAATGTACATTAATTATGGTTCATATGAATTCATGTCACGAGTTAGAGTCGGTTATGTAATAAAGGACAAAACAAAAAAATCAGCATTGACTGGTGGAAATAATAGTGCGTATAATGCGATTGAATTATATAATCAAGGCATTGAGATGTTATATACTGGTGGTAAAAACGTTAAAATGCAAAAACGCATAGCAAAACCATTACGAAAAGGTAATAATAAAAATATTACTCTTAAAAAGAAAAAAATAAGTAGAAAGACTCGTAAACTTAAATTAAATAAAAATAAGAATAAGAATAAGAATAAGAAAAATCGTAAAACTTTAAAAAAAAATAAAAATAAAAATAAAAATAAAAATAGATATTCTAAAAGGAAATAAATTAATACATCATTTTTTTAATAAAATTATATTCGTTTATATAATTTTATTTTGGGTTATCTAATTTTATTTTAGTTTATTTTAGTTTATCTAAATGACTTTCCAGTCAGGATAAGCAACACGTTTACCGTCCTTATCAAGTTTTATAATAGAATTCGCCGATTGACCCCGAAATTTATCGAATATTCCGCCAATAATATAATTACCTGCCGCATCTTCGATGATAGAACTGACCACAGCAACAAGACTACTACCATTTGTAAATCCATTTTCTCCGCCACCACCAAAAACATTAGTGCTAAAATCAATGTCAATATTACCTGAACTATCAAGTTTTATAATATTATTCGCCGATTGATCCCGAAATTTATTGAAATTTCCGCCAATAATATAATTACCTGATTGATCTTCGATGATAGAATTGACACTAGGAACAAAACCAACATCAGTTATTGTAAATCCATTAAACCCATTTCCAAAAACATTATTGCTAAAATCAGCGTCAATATTACCTGAACTATCAAGTTTTAT
>Ga0209335_10005749_pt1 | contig 11265 bp, 8 predicted proteins | sample COG_09_FD_184753 | JGI IMG/M metagenome (GOLD analysis project Ga0209335, IMG submission 184753) | Pelagic Microbial community sample from North Sea - COGITO 998_met_09 (SPAdes) (version 2) | ecosystem: Environmental > Aquatic > Marine > Neritic zone/Coastal water | place: Helgoland, sampling...
GTTTCTTCCCACGGCTTGAGCGCCGTCTTCTTGGGCGCCGCTTTCCTCGGCACGGGCGCCGCGGGGCTGATCTCCATTTCTACAGCCTTGGCGGCATCCTCGAGCGACGAAATCTTGCCCCATGAGAGCCCTGTTTTCTTCTTGAGAAGCTGGTCATCGTGATCCTTCAGCGCCTTAGCGAGATTCGCCTCCGTCGATTCGCGCTGCATCGCGCCCTGTTGCATGTCTTTTTGCTGCCACTGCTTGACCGGAGCTTGCTTCGCCTTGTGCGTGGCGCCATCTGCATGGTGATGCTCATGCGAGAGCACTCGCAGAGCCTCTACCTTCACTGCAGGCAGCGGGCCTTTCCCCTTCGCAGCTTTTCCGGTCGGCACGATCAGCTTTTTCTTCGCCTTAGCCGGTGCGGCCGCGCCCGAAAGCCCGAAGAGTCCGTGCTTGGCAACCTGAAGCGGCGACTCCCAAATACTCGCATCACCTTTTCCGGTCTTACTCACCTCGAGGGATAGCAGCTGCTGCATCCGCCCAGCACTGGCTGCGCGCAGGAGCGGTGCCGTGTGCTGACGACGCGCGCGAAGGAACTTGCGTTCTAGCTCGCCAATGCTAGGCAAGGAGTTGTGCAACATCTCCCCAGCCCCGCCAACCTCACCCTGGACGCGCTTGAGCACACGTCCGAGCGAGTTTGCCACCGGCTCACCACCCTGATAGTGGGCACGCTTCTGGTGTGCACCTGCAGCCGCTATGGCTGCAATGTCGCGGTCCGCTGCGGCCTTCATGCGCTGAGCTGCGTCGCGGAACTGGGAGTAGCGCCGGCGCGCCCATGGCAGCACTTCATCGGCGTGCTTGAGCATTGCACCGGCCGCAGAGGCCTTCTTCGCTGCTGCGCCGCCTGCCTCGGCGGCCTTCTCTTCCTTGCTTTTGTCGTACCACTCGTCGTACTTCTCGCGCCATGCAGCCCGCTTCGCGTCTAGAGCCTCCTGATCAGGCCTCTCCAGGCACTCGTCCGTCAACTTTCCGTCCTCGCTGCAGTCAGCGTCACCATAGTACTGCGGGTCTTTGAACGGGTCCCACGGATACGCCGCACGCCCCTCCTCCGATGCCTGGGCATACGGGTCGAAGGTACGCCGCTTGTCATAAAAAGGGTTCGTAGTACGCTGCAGCGCGTGCCCGTGGTCGGCCCTCCCCTTCTCGGCTGGCACAGTGAGGCCTCCTGCAGCGTATGTTTGCGCGTCGCTCCACAGCGGCTCGCGGTGCATTCCAACGATCCACGAGGTGTCGTCGCCATATGCTCCCGGAAGGTCTGCCGGCCAGTCAGCGTCGCCCGATGCGTCCCCGATTAGGTCCTCCTCGTCATCGCCCCCGAGCGACTGAATACGCCGCGCTTCCCGATGGCTGCCTACACCGGCCAGCGTCTGCTTCGGTGCGACGGGAGGATCCCACTGAGAGGTGCCCAGTGCCCTGTTCCAGTAGTACATGCGTCCGCTCGTCGGGTCCATGGTCCTGCGTGAAGTGAAAGGAAAGGGGCGTCAGACTTTCTAACGCGAGAAAACGGTGCTACAGTTGCTGGGGCGCTCCCGGCTTGTTAGACACGTGTGAGACAATTCTCAATTCAGCTAGCCAGGGCGGCTGTGGTGGTCATTGTGGGGCTGCACTGATGCCAGTGTGGCGGAAGACCCAGCATGCGGCCTTCGCCATCTTCAAGCACGGTCGTGTCCGAAGGAGCACGAACGAGCAGGCAGGCAGCCACAAGTAGGGCCACGGAGGCGATCCCGAGGGCGGCCACGCCGCGAGCCTCCGACCTCATCCTTGCCTTCCTGCTTTGCCTTTTCGCTGTGCAGACAAATTGATTTGAATCAAAGTAGGTCTTGAATCAGCCAACCTCTTCGAGTGCCCTTTCGTCGCCGTCCAGAATGCGCTACGGCGCTGTCCCGGACGTGGCGCGCCCACAGCGCAGCAGGCGAGGCGCGACGACTATTGCAGTCGTCGCCTTGCTTGCATCTGCTGCTCTTGTGGGCATCGCTCTGCAATCTGCAAGTGCCCCCGAGGAGCTGGCGGGTCCTGGCTACGTCAAGTGGCTGCGGACACTTACCGGGAAGGGCGACTACCAGACCGGCGATGAGTACGATCCGACATTTGACTCCAGTGGCATGCCGCACGCAGACATCTCGGAGATGGTTCACTCGGCACTGCCGAAGTCGCCACGGGTCGCCCAGATGCAGGGCGATGACTTCGCCAACGACGTGGTTGAGTCCGCCTTGCCGCCTGTCGACCAGGACCTGATCAACGGGCTTCCCAGGAAGCTGCGGAGGATCAAGGATGCCATTGCGAAAGAAAAGGTGTTTGTTGGCGATCTCAAAGACATCGTGGACGCCCACTCCCTTCCGCAGCCGGAATCGATCGTGGTTCACGTCGGGCAGCGCGGGCCTCGGGGAGCGGAGGGCAAGCGCGGCCCGCGCGGTCCAACCGGCGACCAGGGTACTAAGGGGCCCACGGGGCCTCTCGGTCCTGAGGGTGATGTAGGCCCGCGTGGCCTGCAGGGCGAGCGCGGGCCTACCGGAGACGAAGGACCCGTCGGGGATCAGGGTCGCACTGGCTACCCTGGGAGACCGGGTGTTCGTGGTGAGGTCGGCGTGGAGGGCGTCCAGGGCCTCGAGGGAGATCCCGGCAGGGACGGCGAGGTCGGTCCTCCTGGACCGCAGGGCCCCAATGGTCCGAACGGAATGGAGGGTGAGAAAGGTCAGATCGGCAATGAGGGTGCTCGCGGAAACGGGATCCCCATCACGTGCCTTGCAGTGGTCAAGAACATCTGCTACTCGTTGCCCCAAGGAAATCTGAATTGGAATCGGGCGAAAGACAAATGCAAGGCTTGGGACGCAAAAGCTGCTGTCATGTCATTTCGTTCCGTCGAGCAGTGGAACATTGCCAAGGAGGCCTTTGCTGGAGTCGCTGGCCAGTACCAAGTATCGGGACCCGGCGGCCAGTTTCGGGATCGGCGTCGTTTCTGGGCCGGCCTTTCAGCCGGAAGCTCCTGGAAGGGAGACAAGAGCGCTGACTGGAAGTTCCGGACGGATGGTTTGAGCAACAAGATTGCGAACACGTTGTGGAGCTCGCTGCCGCCGACCAGCGGGTAAGACCCACTGGGGCCGCGCTCTGAGAACTTGCCCAGCGAGGATCTGATGCGCGTTCCTCTATCACCCCAGAATTGAAGCCAAGGCTGTAGAATCCAGCGATGATGGATCAACTAAATCAAACACACTGTAGGGGTCAAAGGTGCTCTAGGAGTTCGGCGAATGGAGATAACATCGAGCCAACCAGCTGCGGCGGCTCGAACGAGGTCATTTGCTCGCTTGAGCTCGAGGGTGCGTCAAAATCCACTCCAGCGCCACAACTCAGCGGCACTTCTGTTGGCCTTGCCCCCTGCATCTCGAATTCAGCTCACGCATATGTGTCTCGATGCAGGTAACCAGCAGGGTTCGACTGTGTGAACATTGGTAACCTTGAGTTTGTGGGGTATCAAGTACATCAGTTGGTCTCGCATTGCTGCACACATGTCACTGCCGACAGCGGCCCTGCTTGCTGCCCACAGTAATGATCGCTGTATCTGTTGGTGCTCATCGACTTTAATGCCCCTAACCTCATGTACCTCCACCAGTCCCCACATCTGGTGAACCTGCAATTCCTTGTTGACCCACCCAGCGCCATCTCAGAGCCTGCGCTGAACCTCTGGAACTTGAGCGACCTTAATGCCGTCGTCTTCCTTGCGCATGTCGGGAACGAACACCAGCGTGAGAATAAGCCCAACAACCGCAAACACCGCACAAGCCCCAAATGTATAAGCGAGACCGTACATACGCGCCGACGGCGCGAAGCAAATTGCACCGATGATCGCTCCGACTTTCCCAGCAGCTGCCGCAAAGCCGTTGAGCGACGAACGTATCTCAGCCGGAAAGCTTTCCTGGGGAAGCATGTAGGTCGTCATGCCAGCGCCGAAGTTCAGGGCGAAAAAGAGCAAACCAAAAAGCGCGATCACTGCGGCCGTTGCGCCCATGATCCTGAGCGCGTCAAAAGCAAGCGCCAGAACCACGTACGCCGTGAAGATGCAGAGGAACGAGAGCGACTGCAGATTCTTCCGCCCAAGCGAGTCGTCGCCGACGAGGCGAAGCGAGAGCAGCGCCGCGGGGATCGCGATGCAGTTGATGAGCGCCGCCACTGCCGACGTCACGAGCAGGTAGCCGTACGCCTCGTCGTCCTTGTCGACGACGTTGTGCACGACGTGCGGGAGGAAAATGGCCATCCCGAAAAACGTCACGTCGAAGCAGAGCCAGCCGCCTGCCGCGCCCACCAGCCGTCGCCTGTACTTGTCTTCCTGCAAGGCGTCCCAGACCTCCTGGAGGCGCCCCCGCGAGCCAGCAGCACGCGCGGTGAGGTACTCATGGCTCTCGCTCGCTGAGAGCAGCTCGTACAGCGCGAGGAGCGCAGGGAGTGCGCCGACGCCGAGCAGAAAGCGCCAGCCGACCTCCGTGGCCCACGGCTCTTCGGTGACCTTGTCGGTTCCGAGGCAGAGCAACACCGCAAAGAGCAGGACGGGAGCGAGGATGTTGCCCACCTGAAATCAGCAGGGCACATCACGCCTGCGCGCCTGCGCTGCAACAGCGTGCAGAGAATCGGGTGGGGGAGGGGAGGGCGCACAATCTGGACGGCGATGGAGAGCGAGACGCGCCCGGTGCGCCCCAGGCCCCTCTCGTCGACCATCTCGCCTGCGAACACCGCTGTGAGGGGGTACGTCCCCCCGACCCCGATCCCGAGCACGAAACGCCAGAAGGTCAGCGTCTGCCAGACCCAGTTGCCGTATCCCCACGTGAAGATAGCGGACCCCAAGGCGCCCAGCGCCTGCTCGTGTCCTTGCGCGTGTCACGACGCGCCTCGGGCGCTGTAGTGTCCAGCAGTGCCGGGGCTGCGGGGGCGGGGTGGAGCACCACTAGGGACATGGTCACCATCATCGCACTTCTCCGTCCAAAGCGATCCCCAGCCCATCCAAGGAGCAGCTGCTCAACCCACGAGCCAGCTGACTGAGTCAAAAGGCCGCCAGAGGGGAGATGCGCATGACGCGCTTAGTCTAGGGATATCTCAGCAAGCGCCCTGGGAAAGCTGACCGGGAAACACTAGGACGGGGAATCATGCTAAGGGTGGACCTGCCCCACAACGGCACCGAAAAGACATGACGATGCGAATGCAGGAGCAGCCCAGCGCGGTGTTGGATGCTCCAGGCGAATAAGCTGTACGACGTACCCAATATTACAAACATTGTAGCTGCAAGCGATGTTGCCAGCTACTGGGATTATCACTGTCTTGTAGTCGTCGGAAATTGACCGAAGCCTGCGTCAAGGTTCGATGTGCGTGAGTGGCACTCGCCCTGGGCACAGAGTGATCCGAGCAGCGACAACCCATGTCTGTGCTAACCACGCAAAAGCTCGCGCCTGGGGCACGAGAGGGGAGAAAACCCTTCCCAAGAGAATAAATTGGTCGTCCGCCGTGAGCCCTTCAGCAAAGGTGCGTGATGCTGCGCCATCCGCTGTCGACTTCCAGCGCACAGCTCCGGTGCGCCAGGGCACTGGGCTGTGACGCAACTCGGGGGAAAGATGGCTTACACGCCCAGAAACGCGATTTGTTGGAGATGGAACGTCCTATACGGCTCACTGCTGATTTTAGATAACTTGAACCAAATCAAGTCTCCTCCTGCGAATTATTTCAGCCAACCCAGGTCGGGCAGCCTGGAAAAAAAGGAGCCCCGCGTGCTGCGAGACTCACTTGGAAGCTTGAGATGGCCGTCGGGTGCGATCCCCACCCATGCCTGCGCCCCCCGCAGCTCGGAGGGGGTACAGCGTTGCATTCACACGCAGTTCAGTTCCCTAGTCGCGTGTTTCCTGGGTCGTTTTCTCTGCCGCGCTGCGGTTGGCCGCGGGATGGAGCGGGCACAGCAGCAGTGAGGTCGGCACACGCAAGCGGGCAGGGTCAGCTGGGCCGGCGCAAGATTGGGCTGGTGGTGATGCAGGATGTCAGATTTTGTAGCCTAGTTATCACGGCCATGGGCTGTCTGCATTGTGACACTGACCGTGGCCGTCAAAGCTGCGGTCCGATCTTGTCGCCTGTGCCAGGCAGCTCGTGCAGCTCCTCTGACATACTGGGCTGTGGCTTTGGGGTTTGGCCAAGCGTAGTGATCAGAAACCGAAGTGAGGACTATGGATCACAAATGTGGCTGATTAGTGTGTTGCGGCGCTCGTTTCCGCTCGTGCTCTGAAGGGCACGTGGGAAGCTTGGTTGTTGCTGCCTACGCAAGCACGCACCTCATGCGTGGCAGCTGTCACGACAGCAGTGCCTAGTTCGTTCTCTCGCGGTTCCCACCATTAGCACAGTTGGTGCGCTTTCTTTGCTGCATGCGCGACCCACCCACATGTCGTGCTGAGGTGACGAGAACGGTGTTGGCTGACAAGTCTGCTCTGTTGCGCAGCAAGAACAAGCGCCTTTCGAAGGGCAAGAAGGGGAAGGGAAAAAAGCAGGTAGATGCTTTCTCGAAGAAGGATTGGTATGACATCAAGGCGCCGTCCGCTTTCCAGGTGACGATCCGCTCCTGGGTGCGTGAGGGCGCAAAGCATGCAGCGGCCCCAGTGAGCGAGTGAACCCTCGCGAAGCCACTCTCCCTGACTTGTTCGTTATCTCTAAACAGGTCCGGAACGTGGGGAAGACTCTCGTGACTCGCAGCTCCGGTATGCGTGTTGCGACCGACTACCTGAACGGCCGCATCGTTGAGGCGAACCTCGCGGACCTCAACAAGGACGAGGATCAGAACTACCGCAAGATCAAGCTGCAGCTTCTGGATGTTTCGGGCAAGAACTGCCTGACCAACTTCTATGGGATGGACATGACCACCGACAAGCTTCGGTCTCTTGTCAAGAAGTGGCAGTCGACCATCGAGTGCGGCGTCGACGTGACGACCACTGATGGCTACAAGCTTCGGATCTTCTGCCTTGCCTTCACAAAGAAGAGGCAAAACCAGCTCAAGAAGACGACCTACGCCCAGACTGCGCAGATCAAGCAGATCCGCAAGAAGATGACCGATATCATCACCAAGGAGGCGTCGACCGTTGACCTCAAGGACCTTGTGCGCAAGTTCATCCCGAACGCGATCGGCACGCAGATCGAGCAGGCTTGCCAGTGCATCTACCCGCTCAAGGATGTTTTCATCCGCAAGGTTAAGACTCTCAAGCAGCCGAGGTTCGACATCACCAAGCTGATGGAGGTGCACGGCTCGGCCACTGAGACCGCTGCGCCGCCCCCGGCGGATGAGGGCACCAAGGTTGACCGGCCTGCTGAGTAAACAGTAAACGGTTGGGACACGAAACATCCGTCTGCATGCTGCACAATGCCACCGTCTGCCGTGCTCTGCGACGCGTTGCATCGCGCAAGGCCTTCCACAGTAACATGGCATGGCACTTCATGCTGTGCGCACGAGTCCCATCGGCTGGCGGTTAAGAAGATGGTGGATCGGTGGCGGTTAAGAAGATGGATCGGCACCTCGGGAGTACAGGCGCAGTTTGTTTCGGACACATTGTATTGCAAACGTACACATGACACCCCTCGCCCGCGCGCCTAGAAGCAGACATAGTCCATGGCAGTGAAGCCGAGCTTCTCTAGGTTGGGGATGCACGCGAAGTTGATCATAGGCGGCGGGCCGCACATGCCTATGAAGGAGTGCGCCGAGCACTCCGGCATCGTGGCCTTGAGCATCGCATCATCGATGAAGCCTTTGGAGAACTTCCACGACGCCGCCTCCTCGTCCGAGAGGCGGTCGACCGTGTAGTGCACCTTGACGCGGTCGGGGTAGTCGCGCGCCCAACCGTCGAGCTCCTCGCGCAGGAGGATGTCGGAGGGCGTCTGGTTGGCGTAGAGCAGGAAGAACTTGGTGGTGTCGTCCTTGTCCTTGAGCGCCTCCTTCATCACCTGGTAGGCGGGCGTGATGCCGGTCCCGCCGCAGATGAAGCCCATCTCCTTGCAGCTCCGCAGGTCGCTCTTGACCTTGAAGCTCCCCTGCCCCAGATACGTGAAGTGCCCGATCGGACCCTTGATCTCGATCGCGTCGCCAATCGCCATCGACTCGAGGTGCTGCGACATCTTCCCGCCGTCGGGGAAGCGTGGGTGCACGTTCTTGAAGTAGACCTTGATGACCAGATCGAAGTAGCCCTTGTCCGAGTCGCTCGACGTCGGCGTGTACGCGCGCATGCACGGCTCCGTCCCGTTGATCTTGGCGTTCACGAAAAAGTGGTTCCCGATCGGGAGTCCCAGGATGTGGTCCTTGGACGGCAGCGCGAAGCGGAAGCGGCGAGTGTCGTGCGACAGGATGTCCTTCTGGATCAGCTTGCACGCTACCTTTTTCTTCGGGTCCAGCGTCACCAGGTTCTCGCCCGCCGTGCCGTCGGCCGCGCCCGCGCCCGCGCCACCCTCGCCAAGCTCGCCGATGTAGAAGTCCTCGAGTAGCTTCCACGCCTTGCTCGAGTGCACTGCCTCGAAGTCCTCAGTGCAGTCCCCCCCCGCGTTCATCGTGATAGAAGCGGACCCGCCCGGGTGCTTTTCGAGGTAGGGCGTCGCGTCATACACCTTTCCGCGCACCACAATCCACGAGCTCTCCTCGCTGTCGTGCTTCTGCACCTCCTCCATTGAGATCACGCGCGCGCCGTCCCGGCTCGCCGCCGGCGCCGGCGCCGCACCGCCGGCCGGCTTGGCGGCCTCCGTCTTGCCCATGCTCATCGCGAGCGGGGAGTACGCTGCGTTGGACTTGAGCTGCTCGATCCACTTGTCCGCGCCCGCGGGCGGCTCACGCAGCGTCACCTTCTTCGTCCCGAGCGGGAACTCCTCTGCCGGCTTGACCATCCACCCACCCGCGGCGGGCCCCGGGATGGTCGGGTGCTCGAACCAGAGCGCGAGCCCCTTGTCGGTCTTGTACGGGTGCACCCGCACCTTGAAGTGTGGGTTGTTGCCCATGCCCATCACGTTCCACGTCAGGCGGTCCGCCTGGGTGTTGCTCCCCGAGTCCCAAGCCCGCACCCGCACGTCCCCGTTCGCGGCAGCGAAGAGCTGCGAGAGGTCCGCCTCGAATGTCCAGAAGCACCAGCACCAGTTGTACCCGCCCTCCGAGTCCGGGAGGTGCTTGAGCGTCGTGAGATCCCACGTGTCCCCGCCGTTGAAAGACACCTCCACGCGCGTCACCTTGCGCCCGCCGCCGGTGTACGCGTAGCCGCGCATCGCGTACGTGCTCGCGCCCGCGGCAAGCTGCACGACCTCGCCGTGCGCGGGCGACGCGATCGCGGAGTTGATGTTGAGCTCGTTGAAGAGGTACTCGGGCTTGTACCACCACCCGTCGCGGTCCGCGATCTCCTTGTCGACCTGCGGCGGGAGGATACGGTTGTCGAAGAAGTGGTAGTAGTTCTGCGACTCCTTCTCCGCGACTGTGATCTTGGTGAGCCACTTAACCATGCGCCCGCCGATCCACCCGGGGATGATCACGCGCACGGGGTAGCCGTGGTCCGGCGTGAGGCGCTTCCCGTTCTGCTCGAACGCGATAATCACGTCACGCAGAGGGTCCATGCAGTGGTCGTACGGCATCGAGGTCCCGTAGTAGCCGTTTGGGAGCTTGTCCGCGCCCTCGAAGCACACAAAGTTGGCGCCGTCCTTGCGGCTCTTGACGCCGGCCTTGAGCAGCACGTCGCGCAGCGGGACGCCGGTCCAGTAAGAGCATGACGTGCCCGCGGGGCCCCAGTTGAAGCCGACGGTCTGCTTGGTCATGTTCTGCTCCTTGCGGCGGTTGCCAGCGCACGTGACCGTGACGGGGAATGTCTTGCGGTTCGGCATGCTCGCGAGCTCGTCCATGGTGACCGTGATCGGCGTGTCGACCAAGCCGTCGATGGTGATTGTGTGCGTGTCCCAGTCCAGCTTGGGGACGGCGCCGTGGTCACGCACAAAGTGCAGGGGTGGCGTGGTGATCATGCCCTCGTCCATGAGCTTGGTCAGCGGGGCCTCGACGTTGAAGGGGTGGCGTCCCGTGAGGCGCACCATGTCTGGGTGCCTGCGAGAGGCGAGGCCATGAGGACGACAGCGGCTCGCTCGACCCGCATTCCTGCAAGACGGAGCTGGAGCAGCTCGAGGATGGAGGGGAAGGGAGGACCTTGGCACCCAGTTGTCCGGCGTATCGGCATCGCGCGGATCGACGCCAAAGTTGCCCTGGTCGAAGTGACCAAACTTTTCCTTGTCCGAATAGTCGGGAACCTGCGTGCCGCGGCGACGTGTCAGCCACGAAGCTCAGCACAAAAGGAGGGCCGGTGCGCTTTGTTTGCGGCGTGAAATGGTTCAGTCCACATGGGCCCCATAAGGTTTCGGGGAGACGGGACCGACCGCCACAGTCATCTTAGCGCAACTCGGTCCAGTTCGGAAGATTTGTTGTGGCTGTGGCCCTGGGATCGGAAAAAGAGAATGTCAGTTCAACTGAAGTCTTCCGGGCACGCGTTTGGCAAGTCGTCACACGGCGAGGCAGCCTATCATGCCCGTAGACGCGGAGTCTAATGCTTTTGCACGAGTTGCCAAACGCACACGGTGCGCTACGATCGAGAAACAGATGCAACCAAGTCGGATTGAGATGTACGAATGCCACAGCAAGATTCATCGCCGTTGCGGGTATACCTGGTGCTCTGTCGCGTGCAGACCAAGACTTGGCGGCGTGTCGGGCGTGGACTCTGGCCGGAAGTCTGACCGCTTGCCAAACACCTTCTCGAGGAGCAGATAAGGGCGAGGCCGATCCGATTTCCGCAGTGCTCACGCCCCGCGAAAAGATGGGAACCGGCGGTCACGTCCGGCACTCGGTCCCAAGGGCTCCGAGTTTGGGCCGCGACTTGATTGCCAAACGAAGCGATGTAAGAGCCTGCAACTTTTGCCTGTAAAGTGACTTCGAAGAGAGGTGGTTTCTTGCTGTGGCATTCGTACATCTCAGTTGAGTGTGCCGGAAATTCGGCTAAATCCGAACACATGTGTTTCGGGGTCTGAAGTGCACGAAATCTCTGCTGGAAAAGTACTGAATATCTTTGATGGACTTGTGGATATTTGTCCACGTGTGAGAGTGTAGGGTGAGATCTGAAATTCGAACCTCATACTTTGAAAAAATACCCCTGTTTCATACTGCCGAATGGGCAAACTCCCGCCCCGGGATTTTGCCTTGCTCTCTCT
>Ga0209335_10005762_pt1 | contig 11251 bp, 9 predicted proteins | sample COG_09_FD_184753 | JGI IMG/M metagenome (GOLD analysis project Ga0209335, IMG submission 184753) | Pelagic Microbial community sample from North Sea - COGITO 998_met_09 (SPAdes) (version 2) | ecosystem: Environmental > Aquatic > Marine > Neritic zone/Coastal water | place: Helgoland, sampling...
AGAAATCATCTTTCACGGAAATGATTCCGCATGGTCAGATTTCCTGGGATATTCTGTAGATATTTTGAAGGGAAAGCCTTTCTTAAACTTCATATGCCCTCAAGATCTCGATATAGCAAGAGAAGCAATCAGCAACATTATAGACAATCAAAACGTAAAAGATGTTGCCGTTCGGCTTACTAAAAATGACGACTCACTTGCGAAGATTGAATTCTCAGCAATTACAAAAGGGAATACATGGTTTTGGTTTGCAAAGAAAGCATTCATGGATGATTAGTCCAGACCTACTCTAATCAAACAAATAGTCCTCTTTGATGGTCTTCTCTTAATTAAATACGAATTATGTTACCATTAATTCTGTAATTTTTTAACTACAGTAACAAACCATATATTCTAAAGGCAAACCGACCTTTAAATTCAATCATGGACTCCAGCTAAAGTTGCCGGCACCACTTGAATCGATTTGTTTTTCTTTTCCGTCATCGATTGCAAATCTTAAATTTTCTAGATTTGAACAATGACATCGAAAAGATTTCGCAATTTTCATTTGGTACTCCCAACCAGTATCCAAGTTTTTAAAATCCCTCAATGTGCCCTCCCCTTGGTCATCAATAATTAATAATTCAATTGGTCCGATAGCGGCTAATTTAAGTGTAAAGATATCCGATGGATTTTCGCCCTCTTTCAAAAGAGGAACAGACAACGGGTTCACAGTCACTTCCTGAATAGTAGAATTTTCATTAGCCCCCTTGGGTGATATTTCTGATTCTCCGGAAAAAGTAAGATATAGTATACCCACAATTAAAAGAACTATTGCTACCAAACCAATCGCGAAAAATATTGGTTTTGACAAATTAGAATCGTATTTACTTGGTGAAGAACTTCCAGTTGAAGTAGATTTAGCAAAATCTGAATTTTCAGAAACTTCAGAATTAGCGATCGAACCGAGAGACTTTCTGGCAGTTTTGCCAGATACTTTGCCTAATTCTAAGTCCAAATCTGCTAAAATAGATTCTTGATCTAAATCTAGAAACCGAGCGTATAACTTTACGAATCCACGCAAGTACACTTCGGGGAGGTCTATATCGAAAGAACTTGCTTCCATTGCACTTAAGTAATCACCCCGAATTTTAGTACTCTCCGATGCCTCTCGGAGTGAAATACCCTTGCGGTTTCTTGCCTCTTCTAATTTTTGCCCTATTGCCATATTAAATTTTAAGAAGTCTAGTTTTTCTTTCTTCTAACAAATTAGCAAGCTGAGATTTCATAAATCCATTAAAATTTCTCTTCCTTGACCTGCCACATCCGGGCCGACCAATCCCCGGTCTTCAAGATCATCCATAATACGTGCCGCTCGATTATAACCAATACTTAATTTCCGTTGTAAATTAGAAGTGGATGCTCTCTTCGTTGAACGAATGATCTCAATTGCTTTTTTGGTCATTGGATCATCATCAGAATCGTCGCTCCCTCCAAGAACGTCCTCTTCTCCGGCTGAATCGATTTGGTCCCTGACTTCTTCTATAATCTGTGGAGGTCCGTTAATTTTAAGAAAATCAACTATTCCATTAATTTCATCATCACTCACAAAAGCACCCTGCGCTCTCGCAAAGGTTGAACTACCTGGAGGAATGAATAACATATCACCCTTACCGATCAGAGCCTCTGCACCCTTGCCGTCCAAAATAGTCATACTGTCCCGATAAGAAGCAACTCGAAAGGATATACGACTAGGCAAATTTGCCTTGATCACACCCGTTATGACATTAACCGAGGGTCTTTGCGTAGCTATTATTAGGTGGATTCCGGCAGCTCGCGCAAGTTGTGCAAGGCGGGCAATACCAGTCTCTACATCAGCCTGGGCAACCATCATCAAATCTGCCAATTCATCAATTATACAAACAATGTATGGAAGCTTGTTTTCTGGTATCTCGAGGGCATCATCATCCCTAGGCACTTCAATTGAACTGAGTGCCGCACGTTCCTCTGGAGTCATTAGTGCGTCCAATAATTGAGCTTTCTCTTTTTCTGCCTTATCTTTGAGTATTTTCGCGTTGAATCCAGCAATATTCCGAACGCCGATTTTGGAAAAGATTTGGTACCGCCTCTCCATTTCGATTAAAAGCCACTTTAATGCACCTGGAACTTTTTTTGGCTCCGTTACAACAGGTATCAACATATGAGGTAAATCATTATAAACCTTCATTTCGACTATCTTCGGGTCAACCATGATGAAGCGGACATCTTCTGGGCTGGAATGGTAACATAAGGAAGCAATTATTGCATTTATACATACGGTTTTTCCTGAACCAGTTGAGCCAGCGACAAGCAAATGCGGCATTTTAGTAAGATCAGCAACTAGCGGTCTTCCGCTCGCTTCTTTTCCTAAAACAATGGGTATCTCTGCACCTGCCTCATGCCAAGCTTTTGACTGCAGTATTTCCTTCATACATACAGGCATCGGTGTTGCATTAGGAACCTCAATGCCAACGCAACCCTTCCCGGGCACGGGTGCAAGGATGCGCACGCTTTCAGCTTTTAATGCCATCGCTAAATTCTTGTCCAAATTAGCAATTTTTTCAACGCGTACACCAGCGGCAGGATGTAAATCGTATCTTGTTATAACCGGGCCAGTATGTACTTCGCCCATTTCAACCTCAATTTTGAATTCCCTTAAAGTGTCTTGAAGTCTTTTTGCTTTCAGAATGTGATCATCATCTCCAATCGCTTCTTCTTCCGGAGGTTCCATTAGTAACTCCATGGGGGGAAAATGATAATCGCCTTTTCTCTCGGGAAATAGATCGCCTGCTTTTTCAGTTTTGGCAGCTCTAACTACCTTGAAACCTTCCATACCTTCATTCGTTTCTGAATTCGAATCTTGCCCAGTAGTATCAACAATCGGTTCAATTTTTTCAATAGGTATATCGATGGGTTTCTTTGCTTCAGGTTCTTGAGAAATAGTTGGTTCGATTTTGTTACTTTTCTTTTCGTCAGGCCCACTCCTTACCGAATCAGTATTGACAGCTTTAACTTTTACCGGAGATTTCTCACTGGAATTCTCTTTAGAAACATCACCAAATAACAAATCTTCGTCCCCATCATCTGAACTCCAAGGGAGTTTCCATTTTTTCTTTTTGTCCTCTTTATTGGACACCTCGATCTCATCTGGAACATTTTTCTCTTTAGGCTCTTTGGTTTGAGTTTCCTTGCTGCTTTCCGCTCCATTTTGTTTCAAAAATTCTTTCCCTATTTTTATACGAGTCAGAAAAAACTGGAGTGGTGAGAAAGAGAAGTGAATGGAAAGGCAAAAAAACAGAATACAAAGTGCCAACATCGTTGCCCCTAAACTACCCAGCCATAGTCTTAAAAATCCGCCAACCTGCTCCTCCGGTTGAGAGCTTATCGGTTGACCTGAATATATGAAGGCACCAACAGAACCTCCAGCGCCATGAACATAAATGTTAGGATTAAAAAGACTACTCTTACCGTCTTCGCGAATTTGAACATCACGAATATTGGCTAAAATACAAATTGAAAGAATTGATAATGCAATTGTTACAAATTTGCTCAGTTTCTCTTTATTTTGAGTTTTTCTAAACGAAAGAAAGGATAAAGTTCCAAAAAGCCAAGGCAACAACCATGCAGAAATGCCAAAAATACCGAGAATATTACTTGCTAAGGATAATCCAACTTGTCCCAATAACGGTGAGTTTTGCGTAGGGGGTGATGAATGAAAGCTACCTGGGTCGTAATCACAAAGTGAAACAAAACTCAAAATAGAAATAATACCAAAAACAAAACCTAAGGTTGCTTGCTTTTCAGGAGTTGCCTTCTTAATGCCAACTTGTTTTTCAATAATTGCTTTAGTCATTCAACTCCCTACAATGCTAACATTCTAGCATAATTTTTAATCCACCACATATTCTTATAAAATACAATTCTATGACTATTATCAAGTTTGAACCTATTTATAAAGAAAGACCGTGGGGGGGAACCTCGCTTAGTACTTTCTTTAAAAGAGAAATAAAACTAGACTCCGATAAAGTGGGTGAGTCATGGGATATTGTAGATCGCAATGAAGCACAATCAATCGCATTAAACGATTTGTACGAAGGGATGCCACTAAGGGAGATTATCGCAAACAACTGCGATACAATTATGGGGCCTATTTGGCAAAAAGAGGCAAGGTTCCCGATTTTAGTAAAATGGCTTGATTGCCATGAAAGACTCAGCTTACAAGTTCATCCACCCGAGAGTATTGCATCTGCACTTCATGGTGAACCAAAAACTGAAAATTGGTATGTGGCAAATGCTACGGGAGATGCTGGTTTGTTTATCGGGTTTAAAGAAACTACAAACAAGGAATATTTCAAAAAAGCACTTGCAAATAAAGATGCGGAAAACCTATGCCACAGAATAGAATCTAAAGAAGGCGACTCCGTTCTCGTCGAAAGTGGTCGAATTCATGCAATTGACGGAGGGAACTTAATACTTGAAATTCAACAAAACTCAGATACCACATACAGGGTCTATGATTGGGGAAGAATTGACCAGAATAACAGATCTCGAACACTTCATATCGAAGAATCTTTAAAGAGTATAAATTTTAATGATATAAATCCTACTCTACTCAATACTCAGAATTCTGAAGGAATTCTAACCTTGGCCGACTGCAAATTTTTCAGGATTAAAAAATACAGTTTAGAAAAAGGAACAATGATAAATCTTAAAGTTGCAGACATAGATTGCTCCATTATTCACCTAATCTCAGGTTCTATTCAGATCGGTACCGATTTAATAAAAAAAGGGGAGCAAGTCCTATCCCCTTTTTCATCGGAATGCAATGTAACCCTCTTAAGCGATTCAGTTTTCTTAGTAACGGACCAATTTGTAAATGAATATAACTTAGGCGGGCTTGTTTCCAATTGACCCCAAGTCCCAATCAAGATTTTTTGATTGGTTTAATATTATACTTTGAATTATGGAAGACCCTCAAGAAAACAACATAGATGATAATGGTACTAGTGACAAAGTCAGTGATGATAACTCCGGTCATTCAGACGAGAGCACGGCAGCTAAAGCTGATGAAGAATCACAGGATAGGTTAGAAACTAAACTGACAGAAGCTTACGGCAAACAGGATGACCTTCAAAACAAATACCTTCGAGTTCATGCTGACTTAGAAAATATTAAAAAAAGAGCAATTAGAGAGCGAGAGGATGCTGTACAAAGAACACGCACTCAACTTATAGGCGACTTGTTGCCCATAATTGACTCTTTTAAAATGGGTCTTTCTGAAGCATCAAAACATGACGAGGCCAAAAGCTATGTCGAAGGCTTTGCTATGGCAACGAACCAATTAGAAAGTATTCTCAGCGAATACGGGCTGAGTATTATAGAGCCAACGGACCAGGCCTTTGATGCTAAATTTCATGAAGCAATAAGTTATGAAGAATCAGAAGATATGGAAGATGGTATTGTGATAAAAACCATTCGAAACGGATATAAATTAGGTGAAAAACTCTTAAGACCGGCAAGCGTCGTTCTTTCAAAAAAAATAAAAGAAGAAAACTAAAATTTTATTTATGTCAGATAAAGACTACTACCAAGTTCTCGGCGTAGAACGAAACTCAACGGAAGCCGATATTAAAAAAGCATATCGAAAACTAGCAATTAAGTTTCATCCAGATAAAAACCCCGGGGACTCAGAGTCAGAAGAAAAATTTAAGGAAATTTCTGCTGCTTTCGAAATTTTAAAAGATCCAGATAAAAGAAGAAAGTACGATCAGTATGGGCATGATGCATTCCGGGGGGGTCCTAGTGGTGGACAAGGGGTAGATCCATTTGACCTTTTTCGAGATGCATTTGGAGGTGGATCGGGTGGTGGTAACAGCGGTTTTGGTAGTATATTTGAAGATTTTTTTGGAGGTGGCAACTCCGCTAGTGCCAATGAAGGCACGAGGGGTTCAGATTTAAGGGTAAGCGTTGATATCTCGCTCGAACAGGCCGCAAAAGGTGTCGAAAAAGAAATTAAGTATCAACACCATGCGACATGTAAGGAATGCACAGGATCAGGAGCCACGAGCGGATCAGGGAAATCTATGTGTTCAACTTGTGGAGGGATTGGGCAGGTTGCATCCAATCAAGGATTCATAAGCATTAGAAGAACATGCCCAGCCTGTCGCGGAAGTGGAGTCACCATTGAAAACCCCTGCCAGGCATGCAGAGGAGATGGAAGAATAAAATCTCCAGATAAAGTGAAGGTAAATATACCACCCGGAGTAAGTGACGGAAATCGACTTTGCTCGAGAGGAAGAGGAGATGCAGGCTCGATGGGAGGACCTGCCGGTGACCTTTATGTTGATGTAAGGATCAAAGAACATCCAAAATTTGACCGAGATGACGACGATCTATTTCATGATCTATTAATACCTTTTACTCTAGCTACATTGGGTGGTGTTGCCCAAGTTCCTACACTCGAAGGGAAGGTATCTCTTAAAATCCCTGGCGGAACGCAGGCAAATAAAACTTTTAGAATTAAAGATAAAGGAATGCCAAATCTAAGATCACCTTCACGAAAAGGAGATCTTTATGCTAGAATAATCATTCATGTACCGCAAAAGTTAACTAAATTACAGAGAGAAAAATTGGTTGATTTTGCGAAAGCGTCCGGCGAAGAAGATCTTCAAGCAGATGAGGGATTTTTAGAAAAAGCGAAAAGATTATTTGATTAATTTGTATTTTGGATAAAAACCTGATTAAAAATTCGGCGGTATCATTACAAGATGCCGTGAGCTTTAGGAATAAGGCAAAGAAAGAAAAGAAAACTTTTGTGTTAACAAACGGATGCTTTGACCTCTTACATAGTGGTCATGTTTTTTCATTAATAGAAGCAAGTAAGCTAGGAGATTACCTATGGGTAGCGATTAATTCTGACTCTAGCATAAAAAACCTGAAGGGACCAAAACGGCCAATTGTAAACGAAATTGATCGTGCCTATTTACTAACTAGTCTTCAATGTGTTGCGGGTGTAACTATTTTTGATTCTACAAGACTGGTTGATGAGATTCTTCTTCTTAAACCGGATATCTATGCAAAGGCAGGAGATTATGATGAATCGAAAATTAATACCGCCGAGCACGAAGCTTTAAAGGAAGTGAAATCAAAAATTGAATTCGTATCTTTCTTGCCTGGAAGAAGTACATCGTCTCTAATAGATAATATAGTTTCAAATTTTGATTAATCGATTTAGATGAGAATTGTTATTTTAGGATCAGGTGAGGGTACAAATGCAGTTGCAATTATGAAAGCTGCAATAGAGCAACAGTTAGGAGAAGCTGAGATTGTAGGTGTCTTCTCCGACGTAAAAGAAGCAATGATTTTAGAACATGCAAAAAGTTTTAATTTTTACTCCAAGTACTTGGATCCTGGAAATCAAAAAACTATAATTAGCGTGACAGAGGAAGATAAATGGATCCATTCAATCCAAGAATTAAATCCTGATTTAATTGTGCTCGCAGGATTTATGAGGATTTTAAAACCGAAATTTTTATCAGAATTCAAAAATAAAATCATTAACCTCCACCCAAGTTTATTACCAAGTTTTCCAGGATTAAATTCTATCGAGAGGGCATTTAATAAGAAGGTTAAAATTACCGGGTGTACAGTCCACTGGGTAAACGAAGAAATTGATGGCGGTGAAATAATCGCACAGGCACCGGTACGAATAATGAATGGAGATGTACTCGAACTTGTGAAGCAAAAGGTAAACGCAGCGGAGCATATGTTACTGCCATGGGTTATACGTGATCTAGCTATTGGGGTGATTCCTTTTATAGAATGATCAAAGTTCATTTACCAATTGAGGAAAATTTAGTAGAACAATTAGAGGATGCACTATACGAAATTACGCCACACAATTGGGTTTTGCATTTCCGCCATTCGAAGAGCACTTCATTTCTAGAAGGTTATTTCGATACTTCCTTGGATGCGGAAGAATCCTTAAAAGAATTATTTTATACATTAGAAATAATAGAGATACCTGAATTATTGATTTCTGAACTCGATCAAGAAGACTGGGTCAACTCCTATAAAAAACATTTTCATCCATGGTCTATTGGTACATTCCATTGGGTCCCGATTTGGTGTAAAAAAAGTTATATTATACCGAAGGATAACTTTAGGTTATTCCTTGATCCAGGTATGGCCTTTGGTACAGGGAATCATGAGACTACAAAATTGTGCCTGGAAGAGATTGTAGAATTAAACGAGAAAATTCCAAATCATTTGAAACATAATTTTTTGGATATCGGATGCGGGTCCGGTATACTTGCATTAACAGCCAGTATTCTAGGTTTTGAAGAAATTCTTGCTATTGATAATGATCCGCTTGCAATTAAAGTCTCACAAGAAAACGCGGAAATGAATGATAACAACAAGGTTAATTTTAAAACGGCCGATTTAGATACAGTAACAGGAAATAAAAGATACAACTTTGTAGTCGCAAATATTCAAGCTGATATTCTACAAAAAAATGCAGAAACCTTGATTACATTAGTTAATAACGATGGGGTGCTGATATTATCCGGAATACTCAGTAAAGAATGCTCAGAGTTGGATCAGTACTTTAAAGCAACACTGAAAAAACTGGGTGTTGACTCCAAAACCGTTATTAAAAAAATGAACGATTGGAGCTTGATTAGGATACAGATGTTGAATGCAAATTAATCAACCACCCAGGTAGGTCAAAGCTCTCGGTATTGGTAAAGTATAAAATGCGAACCTGTCGATGCCAAGTGATTCAATCTTTTCTTCCACAGTAGTTCTTAATCCATCAACACTATTTGGGCCAACTGAAGTATAAACTAGTGCCCATTCTTCATTTTGTTGTTGGTCACTATCAGAATCTACCATCACGCCAAAATTCGTGCTCACACCAGGAGCACCAGAAGCGAGAACTGCATCATACACTTCTGAGTAATTATCTCTCGGAATTATACAATAAATACCAACTAAATTTTCTAAATAAGTGGTTTTAAGAGTTTTACCCTTTTGAGCATCAATCGACTGCCTCCAATCTTTATCACCCTTAAGGTCATCGAGTGCTGCGATAATTTGTTCCATGTTTGCTCCATGTGCAGAAGATGAAACCGTACTGGAGACATTGATCAGTCCAGAACTAACAGGAATCGAATACATAAAGCCTCTACCAGGTTCTGTAATTCGCCCTGCTCTAGCCATATCGGCAAAAATTGCGTCTGAATCAGATTTGTCGACTACGCACCATACGAATTCCTTTTCTGGACCTTTTGTAATTCGTAAAATAGGAATTTTATCTCTAACTCCTCCTCCTTCACCAAAGGTAACAGTAGGACCAGGAGCACCGTTTTGTAGTGCCGCCTTTGCAATATCATCTGCAACACCTATTTCACAAATACAACAAATTGCCTCCAAGTTACCGGAGGAAGTATTGGTGTCGTTACTTTCAGAATCTCCTATATTCGTAGGGAAATTCTTTGAAAAATGAGCATCATTACATGAGATTGTAAATACTGCACCACCCCCTACTTTATCAAGATTACCAACTTCAATTGCTTTGTCTGAGATCTCCTCAATCTTTGAGTTTGGAACCAAAGCTTGTAGCAACTGCTGCTCAGGTGCAGGGGGAGGGAACATTTTCTGCAAAAAACCGCCTTCGTTTAAAACGGAACCTCTTGCACTAATTTGAACAATCCCTTTTGCACCTGCTTCCGAGATTGCCTTGGAAACATGCCCTACGGATTCTTTTGGTAAGATTAGTGTCAATAAAGACACACTATTGCTAATTGTAAGTTCGCTCATATTATGCAGTCTCCATTGAATTTTCAATACTCTCAGATGCGCTCGGCTTTTTCTTCACCAATAGTCCAACTGTTAGAACTGTTATGATTGGTCCAACAGATGCTAATGAAAGAACACCAAATCCGTCAATTGCACCTGTTTTAGCACCGATGCCTAATCCCATTGCGAGTACAAGCGGAACTGTAATTGGTCCTGTAGTTACCCCTGCACTATCCCAACCAAAATTTACAAAATCTTCACTTGAGAAATATGTAAGGACGAGGAGAAATGCGTAAGGCGGTATTAATAAATACCAAAGTTCTAAATTAAAAGCAATCTTAGCAACACCAGTGGCAATACCAAGAGCAACCCCTGTTGCAACTGCTTGCATCAGCAGATTCTTCTTAAACGCTCCCACGGTTATTTTTTCTACGGTTGAACCTAATGCATTAAGTGCTGGTTCTGCAAGTGTTGCACCATACCCTAGAATAAAACCGAAAAGGATCGCTAAGCATTTTCCGGCAGTCGACGTTTTGAAGAGAGGTTCTACAAAACCTTCGCTTTGCCATGGTTGTATAGAGGTAAAACTAGATACAACATTTCCACCCAACTGTTCTCCAAGGGGTGTTAATCCAAGTGCGATACCAAGATTGAATAAACACATACCAATAACAGCACATGCGATACCGATAAATAACTCATCTAAATGTTTAGGTTTTTGCCTTAGTCCACCCATTAATACAAGTAAAAGAATCGAACACAATGGAACAATTGCCCATACAGCTCCTTCCAATGCTCCCCTATCTTGATCAGGGCCATCAAGCTCGCCGTTTTTCTTAGTGTAATCTATCACTCCACTCTCCTTGACACTGTAAAAATCTTCACCTGCATCTAATATCCCGTTTCCGTTTTTATCTTCTTCGGGCTTAAAAGTATTTGGGAAGAAATCAAATTTATTAGTAAATGCAGTCGCAATATCAGCATCCTCATCCCAAACGCCGTCCGGTGCCTTAAATCCTTCTCTTACCACATAAGTCTTGGCTCCCTGAACCTCAACATTCTCGCGGGAATCATCATTATCCCCCCCAATTGAGTTGGGTACAATTTTACCCTCCGTTATTCTTGTCTTTAAAGCATAGCCTTCTGGTAATTTATGAAATTCTTGAAGATATTTATCAACTGATTCCCTCTCCGCACTTGAAAGAGACCAAAATAATTCGGTCTCATCAATGGCACCTGAAGCGGCTAATCTTTCAGCAGCAACAATATCCCCATATTGCTGAAGGTCCTTTGGGTAGTTTTTACCGTACTCGCCGGCATTGATATGCCAATCAGCCTTTGAGTGCTTAGCCATGTAGTAATTGTCTCCGTTGAAAAGAAACAAAGCGTAACACATCACTGCCAAAATTGGGAAAAGGGAAGCGAGTGTAAC
>Ga0209335_10005765_pt1 | contig 11247 bp, 7 predicted proteins | sample COG_09_FD_184753 | JGI IMG/M metagenome (GOLD analysis project Ga0209335, IMG submission 184753) | Pelagic Microbial community sample from North Sea - COGITO 998_met_09 (SPAdes) (version 2) | ecosystem: Environmental > Aquatic > Marine > Neritic zone/Coastal water | place: Helgoland, sampling...
AAGAGTAGTCTACTTACTGAGGCCCCATCCCGGGTCGAAATCCCGGCGGCGGCATCATCATCCCCGGAGGCCCACTCGAAGGTTGTTGCTGCCCTAACCCCGGCGGCGGCATCATCCCCGGCATCATCATCGGCGCGCCTCTCCCCGCCGGTCTCGCCACGCCCCCTCCCGGAATACCTCCGGCGTCCGCTCCTTGCTTCTGCGAGGAAATTTTCTTCACGCGAATCGGCGGCCCTTCCACCGCGACCGAGACGACTTCTTCGCCTCTCAGTAACACGAATCCAAGGACTCTCCTCACGTCTCCTCCTGCGTCTTCATCGTCTTCTTCTTTCGTACTAGTATTCGTTTTCTTCTTCTTCGGAAGTTTCCGAAACTCCTCCGAATCCGCCAAGACTAAGTTCATGTGTCTGTCGAAGGCGACGAATCGGCCGACGATTTGCCTCCCGTCCACGATCGTCGCTCGGATTCTGTGGTTGATGAAAGAGAGCATTTTGGTCGTGCGGTTCACCGCTACCATCTTGAACTGCTTTTTATGTGTCGTTTTTCTCGCGATAATAATACTGATAGTAATCGATATGCGTTGAGTCGTTTAAGCCGCCAACTTCAAAACTCTTCTTTTCTCCGTCGCGTGATCTCTCGATTTCCAATTCTTCTTCTGTCTTCTATATATACAACACACGAAAGACAAAACACACACAGAAACTTCAAAAGCCTACTAAATAATAAAAAGGGGTTTTGTTACTTCTCGCTTCCGTGCACAGAAGACGTAGTAAAAAACGCTCTCTCTGTCGCTCGCAACAAGAGCAACGTTTAAGTGCGTGAATGTTCTGACGCAAAATCACTCCAAACTGTCCTTTCGAAAGAAAGAAAAGCGAAAGAAAAACAAAAACTACACTTTTAGGGTTTCAATTTAAATTTTAGGGTTTAGAGGAGGCCATTTGAGAGGCGTTTTTCTCTTACACAGTAGAAACACTTCAAGGGGTTGACCCAGATCGAAAACGGTCGAAGGTGTGCGCGTAGTGTCGACGTAAACCAGGCACTAAGAAGGAGAGTCTCTCATTAGTCAGAGAACACTTCATCTCAACTTCTCACTTTAAAACACACAGTACTATATATATATAACGTCTTTTGAGGAGAGACTAGTCTGTGTTTTTGTGTTTTTGTGTATCTTTTTGACCACTCTTTTATTAAAACAAGTATTCTTGCTTAAGGGAAGAATTGCTCATTAAAACCTCTTCTCGATTCGTATTCACTCGCATCACTGTATCGAGAGAAAACAGAGCGCGAAGGATGACTTCGACGAGGATGATTTTCGCTTCCGTGATACCTCCTCACAGATCGTCGTCGTCGAAATCATCGTTTTTCAAAGCGCGTTTTCGGAGGAGGCGGGGTGTGATAAAGACGTCCGTGAATGCGAACGACGAGAGAAGGGACAATTCTTCGTCGTTGCATCGCGCGATGGATAAAATGGAAATTAAAGACAAAGACGAGGAAAGAGCAGCAATTGTTCGTAATAAAAGAGAAGAATCGTCGTCGCTGAATAACACGCATTCGAACGAGAAGGAGACGGTATCGTTGCAACGAAAGAAGACGACCCAGGTAAAGAGTCCGAGTGAGAAGAAGAAAACAAAAAGCAACTTTGCTGAGGCGGCTGGAACCACCAAGAGGAGGAGTCTTAAAGCGAATACTAACGCGCACAAGAAACGCCTGATGGCAGAGAAGTACAGGAGAGAGCATCATCAAAATCATCGTAAGAATACTAATACTCATAGTACTAATACTAAGAACGAAAAGGAGGGTGTTCATAGAAACGCGGAGCTGGATTCGATGCGACCGGGCGAGCGGATCGTGAAAGCGATGGAGAATATCAGCGCGTTCGATAAGTATAGGTATTACTACGGCGGGGGCAAGAAAAAAGACGAAGACGACGAAGACGAAGACGAAATGGCGTCTTCATCGGAATACGAACCGATTAATTTTGATTTAGTGGAAGTGGACAGCACGGAAGTGGAGAGGTTGTACAAAAGTCTGGAACGAGATCCCGCGGAGTTATCCGCGGACGACGAGTTTAAGGATTTGTTGATGGAGGTTGACGCTTCTTCTTCTTCTTCTTCTTCTTCTTCTTTTGAGGATGGAGGAACTGACGACGAGGAGAACAACAACAACAACAAGAACAACAACAACAAAGAAGAAGACTTTGAGAGGAGGAGCGGTGAAAATAGCAGCAGCGGCAATAATAGAGGTAGTAGTAATAGTCTTAGCGGGGGACAACAACGCAGGCGATACAACAACAACGTCATCGGCAACCACAACACCACCACCACCAGAACAACGAACGCGGACGTGTTCCATTTGAAAGACGTCGCGCGAGCGGTGATTAATCCGTCCTCGTCGTTGGCGCAACACAATCTAGACGAGATGAAAAACAGCAAGATCGAGAAAGATCCGAACCATAAGTTTGGCACGTCGACGATTAATTTCGCGATTAAAGAGTTGGGGGAGAGAAACGACTTTTCGAGGGCGTACGCGTTGTACAGGTGGATGTCCACGCAAGCGTTTAACGACGAATCGAAATACTCGCCGAACGCGTACACGTTTTGCGCCTTGGCGTCGAGCGCAAAGACGAGTCGCGAGGTGAGAATCGTCCTCGAGGTGTGGAGAGGCGAGTTGAAAATCGCAAAGCACATGTTGAATAATAATAAGAATACTTCGAAAGCAACAGGAGGAAAAGATGTAGATTTCGATTCCACGCAATCTTGGCTCGCGCGAAACGAGTGCGCCTCCGCCGCGATTGCCATGACGACGAAAATCGGCGATTGGCAATCCGCGTTGGAGATTTTCAACGACGTGAAGAAGATTGGGAACGTGAAGAGAAACATTTACACGTACACGGCCATCTTAACCGCGTTGAGAGATAGCGGCAAAGCGGACGAGGCTGAGCAAATTTTGTACGAAATGTTAGAGGAAAGAAACGTCCGAGTGACTTCTCTAGCGTTCAGTTTAGCCTTGGGCGCGTTTGAAGTCGCTCGAATGTGGCAAGAAGGGAACAAACTCGCGAAATCTGCGTTTAAAGTGTTCCAAATTGACTCACCGGATGCGACGTTAACGCACGCGATTATCACCATGGCAGGTCGCGCTGGAGATTTGCAATTCGCCTCGGAAACGTTCGAGAACATGAAGAATTCAACGTTAGTGGTGACGACGTATTCGTACAACGCCTTATTAGGCGGGTACGCGCGGTACGGGGACTGGGAAAGTGCTCACAGAGTGTTTAGCGATTTACGCCAAGCGCATTTGCAACCGGACAGGTACACGTACACCCAACTCATCTCAGCCGCGGAACGCGCGGGAGAGTACGAAGCCGCCGACGTCGTGTGGCGCGAAATGTTGACAAAATCTCGACACGTCGTCCCGCACACCGTCATGTGCGGCGCGTACATTCACTGCTTGGCCAGACAAAGACGAAACTTGGAAGCTGAGGACGTGTTGGAAACGATGAAAGCGAGATGGGATGTGCCTCGAAACGCCGCGGTGTACAACGCGTTAATCGGCGCGCACGTGCGCGCCGGAGATGTGCCGAAAGCCTTACACGTCTACGATCGCATGCAAAAAGAAGACAACATCATGGCCACGGAAATCACGTTCGCGGTGTTAATCCGCGCGTGCGAGGAAGACGGCGAGTTTGTCAAAATGGCCGATCTGTTGCAACAAGCGAAAGAGTTGTTGGCGAGAGAAGGCAAATTGGTCATGGATTTAACCGGAGGAGGCGGAAGAGGAGGCTCGAATGGGTTGTTTTGATCATCATCGTCGCGATTTTACTATTTTAGGATTGTTTAGTATTATGCGTTTAGTTATAGATAATATTACCGAACAACGGAGTCGTCATCGAGCGGCGGCGACTAATAATAGCTTGGTATTCTTTTGTCGTTCTTCTTTGTCTTCTTCTTCTTCGGGTCGCCGCCGTTCCTTCTTCAAAGTCAAAAACGGAACCAAGTGGTCGTCGTCCTCTTCTTCCGCTTCTTGCCTTTCGTCCTCCCTTTCATTTCCGATTAGTATTATTCGTTCCATCTCGTCTCTCGCTCGCTTCTCCGCCATTTCCAACGTCAACTTTAATCGCTCCAACGTCGTTTCTAATCTCGCGATGTCTTCTTTCCGTTTCTTCTTTTTCGCGTTGTCGTTATCGTCGACGACGACGGCACATCGACGATACCATCCGGGATGTTTTTGTACGTTCAAACTTTTCTTCGCGGTTGTTGTTGTTGTCGTTCGTCTGACTCGGCTGACGGAAGAAAGCGTCGATTTCATGTACCTTTGCGGTAATATCGTTTTCAACAACAACGAGGAAGCAGCATCCGCGGCGGTACTTTTGCCTCCTTTTACTATTATTAATTTTTCTTTCACTCTCGGGTGTTTCAAGAGAAACCGCAATCGACGAACCGCTTTCGTCGCGTTCGTGAACGACTTTGACTTTTCATCATCGGAAAAGTAAGTGTTGTTGTTGTTCGTGTTGTTGTTGTTCTCGTCGCTTACGTCGTCGTCGTCATCCTCCGACGACACCAAAGATGATGATTTTAATGCGTTGACCGAGATCAGATTCGTTTTTTTTTTAGAATCATCATTTTTGTTGACGTGTGTGTTGCGACGACGACGAGATAAAGAAGACTTCGACGCGGCGACGCGAATGAGGTCGAAGAATATCAACGAAAGAGGATTTTCGCCGCTGGGAATGGTCGTCGTCGTCGTGGTGATCATCGCTTTTGATTGAAGACTTGTGATATTTTTGACTTTTTTTTAAAAATATAGACGTTTTTGGTACAAATGTAGTGTGGTTTAATAATAAAAATACCACGTGTTGAGAATAATGTTTTTAAAGCGGCGCGGCGTTCTCCTTGGCCACATGTCCTTTCTTGGCCGCCGCTTTTGTTGTTGTTGTTGTACTTTTATCCGCTCTTTTCTGCGCGGCTGCCCCTAACGCGCCCCCATCCTTTTTATCTTCTTCGGTGACTTTATCCTTCAACGCCGGCGCCGTGCGGGATACGGTGGATAAGCCGTCCACAAACTTGGTCCTAAAAATAACGTTCGCGTTGTTAAACATGCCTTCTTTCAAGGAGACGACGATGAACTGCGAAAACGGGAAGTGCGTGCGAATCATTCGTCCGATGTTTTGCGTGTGCGATAAATCCAACGCCGCGTCCACTTCGTCCAAGATGTAAATAGGCGCCGGCTTGAAGAGCAAAAGCGCCAATATTAAACTGAGCGCGAGCAAGGATTTTTGCCCGCCGGAGAGTTCCGAGAGCGATTCTTTCCACACTTCACCGAACGCGACTTTGACTTCTAAACCGTCCAAGAACGTAGTGCCTTCCACCGGTTCCAACTTCGCTCGCGTTCCCGGCAACAAGGTCGAAAAGATGGATCCGAAATCTTTGGTCACTTTTTGCCAAACCAATTCGAGCGTCTCTCGCTTCTTCTCGTCCAACTCGTGGATGACTTTTTCAATCTTCGATCGATCGTTCAGAACGATTCGTCGTTTCTCTTGCAACTGCTTAAACTCTTGCTCGGCTTTATCGAACATGGCGATGACTTTTTTGTTCACTCGTTTCCCGAGTTGCTTTTGCGTCTCTTCCGCCTCTTGCAACTGCTTTTGCGCCTTCTTGACGTCTCTCTTGGAGAAGTCGTATTCCGTGCCCTCTTTGCCGAACAGCTGCCTTTCGTGTTCGGTGGCCCACGGGTGCTCTTTTTCGAGCAGATGGAATCGCGATTGAGCGTCGCTCGCGGCTTTGGCAAACTGGTCGATTTTGAAGTTTAACTTCTTCGCCTCGACGGATTCGTCCATGTGTTTCTGCTCGAGCTTCGATTTCTGTTTCCGCAACGAGGCGATTTCATCGTCCGTCTCTCGTAACTTGGTTTGAATGATTTCCAACGCTTTGCTCTCTTCGTCAAAAGCTTGTTGTGCGTTTATCATCTCTCGTTCAAACTCGATGACTTTTTTGGATAACGTTTCGATGCCTCCTTTCGCGTGCTCGATGTCCTCCTCCAAGCTCGCGATGGCTTTCATCGCCGCTTCTTTCTCCACTCGAGCGTCTAAAACAATCGTCTCTTTCTTCTTGATTCTCTCTTTGATGTCATTGACCAGCTTTTTCGTCTCTTTCACCTTCTTCTCCGCGTCTTTTAACAAGTTTTGGCGCTCTTTGGCGAAGTTTTTAATCTCCGCGTCGAGTTTCTTCTGCAACGCGAGCGTTTCTTCCTTCACTCGCGCCATCTCTCGGACGTTTCGTTCGCACTCCTCCAACTCGTTCGTCAGCTTCATTCGTTTCTCTTCCAACTGAAACGCCTCGGATTCGCTGTTTTTCTCCTTTAATAAGTTTAATTTGTGTTCACATTGGTCCAACTTCGTTTCCAGCTCCGTGTATTTTTTGCGCTCGATTTTTGCCTTTTCGATGTCTCGGTCGCACCGCTCGATGTCGTCGCGCAACTCGCTCGCTTTCATTTCCGCTTCGGAGAACGCTTTCAACTTTTTCAAGACCGATGAACCTTTATTTCTCGATCCACCGGTTAACAGTCCAGTTGGGTTCAATAAATCGCCCTCCACGGTCACGCAGTTCAACAAAACGTTCTTATCGAACGCCACTCGCTTCGCCGTCTCTTGCGTTTGACAGACGAACGCGCGACCGAATACGTAGTTCATCACCGATTGCACCGATTGGTCCTTTGCCGTCACCAAAGACACCGCCAACTTTGCCTCGTTGTTCGAGACTTTTTCAGCCGCTTTGACCTGTTCATCGTGCGCTTTCCTCCCGTCGACTTTATCCAAAGGCACGATCGTGACTCGTTTTTGCAACTCTCCGCGTTCGAGCAACGCTTTACCGGTATCCGCGGAATCGACGACGACTTGGTACAACTTACCACCGGCGATGACTTCTAACGCCGTCATTGTCGACTCATCCATCACGTCGAACAGTTTCGCAATCGTTCCTTTCACTTTCTTCGCGCGATCGAACTTCACGTCTGGATTTTTGAATTTGAAATCGAGACCGGCGAGCTTTCCTTCGAGTTGGTCGCACGCGTCTCTGGCGTCCTCGAGCGCGGATTCTAATGAAGCCTTTTTCTCCTCCAACTGCGCACATTTGTCTTGAATGTCGTCGAATTCGGTTTCAAACGATGCCAACTCCAGTTGTGCTTTCTCCACCATCTTTACGGCTTCGGACATTTCGTTTTGCATCTTCGCGCTTTCCTTCGCCTTACACGCTTTCAACTTCTCCGTCTCTCGCATCTCCTTCTCGATGTGTTTTTGCCTCAATGCTTCCGATTTCGCCTTGGCATCGCACTCGGCGACTTTCCCGATCGCTTCCATGAGTTGCGTTTGTAACGATTTGTTCTCCGAAGTATCCCCGGCGCCGGTTTGGACGTTCATTAATTTTCGCTCGCTCTTCTCCGCCTCCGCTTCCGCCGAGCGTAAATTTTCCTCCTCTCGCTGCGCCTCGAGTTCGAGATCTTTGACTTTTTCTTTTCTCTTCTCGTCCGCGGAGATTGCATCTGATTTGCTCTTTTCGAGCTTCTTGAGAGACAATTCCTCGCTTTTCATCTCTTTCGAGACGTGTTCGAACGCGCTCGTTTTCTTGACCAACTCTTTCGATTTCTCCTCGACGCGCTGCTTCGAAGCGTTCAACTGGTCGCCGCACGCCTTCTCGCGGTTTTCAATCTTCACGGCGATGTCTTTATCCATCTCTTGCGACATCGCTTTCGCCTCCATCGCCTTTGAGAGATGCATTTCCACGGTTTCTTTCAACTTTTCCGACTCCTCTTCCGCTTTTGTCATCTCTTCCTCTGCCTCGCAAAACTCCACCGCGACGCAAAATCGCCTCAACCGTTCCAACGTATCGTTCGCCGACGCCCATTTCATGTACTCGCCGCGTTCTTTCCGTAACTTTTCAATCGTCGGTAAAATCTCCTCTTCGAGAAGCTGATCGATTTCCGTCACTTTCAGTTCTTTCTTCGTCAAAGTTTTCGTCGCCGCTTCCTTCTTGCTCTCGTACATCCTCGTCCCGGCGGCTTCCTCCAACATGCCTAAAATCTCAATCGGTTTCATGTTCAAAACCTTCGTAATCCTCCCTTGCATGATTAAAAAATGCGGATTGTTCACGTTTAACTGCACGGAGTGAAACAAATTCTGCACCCTCGTCGGTTGTGCGACCGAACCGTTGATCATGTACTTATTCTTCCCGCCGATGACGATTTGACGCGTCACGGTGACTTGATCGCAGTGTTCGTACCCGACGGGCGAGCGAGACTTCTCCGAGTTGTTGAACGTAATCGAGACGGACGCTTTCGTAATCCCAGCTTGGCCTTGCTTGTATACCAGCTCTTGCAAAGAGGAACATCGTACCTAGAGTTTTAACGCGTTATTTGATCGTAAACGTCATCGAGAGAGAGAGTAGAGACATTCGTGAGTCCTCCGCGCGCAAAAATCCACCTCGAGGGGCTTCACCCCAAAAGGGGAACGAAAATTCAAAATCAGAATCTCTCGCTCCTTTTTCTACGCACACTCTCAGCATCCTCTCGTTCCCGAACGCGAAAGAACGCGAGAAAGACGACAGAAAGAGTACGCAAGAGAGAGAACCATCACATCGTCACGAGAAGAGTGCGCACCTGACTTAAATTCGTGATCCCGAGGACGAAGCAGATGGAATCCAAAATGTTTGATTTCCCGCTTCCGTTCAAACCGGTTATGGCGTTGAAATATTGGTCGAATTGAGGGACGATGGTACGTTGGGCGTAGGATTTGAAACCGTCTATGCAGACCTCCTCGACGTACATCGTGTGTTGGCTTTTAAAGAGTAGCAGCAACCGCAGATGGGGGAGTATATATATGCGCGCGCAATGTGAGGAAATTCGAGAGACAAAATGGAGCAAACGGGCGGATACCCTAAACAGTTTCAGTTGAGACCCCTACAGGGAAACGGTACTCCGCGCATGACGTAAACCTTTACAAAAGCGTGATATTGATGATAGCGATGGCATGTTTTGTTGTTGTTGTTGTTGTTCTCTCTCTCTCTCTCTCTTTCGAAACTCGAAAGGAAGCCCACGTCTTCGTCTTCGTCTTCGAAAAACACGGCGGCGTAAAGTCTCTTTTTTCCGTACGTAAAACAACACCACCTCGCAGCAAATTCATTTTATATTAACACTTGAACGAGCTGCTTTGGATTCCACCCGCCGCCCAGGGTTTGTTACAGTGCGCGAAGAAACTCATCATGGTCACGTTGACTTCGTCGCCGCCGTCCGTGCCGCTTTTTATTCTTTGACTTAAATCGTCGTTCGAGGCTCGATCGCCGTCGTTGATGTCGCTTCCTTCGGTTAACATTTTCATCTTGAACTTTCGGGTGAACTTTTCAAAGAGTTTCGCGTCCGACATTAACTCCTGTCCGAACGGTGCGACCGAGATGACTTTTAACGCTTCGTCTAAAGAGTCAAACCGCACTTTATCTGCCTCAAAAATCACGTCCACGTTTTCAAACCCGGCTTTGATTAAATCCGTCTCTAACCTATCGATGGCGTCCACTCTCGAGGTCGATTCGAAGTCGCCGCTGTACGAAAACGGTTTCAGCAATATCGGCACCCACTCTTCTTTTTCGCACTCGATCAAACAGTCTCTCAAAACTTCGAACAACTTCTGTCCTTTCACCGGCGCCCAAACGGCGACGTTAAAATGCGCGCCCGGTTTTAAACTCTTGAAAACATTCGTAAGCGCTCGCTCTCGATCGGTAAAAAACTGCGCGCCTTGATGACAATACGCTCGATCGAACTGGTCCTCCTCGCTCTTCCATTCTTCCATCGGAACGACCTCGTACGTAATCGGTGCCGGTAAATCCAAATCCTCGCGAGTTTTCTCGTTCTTTGCTCTTTTCTCCGCGAAAATGTCCTCGCGTCGCTTCGCTTCCTCAACCATCCCTTCCGAGCTGTCGATGCCAACCACTCGTGAAAATCTATCCTCGTTGCCTAAAATCGCCGCGATTTCTCGACTCGTCGCGCCGGTCCCGGAGGCTACGTCTAAAACTTTCTCCCCGGATAAAGGCATGGGGACGGAATCGATGAATTTTCTCGACCAGGGTTGGAATATGGTTCGTTCCAGGACCGAGGCGTAGTGTTTTGATTGCACCGGGGAGAATGGAAACGAAGCCGTCGACGACATTGATTTTGGCGACGATGATGTTGAAGAACTTCCGATGAAAGCGTTGTTGTGTACGACTGCTTTGAGCCAAACGCTACCACTACTCGTACTACTCGTGCTACTGATGCTACTCATGCGACGCATCAACGACGCACCCTTTTCCATGCGGTGGAAAAGCGCTTTAAGAAAAGGTTGGTGGTGGTGACGACACCGACGCATTTTATCCATTTTTTACTTGTGAGGAGACAACGAAGGGAAAATACGAGAGAGAATAAAACGATACGCGTCATCATCGAATGTGTTCGAGCATTCGAGTGTGTACTACTATTTCCTATAACATATATATACTACCAGTATGTTTCCACTTCTTTTGCTAAAATGACTTCTACGCGACCTCTCGAGATTTCCGACTCCTAAAGAAGCGCGCGACTCCGGCGAGCGCGAAGAACGAGCCCACGAGCGCCGCCAGGTAAACGACAGAGTCCTGGAGCCTTTTCGCTTCAGCTGTCCTTTTCTCTTCGCCGCCGAGAAGAAGCAACCCCCCTCGCGGCGAAAACGTTTTATTAAATATCTCGTCGATATTAGTCACCCCGCCTTGTTTCAACGGCGAGAGGTAATCCAGAGTTGTTCCGACGGTTGCCCCGCTGTACACGTCGGAAACGGTTGCGCAATTTCTTACGTTATCGCGACACCAGGACGTGACTGTACTAAGAACCGGAGCACACTTCGTGCGTTCGTAGTACTTTTTCTCTCGATCGAGCAGTAAAGAAACCGACGAAAACGACGACGCGTCTTTGAATATTTCGGTAACATTCACGTGCATCAGAGTAGGCACGCTTTGCATTTCTCTGAGATTATCTACAAACGCTTCACACGTTTCAGCGCTACCAATTGATGACGAAGTGCACGCGCCAGAAGCCTTCAGTGCTATGAGAGCCTCATCTCTAGAGTTGGACAGCAACAAAGATTCAACAGAAAACACAGGGACGTTTAAACTCTTCGCTACGGTTATGAGATGCCAGAAATGGAAGAAATGGCCCAAGCACTCTTGTATCCCTCTAATACCTGTTGTACCGGCAAAG
>Ga0209335_10005766_pt1 | contig 11246 bp, 8 predicted proteins | sample COG_09_FD_184753 | JGI IMG/M metagenome (GOLD analysis project Ga0209335, IMG submission 184753) | Pelagic Microbial community sample from North Sea - COGITO 998_met_09 (SPAdes) (version 2) | ecosystem: Environmental > Aquatic > Marine > Neritic zone/Coastal water | place: Helgoland, sampling...
AGGCGCATGTGCCGGCTCGACCGGTGGTGGCTTGAAGGTGATTCGCGTGCTGTTGTTGTATAAACAAGGCTTACGGGAAATTCATCGCCTGATTCATCCAAATGCCATTTTCCCAATTAAAATCAGTCATCGGGTGATGACAGACAATGTGATGGAAGCCGTCTGGGGCTTCTGCTCGATTTACGTTTTTGTGTTTGTTTTGCTCTTATTGGTCTTGTTGGGCACTGGCGCCGACTTTTTGACCGCTTTCTCATCTGTTGCCGCGGCATTAAATAACTTAGGGCCGGGGCTTGGCAGCGTTGCCGAAAATTACGCGAGCCTTACAGATCCCGCAAAAGGCGCAATGGTGGTTGGTATGGTTCTAGGACGGCTCGAAATTTTCACGATCCTCGTTCTGTTCACCGGTATGTATTGGCGGAAGTAACCTGTGAACGAAAAAATACAACGATGGGACAACACTTATGGGGCAGTGCAAGACTATCCAGCCCCCAACAGTGATCTCATTCGCTACCGAGCCTTGTTGCCAAAGCAGGGCCTAGCACTCGATGTAGCCTGCGGGTTGGGCGCCGACGCACTCTATCTTGCGCAACAGGGTTTTGACGTTCTCGCGTGGGATGCATCAAGCGTTGCAATCAAACGCCTGCAAAAAGAGGCCAAGGCGCAAGACATCTCTATATCGACGAGCTGCTTTGAGATCACCCCTTCGGTCTTTAAGCGCGGGCGATTCGATCTGGTCTATGTTCACCGGTACCTCGATCGAGACATCTTCCCGGCCATAATCGAAAGTCTTAAACCGGGCGGCGTCTTGTTCTACCAAACCTTTACGCAGAGTACAGCGGCTGAATGCAGCCCTACAATTGGCCCGACCAACAAAGCCTATCGACTGGCAACCAACGAACTGCTGAGCTTGTGCAGCACGCTCACAATCAAAGTGTTCCTTGAGGGATTCTCAGCAGATCCCAAGACGAATCAAATACAGGCTCGCGCTCAAGCGCTCATTGTTGCGACAAAACCCGGTGCCTCATAGGGGTTTATAGGGATCTTGCATGCCAGTTGGCTGTTTTTTAAAACGCTTATACTCCCACTGATACTGCGTCGGGTATTGCCGAACCAAATATTCGACCGCCACATTTAACGCAGTCAACGCCAAAATCTCATCTTCCTGACCCAGATCAGGAACCGTTTGATAATGAACATCAAACCGACCACGTGGATTTCGGATCAAGGCAACCAACAACGGCGTCGCTCCTGATTTAAGCGCTAGGCGGTGAACCAGTCGATCTGTAAATGCGGCCTGGCCGAAAAACGGGACAAATAAGCCCGCCTCAGGCACTTGATCTGGGAGCACCGCTACAGTTCCCCCTTGTTTTAAAACCTTAAACAAGCGTGCCAATCCACGAGGCGTCGTGGGAACCATTTGATTGCCGTAGCGCATTCGAACCCGCTCAATAATGCGCGCCATCGCTTTGAGTTTTGGCGGCTTAAACAACGCAGTCAATTGACCTATTGTTTCAGAATAAAAAGCATTATAGAGCTCCCAGTTCCCTATATGAGGCACCAGTAGGAGCACGCCGTTGCCATCCGCTATGGCTGCTTGGAGATCTTCTTCACCAAATTGATTATCAACCCAGGTTAGCAAGTGCTTACTTTTTTTACACCATACCGCTGGCGTCTCGAAAGCCGTCTGACCGGTCGCAATCAGACTTTCTCGAGCTAGGCCATGATTGATGCGATCCGCGTTTTCAGGAAAGCACCGCGCAAGATTGATTTCCGTAATACGACGGCTCCTCGACCGACTATAAAACAACCACAAGCCGAACAATCGCCCCAGCACTTGCAGCAATCGTCTCGGCAATAATGCAATCATCCGTATCAGCAAATACATTAAGCAAACCATCCTCGAAAGGCCGAATCCCAAGTTTACAGTACTCGAGTAGACAATCCTGCAATCAAATGTCGCTTGGCGAGCCGCGCGATGCGGCGGACAACACAAAGGACCCGCTATCACAGAAGCAGACTGTCTACTGAGACTTCCTGTATAATTCCATTTTTTTCGAGTTAATCGGGACCATGCCCAAAGTTGATACCTTCCAAGATCTGATTCTGACCCTGCAACAATTCTGGGCGGCGAAAGGCTGCGTGCTGATGCAACCGTATGACATGGAAGTCGGCGCAGGGACCTTCCATCCCGCAACCTTTTTAAGGGCGATTGGGCCAGAGCGCTGGTCTTCGGCTTACGTTCAACCCTGCAGGCGGCCGACGGATGGCCGCTATGGCGAAAATCCGAATCGTTATCAATACTATTATCAATTCCAAGTCGTCATGAAACCCAATCCAGAAAATTTTCAAGAGTTGTACCTTGAATCATTGGTTCATCTTGGAATTGATCCCGCGGTCCATGATATTCGCTTTGTTGAAGACAACTGGGAATCACCGACTCTGGGGGCTTGGGGACTTGGTTGGGAAGTGTGGATGGATGGTATGGAGATCACCCAATTTACGTATTTCCAGCAAGTTGCCGGTTTGGAATGCTTTCCCATCATGGGCGAGATTACCTACGGCCTTGAGCGATTATCGCTGTACCTGCAGGGGGTTGAAGACTTCCAGCAATTGGTTTGGTCCGATAATGGTCAGGGCCAAACCGTGAGCTACGCCGATATTTTCCATCAATATGAAGTTGAGATGTCGGCTTTTAATTTTGACCTTGCTGATATCGATGGCCTGTTCCAGCAATTCGATTATTTTGAAGCCGAGGCCAACCGCTTTTTAGCTGCCAGCTTACCGCTACCAGCCTACGAATATGTCATGAAGGCCTCGCATTGTTTCAACCTATTGGATGCACGGTCCGCAATTTCAGTCACGGAGCGACAACGATTTATCTTGAGAGTGCGCGCCTTAGCGCGGGGTGTTGGCGCATCCTACTTCGAAACTCGGCGAGCAGCAGGGTTCCCGCTTGCTTCTGACAGCGATCGTGCCTTTGTTTTAAAAGGACTACCCGATGCGTCATGAGACTTTGCTGGTTGAAATTGGGACCGAGGAGCTACCGCCGAAAAGCCTGTTGGCCTTACAAACCGCTTTTGCTGAGAACATGCAAAAAGCGTTGGATGCGCGTCAATTCCAATATGGTCCTGTCGCAGCCTTTGCCACACCGCGTCGTCTTGCCGTGCGCATTGCAGACTGCGTCGAGATCCAACCCGAGCAATTGGTTCAACGAAAAGGACCCAAGCTGAGCGCCGCTTTCGATGGCGATGGCAAACCAACCAAAGCGTTGAGCGGGTTTTTAAAATCTTGCGGCATAACCGATCCAAATTTACTCGACCAGGAGGAGACCGAAAAAGGTGCGTGGGTCGTCTACCGTTCCACCCAAGCGGGCGCAACTCTGGGCGCAGAAATTCAGGCAATGCTTACAGAAGCCACGGCAAGTTTACCGATTGCCAAGCGGATGCGTTGGCAGAGTTACCGCACAGAATTTGTGCGACCCGTTCGCTGGCTGGTTGCGCTTTACGGCAATGAGATCCTAAATTGTCAATTCCACGGCAGATCCGCCGGGGCAAGCACCTATGCTCATCGCGCCATGTACGGTGACGACCCAATCATACTCAGCCATGCTGACGAATATGAAACCAAGCTCGAAGCCGGTTTCGTGATTGCGAACTTTGAAAAGCGACAAGCCTTGATCAGTGAACAACTCGCCGCCGCCGCCAAAGCAAGTGGGGCCACGGCTTCTGATGACCCCGCATTACTCGAAGAAGTCACCGCGCTGACAGAGTGGCCCTGTGTTTTAAGGGGCGATTTTGACCCGAGCTTTTTGGCGGTTCCAGAGGAGGCCCTCATCTCCGCCATGCGAGAGCATCAGCGCTATTTTCACTTACGGGATGCAGCGGGCCAACTTCAGCCTCGTTTTCTAACCGTTGCCAATTTAGAAAGCGCGCAACCTGCGCGAGTGGTCGCTGGAAACGAGCGCGTCATAAGGCCGAGACTCACGGATGCGGAGTTCTTTTATAACAAGGATCTTAAGAAACCGCTCGACAAAGCGCTTGGGCAGCTCAATCAAGTGGTTTTTCAAAATGAGCTCGGTTCCTTTGGCGATAAAGCGCGGCGGATCAGCGCCTTAGCCAGTATTATCGCGAAAGACCTGGGCGAAAACGAAGCCGAAGCAGCGCGGGCGGGGTTGCTAGCAAAAACAGATCTCGTATCGCTCATGGTGGGCGAGTTTCCAGAATTACAAGGCATCATGGGGAGCTACTATGCCAAAGCGCAAGGGGAGTCTTCTGCCGTCGCAGACAGCATTTTGGGTCATTACTTGCCCCGATTTTCTGGCGATGCGTTGCCTGGCAGTCTGACTGCGTGCGCGGTTGCAATCGCAGATCGTATTGATACCCTAGTTGGCTTGTTTGGTATTGGGCAGCCGCCCACCGGCAGCAAAGACCCTTTTGCATTACGACGGCAATCCTTAGCCGTCGTTCGAATCTGCATTGAGGTACCGCTCGACTTAGATCTTATGGCCCTGCTTGAGACGTCTGCTCGACTCCACACAGCAGAATGTGACATCGCGCCCGTTATGGCTTATATCCTGGATAGATTTGAAAATCTATTAACCGAGCGTGGTGTTAAATGGGACAGTATTCGGGCAATCCGCGCACGGCCAAGCGGCATCCATAATTTGCTCACCGCATCAGAAGACATCAAAAGTCTGGATCATTTTCGCTTGAGCGACGCAAGCGCCTTGGTGATCAAAGCACAAAAACGGGTACAAAATATCCTTGATAAGGCCGATCTGGGGGCAACCGGCAACATCAATCCAGCCCACTTCAACGTTCCCGTAGAAGCTCAGCTGATCACTTGCATTCAATCAATTGAAGCCGTTCGCACCGAATCGATTGCCATCCGCCTTGCAAATGTTGCCGACAGCGCGGAGATCATTGATTCCTATTTCAAAGAAGTGATGGTCATGGACGAGAATCTAACCATCCGCGAAAACCGCTTGAATACGCTGAACCATTTGAACCGCGCGTTAACCGATATTGCTGCCTTTAATCTATTGCAATGACCCGCGGGGGCATCCGCACCATTAAACAGCGCTCAAATGATTCGGTTTTGTTTAGACATCTTTGTTTAGACATCTAAGTTCGCAACGGCCATCGCATTGGCCTCAATAAATTCTCGGCGGGGTTCGACCTGATCGCCCATCAACGTATTGAAGATCTGATCGGCTGAGATCGCATCTTCGATACTCACCCGTAGCATGGTTCGGAAGTCAGGATCCATCGTCGTTTCCCAAAGCTGATCTGCGTTCATCTCGCCAAGTCCTTTAAAGCGTTGGCGAGACTGACCGCGCGTTGCTTCTTTCTGAAGCCAATCCAATGCTTGGCTCAACCGACCAACTTCCTGGGCCCGCTCTCCTTTTTGAACCGAACTGCCTGTCGGAACCAAGACCTTCATGCGTTCGCCAAATAAGGCCAAATCACGATAGTCTGCCGAGGCAAAAAATTCATGGGTAAACTCGTAGGTTCGCTTAAACCCGTGGCTGATGACACTCACCGCCGGGTAGTAAATCCCGCGTTCAGAATCTTCCAACAGGTCCGTTTCATACTGCGTCTGGGCATTTTGAAGGGTTGCCAACTCCGCCGCCAAAGCAATTGTATAAGACCGGACGGTCGCTTCTGTTTTTAAATCCTCAACGTCGAGTCGATCGACGTACTGCATACTACCCAGCACCGTCAGTGGGTAAAGCCGTTCTAACCGCCGCATTTTGTCTTGGACTGCAAAATATTCATGCGCCAAAGCACTAAAGTCTTCGGCAGACATGGGCGCATCATGCCCCGCCGGGGCCAAACTGGCATCATCGAGGGCCAGCTCCAGCACAAACTGATTGAGTTCAGCGTCATCCTTAATATAGCGCTCTTGTCGGCCGCGTTTGACCTTGTACAAAGGTGGTTGCGCAATCAACACATGTCCACGCTCAATTAACTCTGGCATATGCCGAAAAAAGAAGGTCAACAACAACGTTTTAATGTGTGCGCCATCAACATCTGCGTCTGTCATAATGATTATTTTATGGTAGCGCAGCTTATCGGGATCAAACTCTTGGCGACCAATGCCGCAGCCTAGCGCGGTAATTAGGGTACCGACCTCTGCCGAGGACAACATTTTATCGAAACGAGCTTTTTCAACGTTCAAGATTTTACCCTTCAAAGGCAAAATGGCTTGATATTTTCGGTCCCGGCCTTGCTTCGCAGAGCCGCCAGCAGAGTCACCCTCGACTAAGAAAATTTCAGACTTTGCGGGGTCTTTTTCTTGACAGTCCGTCAGTTTGCCTGGCAAACCTGCAATATCAAGCGCGCCTTTTCGACGCGTCATCTCGCGGGCCTTTCGCGCTGCCTCACGTGCCCTTGCTGCGTCAATCATCTTTTGAACAATTGATTTGGCTTCTTGCGGGTTTTCCAGCAAGAAATCCGCGAAGGACTGACTCATTTCTTGTTCAACCGCGGTTTTAACCTCAGAGGAGACCAGCTTTTCTTTGGTTTGAGATGAGAATTTAGGATCCGGTACTTTAACGGAAATAATCGCGGTTAAGCCTTCTCGAGCGTCATCACCCGTTGTATTCACCTGGGCTTTCTTACCCAACCCTTCCTTTTCGATGTAGGTGTTCAAGGATCGCGTCAGCGCGGTTCGGAAACCCTGTAAATGCGTCCCGCCATCGGTCTGAGGAATATTATTCGTATAGGCCAGCAAGGTTTCTTGATAAGAATCATTCCATTGCAGGGCCACTTCAACGCCGATACCGTCTTCCCGGGCCGCTTTAAAATGAAAGATTTGACTCAGAACCGTTTTATTGTGATTCAAATATTCAACAAAGGAGCGGACACCGCCTTCGTACTGAAACGCTTCTGTTCGCCCTGTTCGTTCATCCGTTAGCTGAATCGCGACCCCTGAGTTTAAAAAAGACAGTTCTCTGAGCCGTTTCGCGAGGATATCGTAATGAAATTCGATGTTTGAAAAGGTCTGTTCTGAGGGCCTGAATCGGCAACGGGTGCCCGTACGCTCGGATTTTCCAACGACTCTTAAGGGTGTTTGAGGCTCTCCATGATGATATACCTGCTCCCAAACCTCTCCACCACGCCAAATCGTGAGCGTCAGCTCGGAAGACAGGGCGTTGACCACCGAAACACCAACGCCATGTAAACCACCAGACACTTTGTAACTGCTTTCATCAAATTTCCCACCCGCATGGAGCACCGTCATAATCACTTCGGCAGCAGATTTGCCCTCGCCTTCATGATAATCCGTTGGAATTCCACGACCATCGTCAGCAACCGTTACCGACTGATCAGGGTGGATAATGACGTCGATGCGAGAACAATGACCCTCTAACGCTTCGTCAATCGAGTTATCGACCAACTCCTGGACCATATGGTGCAAGCCTGTGCCATCATCTGTATCGCCGATGTACATCCCAGGCCGCTTGCGGACCGCTTCAAGGCCTTTTAAAACCTTAATACTGCTAGAATCGTAAGTCCGCTCGTCGCTCATAATGGTCCCCCTTCAGTATCCTGAATTATACCCTGTTTCACGTGAAACAGCCGGTTTAATTTGTCTCCCCAGAATTGATTTAAGGCTTCTGGGTCAGTGGATGTCGTAAAAATTTGCTGGTTGTTTTCTGTTAAACACCTTGAGATAAGTTGACCGTGGTCCCCATCTATTTCTGCAACCGGGTCATCAACCAATAAGATCGTTTTTTGGCGCACCGCATCGGGCAAGCAGCTCAATTGGGCCAAACTGAGCGCCCAAGCTAACATTTTCGCCTCGCCTCGGCTGTAGTGCTCAGGCACAGAGCGACCCTCCGCCGACAATCTTAAATCTGACCGATGCAGGCCTTTCTGCGAAAATCCTCTCCGAAGATCGGTTGCAAGATCAGCCTGCAAAGCTTCCTCTAGGGACATCTCTGGTGGCCAGCCACGCCGATACTCAAGCTTCAAGCCATCAAAACGCCCAAGTAATCGCGTAATTCGGAGAAACTCAAGACGAAGCTGCTGATAATAGGCTTCACGGTATCCATCGATTAGCTCACTATGAGTCGCTAAAACGCGCGTCCAGTCCCTTAACGCGTCATTTGAGCGGCCGAGTTTTAATAACTGATTTCGTTGCTGCAATGCCCGCGCGCAAGCTCGCCACGCTTCCGAAAACTGAGGTTTCACGTGAAACAACCCCCAATTTAAAAACCGTCGCCGCCGCTCCGGCTCCCCCAGCACCAATTGAATCGTATTCGGATCAAAAACCATCGTCGGCAGAGCCGCCGCCAGGGCGCTACTGCGTACGATGGGTTCTTGATTAAGCCGCAACTGATGTCGTTTGCTGCGGCCCCGTTGAACCGCCAACTGATCTCCACCCTTGGTTCTTCCGCGAACCAATGCGAACTCCGAGTCATCTGCAATCACCGACGCTGCATGCTGGGCACGAAATGACCTGAAATGGCCCAAAAAATAAACGGTTTCGAGCAGGCTGGTTTTACCGCTGCCGTTGTCGCCATAAAACCCATTGACGCCCAAGCTTGGCGTTAGGGTTGCCTGCTGTATGTTCCTAAAACTGAGAACTTCCAGCTGGCTTAGGCTCATAGCTTCATCGGCATGATCACATAGAGGGCATTTTCTACCGCTGGATCTTCAATTAAAGCGCTACTATTGCCATCAAACACCGTAATTTTCACCGTTTCCCCGCGGATTACATTCAGAACATCCAACAGATACCCAACGTTGAAACCAATCTCTAAAGGCGTGCCCGCATAGTCGACCGGCAACGTTTCTTCCGCATCCTCTTGTTCCGGGTTATTGGTGCTTAGGGTAATCAGACCTTCGCTGAAACTGACTCGAATACCCCGAAATTTCTCGTTCGATAAAATTGCTGTGCGATTCAATGCCCGCCGTAAATCTTGTTTGTTCGCGACAATCTGTTTATCACCATTTCTTGGAATCACGCGCTCGTAATCTGGAAATCGACCGTCGACCAATTTGGTTGTTAATTGAAAAGGCCCGGTGGATAATCGCAAATGATTCGCCCCAAAAGCGAGGGACACGTCTTCATCACAATCATTAAGCAGCCGTTGCAGCTCTAAAACGCCTTTACGCGGCACAATCACTTGCGAGGCGGGTTCATCCGTTCGCTCGCCCAGTTGATGGTCATTTAATGCCAACCGATGGCCATCCGTCGCGACACACCTGATCGCGCCAGAACCCTGCTCGACTAACATGCCATTTAAGAAATACCGCACATCCTGCTGAGCCATGGCAAAAGCCGTTAGATCCAATAACTGCTTCATAACCTCGGCCTGAATTGCCACTTCACTATCCGCACTGGCAGTCTCAACGGCCGGAAAATCACTTGCTGGCAAGGTTGACAAGTTCGAGCGGAATCGCCCAGACCGAATCTCCAACCGGTCTGCTTTCAAGGTAATATCGATTTCGGCGTTGTCCGGTAATTCCCGACAAATATCAACAAACTTTCGCGCAGGCACGGTCACTTCACCGTCTAAATCTACTGCCGCGTTGAGTTGCCCAACCATTTCAACCTCAAGGTCCGTTCCCGTCATCGAAAGCCGAGAGCCCTCAACGCGCAGTAAAATGTTGGACAAAATAGGGAGCGTTTGACGCCGCTCAATCACACCCGCTACCTGCTGCAGCGGCTTTAACAACGTTTCGCGATTGATTGAAAACTTCATGGCTCAATCCTTACTTAGGGGACCAATATTGAACAAGATCAGATTAAAAACGGTCAAAATTCTTTTTCGAAGACCTTTTGTTTGTTAGTACTTACTAGCATAATTAACTATATAATCATTGGGCTGATTACGAACTGTGCATGATCGTCTTCGGGATCCGTTATTAAACACGGACTTGTTTGTCCCGATAACGCAACCTGCACAACCTCGCTCCCAACGGCGTTCAATGCCTCAATTAAGAAGTCTACATTGAACCCAATCTCTAAGTCCTCGCCATCATACCGAACCGCCAGGGTTTCTTCCGCCTGCTCTTGCAGTGGATTATTGGTAAACAACGATAACCGGTCTGGCACAAGGGATAACTTCACGTTTTTGTAGACCTCATTCGACATGACGGCCGTTCGAATCAGCGCTTCACGAAACACCTGACGATCACAAGAAAAGTGCTTGTCGGAGCCCGCTGGAATCGCTTTGTCGTAATCTGGATACTCGCCATCAATCAACTTAGAAAGGAACCGGCATCCCGTCATCTCAACCAATAGACAGTTTTCTGTAAACGACAATGTCACCTCAGTATCCACCTCGTCTAACAATTTAACCAACTCCAGAACGCCTTTTCTCGGAACGATCGGCCTGCCCTGTAACTCGCCATCATGCTGAACCGGTCTGCTGACAACGGCCAACCTTTGACCATTCGTTGCCACCAAGCGCAATAAGCCTTGGCTTAGCTCAAAAAGCATGCCATTGAAAAAGTACCGAACATCTTGCTGCGCCATAGCAAAACTCGTCTTTGCCAGCATTTGTCGAAATGGCTGGGTTTCAATGCGAAAGGTCTGTATTGGTTGGCCCAGACCATCAATATTGGGAAAGTCTTCAGCTGGCAGTGTTGAAAATTGTGATTCGAACGCGCCGCTACGCAACACCACATGCTGATCGCTACGTCTAAAGTCCAACCGAGCATCTACGGGTAAATGCTTACAGATCTCCAGGAGTTTCCGGCCAGGCAAGGCGCAGCGGCCTTCAGTCTCAATATTGAGGCTGTCCCCGTCAACCCCGATCTGAGTCTGCAGCTCCACTTCCTGATCTGTTGCTGTCAAGGTAACGCCTTGCTGATTCACCGCAACCAGAACATGCGATAAGATCGGCAAGGTTTGTCGCTTTTCAAGCACACTCACTACTTTCAACAAGGGCTCTAACAAATCCGACCGATTTAGGGAGAATTTCATAACATTGCTCTAAACGTGACACCGTTAAACGCCCTAAGTTGCCAGGACGGATTTATCTTTTAATCTTTACCAGAATTTCAGCAGCCCAAGGCTACACAGGCCGAAAGCGCTTCAGTTTATCATCGATTTCAAGCCTTATCGATTTCGAGCCTTATCGATTTCGAGCCTTATCAATTTCAAGCCCTATCGATTTCAAGCCTTGATGCAGCGACTTCTGACCCGACCTTTCGTTTTTCGCCCTTGCCAGCACGACCCAGAATCACGCCTTCAACTGGTTAAAAGCCGTCGCAAATTTCGATAGTCAT
>Ga0209335_10005770_pt1 | contig 11234 bp, 8 predicted proteins | sample COG_09_FD_184753 | JGI IMG/M metagenome (GOLD analysis project Ga0209335, IMG submission 184753) | Pelagic Microbial community sample from North Sea - COGITO 998_met_09 (SPAdes) (version 2) | ecosystem: Environmental > Aquatic > Marine > Neritic zone/Coastal water | place: Helgoland, sampling...
ACCGAGATAGCCATTCTCGAATTTGTTTCCGTAGGTGACAGAGCTTTGATGTTCCATGCCGAGATATGGGGCTTGAACTAATTGATAACCATCTTCATAAAAGGGGTAGGGGCCGAACCAGTGCTCAAAAGCGGCTAGCATCCTAGGTACTTCTTTGTACTGCTTCTTGGCTTTAGACTCATCGGCTTTTAAGGCCCAGTAGGTGATGTCTAAGTTGCCTTTTTCGCCTTTGTATTTTTCTTTCCAGCTGACATAGTCACCAATATTAAGGTTGACACCATAGTTGTTAATTGGGTTTTTTACTGTCCAGTGATAGGTCTTTGTCTTTTTCTGTTTGTTGTGGTCTATACCTGTTAATCGGCCATTCGATACGTCTATCAAATGCTCCGGAACTTCAACGCTGATGTCCATACTATCAACTTCATCGTACATATGGTCTTTGTTAGGCCACCAGACGGAAGCGCCAAGTCCTTGACATGAAGTCGCAATAAAGTCAGTGCCATTTGCGTCTTTCTTCCAGCTGAAACCGCCATCCCATGGTGCACGAACGGCTTCTTTTGGCTTGCCTTCATAGTAAACGACAAGCTCATAGACTTTACCAGCTTCTTGCTTTTCCCAGAGGTTAACGAAATGCGCATTTCCATCCGATCTAAAATCAAGTTCTCTATCGTTTTGGGTGACTTTGGTGATTCTAAGTGGTGCTTGCAAGTCAACTTGTAGCTCATCACTACTGACGATCACTTTGTATTGAATGGTATTACTACCCTTAATTGCTTTTTGCTCAGGCAGAACTTCCACGTCTAAATGATAATACGTGAGATCCCACCAAGCGCGTTCTGGCGTAATGCTTCCACGCAGTGAATCTTGGCGGGTGAATTCTTGGGCGAAAGATGAAACGGAAATAAACAGTGCAGTGAGTAGTAGTGAAATTCTCATGAAAGGGGGATTACTATTTTTACCTAAATATGTAGAACGCAATCTGTACAAACAACATGCAGAAAAGCACAAGGGCTAGGCCTAAACCTGTAAGTCTTCTTTTTTCCCGATTGAAAAGCTTCATGCGAGTCATTTGACACAAGATACAGTAATATGAGGACTAAGCGTATTTTAGAGGTGTAAAAATGCCTTGGTAGTGTTGTAATCAAAATTTGAGTCCCCGCTTTTGTTGGTGTTGTCACCAATAAACTGAATGGATAGAGTCAGTACCTACAAACCGAAGTTATAGAGAGTTCCTTTGCTATTGCTAAGGATGGAAAGAATGGTGGAGACAACTAGGGCTTCCCGATATCCGCTGCGTTTCATCGGGATATACTTTTTAACTGCCGAAATTGAATGGAGGCATGTCTCGTCCAAAAGCATAGAAAACAGAAAACCCCACCTAAGGGCGGGGTTTTACAATTTTAGTTGGTCTACTAGGGCTCGAACCTAGACTCTTCTGTACCAAAAACAGACGTGTTGCCAGTTACACCATAGACCATTCTCGTTTTGGAAGTACAAAAGTAGTACTTGGTGCTTTATTTGAAAACCTTTTCTGTGAAATTTTTATAAACTTTTATCATTTGTCAATCTTCCAAAAAGCGATGCCTCCAGCTTGCTTACCAAGGTAGGCAGTGTCAATTACTTTAAGTGTCTTAAGGTCAATTACATCAACCATTCCTGGGTCGTCATTCTTGCCTTCGACAGACACAAAAGCGTACCTGCTGTCTGAAGAAATAGCTACGCCATGTGTTACTTTTTGACTGTTGTCTAAACTTGCTAATTCTTTGCCTGTTTCTAAATCCCAGATGCCAGTCTTTGCAGCAGTCTTGTATGAAACCACCATATACTTACCGTCAGGACTTAAGTCGATGTTATAAGGGCCTTTATCAGTCATAAACTTACGTGTCGCTTTCCAAGTCTTGGTATCAATCTCTAAAATTTCGGCAGCACCGTTTCCAGCTACATAAACTAAGTCTTTTGAAGGGTGAGGGCTAACCCAAGTTGGTTTGAAAGCTGAATGCTTCATTTTTGTCATATCCATTCCACCCATGTCCATTTTACTATGGTCCATTTTTGAATGATCCATTGGCTCGGCTTTCTTCTCTTCCTTTTTCATATCCATATTAGAATGGTCCATTTTGCTGTGGTCCATGGTGGAATGATCTACAAGTCCTTTAGAAGCTTCATCGAGGTCTAGTGTTCTTGCAACTTTCAGGTTGAAAGCATCAATCTCAAATAGTTCACCTGACATCATCGCAACAGAATAATGCTTCATGCCATCAGCAGATAATCTACTTCCATGTGGCATTGCGCCAGTAGTGATCTGATCAAGTTCTGTCATGCTTTCTACGTCAACCACAGAAACTGTACTCGGAACCATATCACCATGCAGGTTAAAGTTTACGACATACAGTAAGCCCGTTACTGGAGAGATTTGCATCGAGGCAGGGAAGAGGCCTAGTTCAACAGAACCCACTACTTCATCCGTACCAGTCTTATACTTATATAGTCTTCCATAGGGGTTTCCGTGTGCAAGGCTCAGGTACCAGTATTCGCCTGCCGGGCCCACTGTAATACCATGTGGGCCTTCAATTTCTTGAGGCCAAACACCCACTTGAATGTTTTTGATCGTTTCAGCTTTCTTACCATCAAATTTTATGATGGACACTTCATCTTCCGATTCAGCAGTCACATAGACATAATAGTTCTGTGCTTGAACGGCAGTGGCTGCTAGCACAAATAGTGCTGTCAAGAATATTCTTTTCATATTCGTTTTGGTTATGAAGTGAAAAGGTGAATAAGTGATGAAGTAAAATATACTTCATCACTTATTCACTCCATTACTTTAATTACTTGCTTTGAATCTTAGTTTCTTTTGGCTTTTCTGGCTCTAATTTGGCAGACCACAGTCCACTGTTAAAATCAGAGTAGAAAACGTGTCCTTTGTACAATTGAGCACCCCAAGTAAATGGTGCGTTTGCAGTGTAACCATTCGGGTCATTAGGTACAATCCAAGCCATTTCTCTGCCTTGTGCTCTAAGATCACCCATTAACTCACCACTTAAGTCTACTATACGTACACCCTCATTGTAGAAGGCAACGTAAAGAATATCATCTTCTATCCAGTAGTTATGAGAACCTGCGTTCGGTACTTCAAAACGTGCAATTTCTTCTGGATTGTCAAGGTCCGTGAAATCAACAATGTGAAGGTAACCAGCAGCTCTGTTTACCCCACCTTTTTGTGTGTTCAGACCGTATGGGAATATTTCATCACCACCAATCACATAAAACTTACCAGTAGATTTACTTCTATAAGGGAAGGCTGCGTGGTTTGCATTGTTTGGATATGCATAGCTAGCAAACTGTGTTGGATTCTTAACAGAACCACCAGCGATTCCGTTTCCTACATCAACTAATTGCAGCCCATCAGACCAGTTAGAAGAATATGCAATACCATCTTCTACCCAAACATCGTGAATAGAATGGCCAGGCGTGTCTAATTCGAATTTAGAAACTGCATATGGCTTGGTAGGATCTTCAATGTTGATGATGTAGTACTTCTGTCCACCACTTAGGGCGTAAATATGATTGTCTGCGATAAATACATTGTGCACACCACCAGTCATATTTTCGTCAAATCTTGAGATGATTTTAGCGTCTCTTGGATTCTTAACATCAATTATGACCAAACCATTTTTCCTATCTGAAGCACCTTCACGGCTAATCACACAGATCGTACCATCTTCTGAAATCTTAACATCATTTACTGTTCTCGCATCCACTTGAACAGAATCAATCTTAGTCATGTTCGCAGGATCTGTTACATCCCAGAAATAGGCAGTACCATCAGCACCCCAAGTTCCTGTGACAGCGTAGTCTCTTCCGTCAATGCCTTCCCAAACCCAAAAGTCTGAGGTGTGCTTGTCTGTTACAGAACCTTGACCTACTACATCAATTTTTCTAGCCACGTCTCTAGGGCTTATTTTAAGTGTTTTCGAAGCAGATGCAACGCCACATGATACAGTTACCGTATACATACCGGCTTCATCAGCTACGAAACGTCCATCTTGCTTGATTAGACCTGCAGCATTATGGCTCGTATTATCAGAAACACCATTGTAAGAATAGTATAGTGGAGCGTCAGTCACTACGTTTCCTTTTGCATCGAGTGCCTTAGCGGTGAAATGGAATACATCACCTGTCCTTGCTTGATCGCCATCAGCAGTCAATTCAATTCTTGTGATTGGATTTTTCACCACGTTGATGTTCACTGTGTTGACTACATCTTCAGATTTTATCTCGATACTCGTTTTACCAGATTTATAGGTAGTAATCATACCGAATGAATTTACTGTAGCAATAGATTCATTTTTAGAAGAAAAGGAAACGCTAGGGTTTTCTCTTACTAGGTCAGCCTTATCAATTACTGTATAGGTCAACGTGATTGGTGTACCCGCATAGATTTTGTTTGGCACATCGTCTACTTTAATTTCAGCTATAGGAGGGAAGTTAACGGTTACTTGAAAAGTTTCCCTTGCTGCTCCAGGAGAAATTGCAATGATATCAAAAGTACCCGGTAATAAGGCTGTCAGTGTATTCTCACCATCAATCGAAAGACTCTTACGTGCTCTTGAAAGAATCCTAACAGGAGTTTCCAACTTTTTTCCGTCTTGGATCACATAGGCATTTAGCTTTTGCTTTGCTCCAACTTCGAGCACTATGTTTTCTTGCTCGAGAACTATTTTTTGGCCAAAAATGGCTGCTGGCACAGTCAGTAGGAAGGCCAGTACATAAATGCGAGTTAACTTCATCATATTCAGTTTAAAGAATTTAGGTGATGAATGTACTCAATCTTGGATAGTGATACAAGGTGCTAGTATGTGTGTGGTTACCAAATGGATTTAAGTGATGTGGTTGTGAGTCCATTAAAAGTCACTTCACCTTCTTTCGAGAAGATCATACCCCTCATGTATCCTTGCTTTGGAAAGTAGAGCTCCGTCATTGAGAACTCCCCTTTGTTTACGAATATTTCTACCGAAGAGTGATCGAAAAAGACTTCTAGTTCAACCTTTTGGTCATCAGAAATATTCCTTGTTTGTGTATAGTGGATTTCTTTAGCAAATCTTTCTTCAAAATCTGTATTGCCAGATTTCGTCCTATCACTAAAGAGACGGCCGTCTTTAAAACCTAGTTCGTAAACATCACCCGTTTCGGGATTGTCAAGCCTAACACCAAAATACTTGGAGCTTGATTCGGACAGATCAAAAGTGACTTCTAGTTTGTAGGGGAGTTGAAATTGCTTATCGTTTCGTTGATCAAATCGATAAACATTGTTTTTGCCGACTTTGGCATTGTATTTCATTTCAATTTTGTCCGACTCGAGGGATTCAAGTTCCTTCACAGGCCTTGATTCAACAGAGTAGACTCCTGTTTGATCGTTTCTTTTCAGGTGAAGGCTGCGAGGTAATGTCATTGCACTACGCCATTCTTCTGTTGGAACTACTTGGGCATAATCCCAATTGCTCATCCAGCCTATAAAAAGTCTTCTGCCGTCTTCTTCTGGTATGTCGGACCACGTAACACCAGCATAGTTGTCTCTACCATAATCTAACCATGAGGTGCGTTCGGGGTATTGGCTATTGGTGAAAGTCTTACCGTCAAAATCACCAACAAAGTATTGGGTGCCAGATCCACCATTAGGTGCTCCTGGGTTAATGCTCACAAGTAAAACCCATTTTTCACGATCTTCCCCTTCAATTCGCAGCTTGAAAATATCTGGACATTCCCAGACGCCACCGTGGGCACCTTCTTCCATGCCATAGTCACTTTCGAATTGCCAATCGATCAGGTTAGGGGAGGTGTAAAATTTGATACGGTCTCCTGCAGCAAATACCATCACCCATTTTTCACTTTCTTCATGCCAAATCACTTTAGGGTCGCGGAAGTCTTTAATGCCAGGGTTGGGGATCACTGGGTTTCCGTCATATACTGTCCATGTACGTCCTTTATCAAGGCTGTAGGCAATGCCTTGGGTTTGAAAGTCAATACGTCCAGAACGTTCCCCTTCCATTAGGTGCTGAGTGAAAATTGCCACCATGGGAGGGTGTTCTCCATCTTGAAAACCAGTAGTGTTGTTCCAATCGATGACTGCGCTGCCAGAGAAAATATCTCCTAAGCTATCCGGATACAACGCAATGGGCAGACGCTCCCAAGTAACCATGTCTTCACTTACTGCATGCCCCCAGTGCATAGGCCCCCAAACTGTACTATCAGGATAGTATTGATAGAACAGGTGGTATTCACCCTCATAGTATACCATACCATTCGGATCGTTCATCCAATTGGCTTCTGGCGTAAAATGAATTTGAGGCCTGTATTGCTCTTCTTGTAGTTCAAATACAAGGGCTGGCTGTTCTTTAGAGCAGCTTATAAGCGTTAAAGCGAAAAGAAGTAATAGTCCGTATTTCATTCCTGTTTCATTAATTCTCTTTCTAATGCTTCTAAGGACTTGCCTTTCGTTTCTGGCATTACTTTCCAAGTGAAGAGTAACTGCAAACACATCATAAAAGCAAAAAATGCAAATACTGGCCATGGATTCTCTCCGAATATTCCTTCTTCTTTGTCAATAAATACTGGTGTGAGTAGCGTGATTAATGCAGCAAAAACCCAGTGTACTCCTGAACCAAAAGACTGACCAAAGGCCCTGACTTGATTAGGGAATATTTCAGAGATAAATACCCAGATTACCGCGCCTTGTCCAATAGCATGTGATGCGATAAAGATCAAGATAAAGGACAGGAGCAGGGTTGGGTCTGCCCCACTATAAAAGGACCATGCGGTACCTGATAGGCCAATAATGTAGCCAATAGAACCAATGTACATAAGGGTCTTTCTACCTAGCCTGTCAATTAAGAACATGCCCAGCATTGTGAAAATAAGGTTGATGCCGCCAATTGAGATCGAACTTAATAATGCGTCTTTGATACCAGCGGTGTCAAGTAGTTCTGGCGCATAGTATAAAATGAAGTTGATGCCTGATAGCTGATTGAAAAATGCTAAAAAGAAAGCGAGCATAATAGGTTTAGAATACTTCTTTGAGAAGAGTCCTTTGTGTTTACCTTTTGGTTCTATATCTAACTCAATTGCTTTGAGTTCAGCTTCGGCATTGCCTGGGTTAATGATCTTTAGGACCTTCAAGGCTTCATCGCTGGCCTTTTTCTTTAAAACTAACCAGCGTGGACTTTCTGATACGCCAAGCACCATAATAGAGTAGAAAATAGCAGGGACGGCCTCAATTCCGAGCATGTATCGCCAATCGTTTTCTCCACCAATACCTTCAAGCAGGTAGTTTGAAATGAATGCAATCAAAATACCGAATACAATCATGAATTGATAGAGCGCTACCAGTTTACCTCGGTCTTTTGAACCTGAGATCTCAGAGATGTAAGTAGGGGCCGCAACAGACGATGCGCCAACGCCTAGGCCGCCAATAAATCTAAAAATGGAGAATGTATATGGATCTGTCGCTAAACCTGAGCCTATAGCAGAAATCAAATAAAGGATACCGATCCAAAAGAGTGTTTTTTTCCTACCGAACTTATCACAGGGTATTCCGCCTAATAATGCTCCGAAAACAGTGCCCCACAGGGCCATGGACATAATGAATGTGCCATGAAAGAATGGTGTCATATTCCAAAGCTCCTTGATGGGTTGATTGGCACCAGAAATCACCACGGTGTCAAAACCGAAAAGAAAGCCAGCTAAGGCTACTGTGATGGCCCAGAAGCGTAGTTTGTTAGATTGCATATGGTTGTAAAAGGTCAACGAAAGATAGTCTTTTCTATCGAAAACTATCTCCCAATATTGATCATTTGCATTAGGGGTGGTTCACGCCCAATAGGTTTGCTTGGTATCATCTGAGTAGTCTTGAATCCAAATTTTTCGTAGAAACCCACCGCATTTGGATCAGAGAGCACTTGAATTTTTTGATTTGCAAAATATGGCTCTGATAAGGCTCGTCTTAACAGTTGAGATCCATGTCCTTTGCCAAGGTGCTCTGGTAAAACCCAGCAATGCTCAATGTTGAAATGATCAGGTTCTTCAATAATGATGCAGAAGCCTCTGATCTGGTCGGCTAGCTTCAGTACCAAGACAAAATGCATGCTTAGGAAGTCCTTGGTAAAGGACAAATCATCTTCCCAAAGGGCAAGCCATTCTGCGGGGTAGCCCCAGTGTGTTTTCGCCTTTTTTGCGATGCTACCAAACAAAAAAGCATCCTCAAGGGATGCTTTTGTAAGTCTTGATATTTCCAATTAGTAATTAAGTTTCTTTAGATATTTAAGACTAGTAGCTAAGCTTTCTAATGAGTTGTTAGCAAAGTTTCTGTCCTGTTCGATAAAGAAGTATTTCATCCCTGATTCTTCTTTATGCTTGAAGATTTGTTTCCAGTCAATGATACCATTTCCTAATTCTGTCATCGGTTTTCCTTCATCCAGCGATAGGTCTTTTACATGCCAAAGCGCAACTCTACCACTATTCTCTTTGAAAATTTTCAGAGGATTTTGCTCTGCAAATCGTGTCCAATAAATATCAAGTTCAATTTGAACTGCAGATGGGTCGGTATCGAGTATGATATCGAAAGGTATCTGGCCCTCCATCTCTTGGAATTCAAATTCATGGTTATGATATGCGAAACCCAAACCTGAACGAGCACACATCTCACCAGATTTTTGAAGAAGCTCAGCAAGTTTCTTGTACTGATCTATGTTCTCTCTCTCTGAGGTATTTAAATATGGGCAAACTAAATATTCAGCACCTAGTTCTTTGGCGTCATCAATAGCGCGTTGGAACTCATGGTTAATGGTTCCCGAAATTTTCTTACCACCCGATCCTGTCGGAATGTGGATACTCTTGACATCAATTTTTGACTTTTTAAGGATGGCTTTAGCTTCTTGAATAGGCTTTCCAAGTATTTTCCCATCCTGGAAATCGAACAATTCTACATGGTCATACCCAGCTTTCTTGAGTGTTTTGAGCGTGCCAGCCATGTCTTGATAAATAACATCTCTAACGGTATAGACCTGAAAACCGAAAGTTTTTATGACACCATCGTCAAACGGATGGGAAAGTAGTGGTGAGGCTGCCATAACACCTGCTGAGGCTAAGCTAGCCTTTTGGATAAAATCTCTGCGTTTCATGTAATACAAATTGGAATTCGACTCAAACTAATAAAAAACAACCTTTCAAACTACTTATCTCTGGTCATTGGGCCTATTAATTCAATAAACGTACCATTTCTAGAAGCTAGAAGCTAGAAGCTAGAAGCTAGAAGCACAACTATATCTTCTCATACATCTCTTTAAGCTTCTTCCGTGTGATGGTATCCTTCCAGTTACTACCGTGTGCATTTTCCCAAAGTGGTTCTAGGAAGAGCGCGACATCATTCATTTTTTCCAATGGATTATTGCTTAAACCTGCACAGATGTCTTGTGGTATATCAATTTGGTGTTTGTCTACCATGGCTTTGAACTTCTCAAGGCCTGCGGGATAGAACTCTTCTAATTGATCACAAACAATGCAATTATCAATTCCTTGTTTGGTGCCTAATAAGTAAATTAGACCACCTTAACCATTGGCAAAATTCTTGAATGCTGTCATTAGTCTTCGATAAATGCTTTTGCGTTTTCTAAATCTTCAGGAGTATCGATCGCGATGCCCATGTATTCAGTTTCTACCATTTTGATCTTTTTACCAATTTCAAGATAACGCAGGCACTCGATTTTCTCGGTGTCTTCCAAAATGGTCATAGGTGTATTGTAAAAATCAATCAGTGCCTGCTTCCTAAAGGCATAAACCCCTATGTGCTCATAGTATTTTGGGTTTGCAGCGTTATTTCTTGGATAGGGTATTGGTGAACGAGAAAAGAGCATGGCGTAATTCTCTTGGTTCACTACGACCTTCACATAATTAGGGTCCTCAATTAAGTTTACTTTGTTGAGGACTTGCATAAGAGACGCTAAATCAATTTGGTCTGCATCAGGACCTTCAAAAACAGATAATAATTCAGTAAGAGGCCCCTCCTTCGTAAAAGGCTCGTCACCCTGAACGTTTACGATAATGTCCGCTTCAATTTGTTCTGCGGCCTCGGCAATTCGATCGCTACCGCACTCATGTTCTTTCTGACTCTTAATCGCTTTACCGCCATTATCGATTATTTCATTGTAGATGATATCTGAGTCAGTTACTACGTAGGTTTCTGAGAAAAGGCCAGTTTTGATAACTGCTTCGTAAGTTCTAAGAATAACAGACTTAGTGCCAAGCTTGGCCATTAGTTTGCCAGGAAACCTAGAAGCCTCGTATCTAGCTGGGATGAGCGCAACTACTTTCATGAAAGCACAGATTTGATAGTTGCTGCGATTTTCTCAATACGCTCATTTATTTCTTTTCTTACTTCGTCACCGAATATTTCAAAATCTGGCATATGGGAGTGATTTTAGTCTCAAAAATAAATAGAAAAGATGATGTCTCATAAGGAGTAAAGCGAATAGAATTTTCATCATGGTAGAGTGAGTATGATTCTGAAATAATATTCCATATCGCTTCTCGGGTTTATTATGTAATCAATGCATGATCAATACTATAGGGAGGGTGCTTCTTTTGTTGGGCTGCTTGTCACAAGAGGAGTGTAGCTTGAGGGATAAACAAAAGGAGAGTTTGTAGGTGAAGTTGATGATTGCCTTCCCTATTCGGTTGAGATCAATTTTAACAAGTGTGATTTACGGTTCTTTTTTATCGATTTCGAGAATATTAGGCATAAAAAAAGCCCCGATCACTCAGGGCTTTTTATTTCGTATAACTTGATCTTAGTTGGTTGTTATTACACCTCTTAACGCCAGCACATTAACAGAAGGAATCGAAGATCCCTTACTTGCATTAAGCGCATCAATAATAAGGTTAGCCACAATAGCATAACCTCTTGGGTTAAGGTGAATACCATCCGTAGAGAAGACACCGTTTGGACTGAAATCAGGTGCTAGATTTACACCATCAACTCTAATTCCAAGCTCTCCATCCACAGCAGCTACAGCGGCATTGCCCATTGCGGCTAGTGCGGCATTCGCTCCATTAGTAGGATCAACTAGGAAACGTGCAGTAGCGGCATCAAGACCAGCAAGATCTACAAATGTAGGCTGAACATCTACTAGCGTCAGAGCGCCTGGTGCAGATTGGTTAATACCCGCTACAACGCCAGATAT
>Ga0209335_10005773_pt1 | contig 11233 bp, 10 predicted proteins | sample COG_09_FD_184753 | JGI IMG/M metagenome (GOLD analysis project Ga0209335, IMG submission 184753) | Pelagic Microbial community sample from North Sea - COGITO 998_met_09 (SPAdes) (version 2) | ecosystem: Environmental > Aquatic > Marine > Neritic zone/Coastal water | place: Helgoland, sampling...
TCAGCACCTTGTTGTCCATCAGCACCTTGTTGTCCATCAGCACCTTGTTGTCCATCAGCACCTTGTTGTCCATCAGCACCTTGTTGTCCATCAGCACCTGGAGGTGGTGTAGCATTTTTGTAAAGTTCTGTGGTTACTTCGTTAACTAAGGATTGGAGTGCTTCTAGTTTAGGTTTTAATTCAGATGGCTCTTTATCTAAAACTTCCTTAACTTCTTTTACTGCATCAGTAATTTTAATTCCTTGTTCTTGTGAAATCTTATCTTTAAGATCAACATTTACTAATTTTTCAGTAGTATAGATATAGCTCTCTGCCTCATTTTTGAGATCAATTTTTTCTTTCTTTACTTTATCTTCGTCAGAAAACTTCTCAGCATCTTCTTTTAGCTTTTCAATTTCTTCAGGAGACAATTTTGAATTAGATTCAATAGTAATTTTTGCTTCTTTTTGTGTACCTAGATCCTTTGCTGTAACATTGATAATTCCATTTGCATCAATATCAAATTTAACTTCAATTTGTGGAACTCCTCTTGGAGCTGGTGGTAAATCAGTAAGATTGAAACTTCCTAATGAAACATTATCAGTTGCCATTGGTCTTTCTCCTTGAACAACATGAATAGTTACAGCTGTTTGATTATCAGCAGCTGTTGTGAAAACTTTAGCTTTAGAAGTTGGAATAGTTGTATTTCTTTCAATTAGTGGTTCTCGTACACCACCTAATGTTTCAATTCCCAGTGTTAAAGGTGTCACATCAAGTAGAACAATATCACTTGTTACATCACCAGCAATGATACCTGCCTGAATTGCAGCACCCATTGCTACTGCTTCCATTGGATCAACTCCAGATTCAGTTTCTTGACCAATTACTTCACTAACAAATTTTTTGACTAGAGGTATTCTAGTTGGTCCTCCAACCATGACAATTTTATTAATATCAGGATTTGATAATTTTGCATCTTCTAATGCTTTTAGTATTGAGGGCTTACATCTGTCAACAATTGGTCCAATTAATTCATCTAATTTAGCTCTTGTAATTCTCAATTCAAGATTTTTAGCACCTGCAGAGGGATCATGTGCAATAAAAGGTAGATTTACATCAGTTTCCATTACAGTTGACAATTCAATTTTTGCTTTTTCACAAGCCTCTCTAATTCTTGTCATAGCAGTTGAATCCGAAGTTAAATCAACGCCTTCTTTTTTCTTGAATTCATCGACAACATAATCAATTAGAACTTTATCCATATCCGTTCCACCTAATTTAGTATCACCAGATGTACTGAGTACTTCAAAGACACCACCTCCCATTTCCATTATAGTAACATCTAATGTACCACCACCAAAATCAAAAACAAGTATTTTCATATCTTGTTTAGCTTTATCTAATCCAAATGCTAAAGATGCAGCAGTTGGTTCATTAATAATTCTAACAACATCAAGACCAGCAATAGTACCAGCATCCTTAGTAGCTTGACGCTGATTATCATCAAAATATGCAGGAACTGTAATCACTACTTTTTCAATTGGTTCTCCAACAAATGCTTCAGCATCTTTTTTAATTTTTTGAAGAATGAATGCAGAAATTTGCTGAGGTTTGTATTGTTTATCTAAAATTTTAAAAGTTTCATCTGAACCCATTTTTCTTTTGGCAGCTACAATGGTATTATCAGGATTAGTAACAGCTTGTCTTCTAGCAGGTTCGCCAACTAAAAGCTCACCATCCTTACCAAATGCAACAACAGATGGAAATGCTTTACCACCGACAGTTGCTCCTTCAGCTGCAGGAATAATAGTTGGTTTTCCACCCATTACAACTGCAGCAGCAGAGTTACTTGTTCCTAAGTCAATCCCAATAATTTTAGTCATTTTTATCATTATCCTCTTTTTTTGAAATTTCTACTAGCGTAGGTCTTATAATCCTCTCATGAGAAATATATCCCTTCCTGATCTCTTTTGTGATTGTGTTGTCATCTAAAGTTGAATCAGAGATTATTGAAATAGCTTCATGGTAATTTGGATCAAAAATCTCGCCCAATGCCTCAATAGGCGTAACATTGTATTTTTGCATTAATGATTCCATATTTTTTAAAATCGAATTTAAACCATCTGCATTAATTTTACTTTCAGATATTACTTCTTTAGCTCGTATAAAATCATCATAAATTTTGATAAAATCTAACATGAATTCATTAATTTTAGAATTAACACCATTTTCAATATCAGATTGAGTTTTTCGACTAAGATTTTGAAAATCTGCTAATACATGTTTTAATTTTTCTTCATATTGAGATACCTTTTGTTTTTCTAATTCCAATAATTTTATTGGATCGTCAGAAATTTGTTCTAAATTATCCGTATGTTTAGATTCTTCTTCAGAATTATTAGTTTCAATTTTTTCATCAGAAATAACTTCAACAGGAATTTCATCAGAATTATTTTCTTCAGACAATTTAAACAGAATTATTTTTTAGCTAATTTATATCATGATTGAAGTGTTTCACAAAGAGGATTAGCTTTAACAATTATTAAATTAGAATCCTTTTTGGTTTTTTCAATGTTATCAAAATCAGATTGAGAACATGCCACTATGATTGTAGTTTTATCGCTATGGAATAAATTGAAATCTGGATCTTCATAAGCTTCAACATCTCCAATATAATCCCGTAATCTTGAAGTTAGATTTTGGAGCATCTCAATTTTATCTCCACGCATTGCATGTTGATCAAGAGTCCAAGATAAAGCAATTTTTGTCCTACTTGCTTTAAGATCATTTTTCTTTAATGTTCCACGAATTTCATCAATTAATCTTTTAATGTAACCATCAATACCTTTTACACTTCCATTAATCAGATACATCAATGAGTTTGAACCTTCAAATGATGAGCCTAAAGCTTTAAGATCAAACAACCCATTTATCATATTATCTAAAAATATTTCTTGAAAATCAATTGAAGAAAGATCATTTTTTGTAATTTCATCATGAGCATATTTACAAACTTCTAAAATGCTACATAAACTAGAAAATCTTGATAAAGTATCAATTGCATGAAAATGTTCTGATGATGAAATGGCTACAAATTTTTTTTCTTTTTTAGTAGTAGTAAGTAAATCAGAAAGAACCAAATCCTCTTTGCCATTAAATGAACCAATAATTTTTGGTTGTTGATTAAGATCCTCTAACGGATAATAAAAATATGATATATTTTTACCAGTTTGAAGTCCAGTTACATGTTCTAATAATGAGATATTTTCATTATTGCCTCCAAACCCAGTTGCTAGTGTAAATATTACTGAACTATTTTTCTTTAATGATGTAACTGCATCTTTGAATTTAGAATGTATTTCTGTTTTGATATCTTGACCAGTTTTTCTAATTCTTGGAGTAAAGAAAAGATATTGAGCTTTAGAAATGGCTACATCAATTGGTTCCATAGCTAATAATGGTTCATCTTCTTTTAGAGAAGAAACATTTGGGTAAGTTTTAGCAATTTCAGCTTTCAGAGATATTGCTGATGGAGTTGATTCATCTATAATGTACACATCAGCACCTTTAATGGCCATTTGAGATGCAATAGCATATCCTTCTGTACTTAACCCATAAACAACAACTTTTGGTCCTGCCATCAATAAGAGATGATTATGGACTAAGAAAAACTTATTGAAGTACAGTAATTATCAAGAATACTTGAAAATATGGATTGATATTCTAACACCAAAACAATTATTGTTTTCAGAACCAATAGTTGAAAGATTAGGTAAAAAACACGATCTTTTGTGTACTTCTAGAGAATACCATGAAGTTTCAAAATTATCAAAAATACGTCATTTTGACCTTATTTTCATTGGAAAACATGGTGGTGGGGATAAAAAAAGTAAGCTCAAAGCAAGTATTGAAAGAATAGAAAAATTATCAAATAGAATAAAGAAATTTGAACCTGATTTAGTAATTAGTTTTGGATCACCAGAAGCTGCACGAATTTCATTTGGATTAGGAATTAAGCACATAATGTTTTGTGATTCTCCTCATGCTAATGCAGTAATGAAATTAACATTACCATTGATTCAAAAATTACTTATTCCACATATAATATCAAAAAAAGAATTTTCTAAATATGGAATTAATGAAAAAGATATTGTACAATACAAAGCAATTGATGCAGTAGTAACAATGAAAAGGAAAATTGATGAAAATTATAATTTACCATTTAAAAATAATAACAGAAAAAATATTTTGATTAGAGTTGAAGAAGAAGAAGCATCATATACATCAAAATCAAGTAAAATCGTTCCAATAATTCAAAAAATTGTAAAAAATTATGAAAATGAAAATATTGTCGTATTAGGAAGATATGCTAAACAAATTGTTAATTTACAAAAAGCTATTGGTAATAAAGTAAAAATTGTTAAAATGTCATTTGATGGAAAATATTTACTAAATAATACAGATATTTTTATAGGATCTGGTGGAACCATGACAGCAGAATCTGCTTTAATGGGTGTTCCCACAATATCATATAACGCAGTGCCAAATATTGTAGAAAAGTTCTTAGTTAAAAAAAATTTAGTAAAAAGAGAAACAAATCCAAATAAAATTTCAAACCATATAAAGAAAATTTTTGAAAGAAAAAACAATACTACTCAAGAAAGAGCAAAAAAAATTGTTAAAGAGATGGAAGATCCCATAGAAAAACTAGTTAAAATAATCAAAAATTAATTCTAATTTGATTTTAAGAGTCAAATTGAATTAAAAAGTTCATTAAGGGAATAGCAGTGCTCGATTTAGTAGCCCGGTAGTGTAGCGGTCAAGCATTTGGGCCTTTGAAGCCCGAGACGCAAGTTCGAGTCTTGCCCGGGCTACTTTATTTAAAAATCAATGATAATGGTAGCATGAACATAATATAGTCAATATTACTCAGATTAGGCATAATGACAGATATTATTTTAGGAATGGGAGAAGTGGGAGAGACATTATTTGATTTACTTGTAGATAGAAAATTTGATTGTATTGGAATTGATTTAGATGATTCAAAATGTAAAAATTATACTGAAAATGAAATTATAGAGAATCCACAATATCTTCATGTCTGTCTACCAGGAGAATTAGAAAAATTTACAGATATTGTAATTGAATGGATTAATAAAATAAAAAACATTCAAGTTGTTGTAATTCATTCAACTGTAAAACCAGGAACTACAAAAACCATACAAGAAAGATTATCAATACCAATTTTATTTTCGCCAGTTCGTGGAGTGCATAGAAGATTTTTAGATGATATTAAAAAATATACAAAATTTATTTCGTTTGATGGTACAAAAATAAATTCAAAAATAAAAAAAGATTTAGAAAATAGATTTAAAAAAGTAGATTGGATGTCAACTACAAAAACTGCAGAGCTTGCAAAAATATTAGTTGATACAACATATTATGGATGGTTAATCAATTATGCTCAAATTACTAAAATGATATGTGAAAAAGAGAATGTTGATTTTGATGAAATGTGGAAATTTGCTGATGAAATTCATGAAAATTTGGGCAATAGACCAAAAATGTTTCCAGGTATTATTGGAGGACATTGTGTAATTCCAAATTTAAATTTAGTAGAGTATGAAAATTTAGATATGATTAAAACAGTTAATGAAATGTATGAAAAATTTAAAAAATAATTCTAATTTTTAAAAATCTAATCTTGTTAATAGTTTTGAAGCAATAATAAAAAGAATAGTTGCAAGTGCAGCAAGAACAATCATTTCATAAATAACAAATTCTGTAACAGTTCCAAAAATTCCTGCTCTAATTATATCAACAAGATATGTTAATGGATTTAGATAAAATGCTGTACGTAATGGTTCAGGTGCTGTATCTGCGGGGTAAAATGCAGAACTAACAAAAGCAAAGAAAAGAAAAACAGTATTAATAATTACATTAAATCCTTCACTTGAACGTAATCTAGTAGAAATAATTGAGGCTAATGATCCAAACAAGATTGAGCCTACAATTGCACCAAAAATAATGATTGGAATTGTAACTATTGAAAATTCTGCTGATTGAAAAATAACAGGATATCCAACTATAGCAATTAAGGAAGCACTAACAAGTCCAATTATGCCTATAGTGCAAATATTACTAAGAATGTAATGACTTCTAGTAAATGGACCAGACATAATTTGTTCAAACATTCCATGTCTTCTATCATTCCAAATTAAAATTCCAGAAATCAATGTACTATTCATAATATTAAATCCAATCATACCAGATGCTAAAAATGCAGGATAATCAAGTTCTTTTCCACCAAATGGAACTTGATTGATTAATGGACCATATGCAAAACCTGCCACAAAAATATAGATTAAAGGAAAAATAATTTGCCAAATTAAAAATCCAGGATTAAGTGAAATCGTTAGATTTCTATTAACAAGTCTAATTATTGGATGCATTTTCCCTCATCATTTTTAAAAATATATCTTCAAGGTTTGTTGGTACTGCAGATAAATCTTCAATGTCTATATTATTTTCGTTAAGAATTTTTAAAACTCGGAGCAAAATTAATTCTGATTGTTCTGAATGAATAATTATTGTTGTTCCAGTATCAAAATTAATTTCATAATCTGGTATGTCAACTAATAAAGAATCAATATTAGATTGTTTTTTTAATAAATGAATTTTAATTGTTTTTTCTTTTCCAAATTGATTTTTTAAATCATCTGGTGAATCAACAGTAAGAATTTTTCCCTTATCAATTATAGCTATTTTATCACAAAGATATTCAGCTTCAGATAAAATATGAGTAGTATAAAAAATTGTTAAACCTGTTTTAACTTTATTTTTTAAATAATCTAGTAATTTTCTACGTGCTTCAGGATCTAATCCCACAGTAGGTTCATCTAAAAATAAAAGTTCCATATCGTGCATAAACTCACGTGCAACTTGTACACGCCTTCGTTGACCTATAGAAAGATCTTCATTTCTTTTCTTACGAATTTCAACTAAATCAAAATCTTTCAAAAGTTGTTCTAATCGTTTTTTACGCTCAGTTTTTGAAATATTCCACATCATTCCATATTTATCAAGAGATTTTTCAACAGATAATGTAGGCTCATAGCTAGGTTGTTGTAAAACAACACCAATTTTACTACGGATTTTTAATGGATTTGAAATTGCATCTATTCCTAAAATAGACAATGAACCTGATGATGGTCTAATCAAAGTTGTAAGTAGTTTAATGGTAGTAGATTTTCCAGCACCGTTAGGTCCCAAAAATCCAAAAACTTGACCTTTTTTTACAGATAAAATTAGATCGGTAACGGCCTCTACTGAACCATAAGATTTGGATAAATGATTAACATCAATGCAAGACATAATCAAACTGCGATCTTCCTATTAATTTAGGTAATGAGATAAAATGCGATAATTCATCAATGAATTGAATTAATTTATCAAATACAGTCTAAGAAATTTACAAAAAAGGAATTTGATAATTTTAAAAGTAAAGAAAATCGATCATTTTTATCAAAAATTAATTTAAAAATCAATGAAATTTTTATTAATACAACATGTTTATGAAAACTGAATGTCAGAATCACAAAATCTAATAGATAAATTACTAGAACAAAAATCAGAATTAACCAAAGAGATTATTGATCAAAAAATTGCAGAAAAAAAAGAGAAAATAGGTGCAGGGTACCTAACAGATCAAGGTGCATTATTTCTCATAGCATCTGATTATGGAGTTACATTAACAGAATCATCAAAAATTGAAATTAGTTTAAAGGATCTATATGCGGGTGCAAAAGAAATTTCATTGGAAACCAGAGTACTAAATTTATCACCTACAAAGCAATTTTCAAGAAAAGATGGATCTACATTTGATTTAAGAACAATGACAGTATATGATTCAGGTTCAACAGCAAGTGTAAAGCTATGGGATGAAAAAGCAAATTTGCCAGGTATTGAAAATCTAAAACCAGGAGATTTAATAAAAATCATCAAAGCTTATGTAAAATCAGATTTAGATGGTTCACCAACTATCAATATTGGTTCTGGATCAAATATTGAAACTGTTGATACTGAAAGTCAAATTCCAATGATTGATAAAATTACAAAAGATATTAGTGAATTGCAAGAAGGACAAAAAGATCTTGTAATATCTGGAACCATTGATGGAATAATTAGTGGAATGCAATTTACAAATTCTAGAGGTCAACCGGGTACAGCACTTAGAATGAGACTAAAAGGAAAAGATGGCTCTGCAATGAGAGTAGTTCTTTGGGGTAAAGATGAATCACTAATTCCAAATATGATTTCACAATCGGCAAATGTAAAACTACTAGGAGTTAGAGTAAAATCAGGAAATCAAGGATTAGAAATTCATGGTAATGAAGCAACAATTATTGAAATTGAAGGTGGAAAAGAAGCAGAACCTATTGTTGCAAGAATTTTATCAGTTGTAATTACAGAAACTGGAAAAAATATGATAATAGCAGTAGATAATCAAAAAAACATCTACAATATCAGTGATTTTTCAAATTCAACCAGCATTTGTGTTGAGGGTGATGTCATTGAATGTATGCCGTCTAAAGTTTATGGAAATTCAATAACATTAGATGAAAATTCATTTGTAAGAAAATTAGAAAATGATGAAACAATTCCATCATTATCTAAAATTAGAACAAAAATTAGTGATGTAAAAGCAGATGAAACTTATTGTATTGAATCAATAGTGCTAAAAGTTCCTGAGAGAAAAGAAATCCAAACCAAATCAGGTGAATCAATTTCACTTTCAGAAATGTTTGTTGAAGATGATTCAGGTCAAATTTGGATAAAGGGTTGGAGAAATCAAGGAAAAATTATTGATAAATGTGAATTAGGAGAAATTATTTCTATTACTGGATTAAATGCTAAATTGAATAATTATGGAGAAGGTAGAATAGAATTATTTTTGACTGCACATTCAAAAATTATTAAGAAAAATTAGTAATTATCACTAGTTATACCTGACGTTGTGATTCTGTAAGAAAAAGATTCTTTATTGAATGCTGAGTAAATTTCTCCATTGAATATTGATGAATTTTTTGAAAGATGGATTTTGATATGGGTAAAAAGATCTATTGCGTTTGCCATATTTTCTATTTCCTTATCATCCATATTTCTAATCATATTAGTAATTACAATAGGAATTTTATGACTAATTGCATAAGCAGATAAATCATGCATGTATTTCATGAATAAAGAATTTTTCTCAAAGATGGATTTATTATTTTTATATTCATAAGAAAATAAATCAGTTACATTATCAATTACAATTAAAGAGAAATTACTTTCTCCAAGAGTATTAAGTAAATTAATTTGTTCAGAAGTATTTGTTATTCTAGATACAGTAATTTTATCAAGTAAATTAATATCTAAATTAGATTTTTTTTGTATTTCTAATATTCTTTCAGGTCTAAATCCACCAGTAGTATCTAAAAATAAAACATTTCCACCATTTTTAATTGAATTAATTGATAATTGTAATACTAACTGAGTTTTTCCAGTTCCATTTCCTCCAAAAATATCTATTATTACACCATTAGGAATTCCTCCAGACAAAAAAGTATCTAATTTTTGTAAACCAGTTGAGATCATGTATACAATTTATACAAAAATAAGAAAAAATTTAAAGAATTACAATTTTTACAGGCGTGGCAAGGCTTTTATGCTGGACTGAAAGTTTTGAAAATAAGTGAACATTTAGTGTCTCAAACAAACAGTGCAAAACGACCATTAACAATTCTTCAAAAAAGCACAAAGAAAAAAGTTACAGTTAGATTAAAAAACGAAGTTGAGTACAAAGGTAAAATGGACAATGTTGATTCATACATGAATTTGATAATGACAGATGCAGAAGAAATCCATGACGGTAAAACTATTGCAAACTATGGCAGAGTTATCGTTAGAGGAAACAATGTATTATTTATCAAATTAGAAAATGAACTTTAATTAAATTACGAGTGGTTTTATGACCAATACTTTTCTATTTACATCAGAATCAGTAACAGAAGGTCATCCAGACAAAATATGCGATAATATTTCAGACGCATTTTTAGATGAATATCTAAAACAAGATCCAAATTCAAGAGTAGCAGTTGAAACAATGGTAACCACAGATTTTGTAGTAGTATCAGGTGAAGTAACATCTAAAGCAGTTTTTGATAAAAAAGCCCAAGAAGAATTAGTTAGAAAAACAATTAGAGAAATTGGATATAATGATAAAGAATTGATGTTTGATGGTGATACTTGTAAAGTTGATTTAAGATTACATTCACAAAGTCCAGATATCAGTCAAGGAGTTACAGCAACTGAAGAAAAAGAACAAGGTGCAGGAGATCAAGGATTAATGTTTGGTTACGCAACAAATGAAACTGAAGAATTAATGCCTATGCCAATATTATTAGCTCATAAATTAATTCAAAAATTATCAGAAGTTAGAAGAAATAAAACATTACCATGGGTAAGACCAGATGGTAAATCTCAAGTTTCAGTAAAATATGAAGACAATAAACCGACAAAAATTGAAACAGTTGTAATCTCAACACAACATGCACCTGAAATTTCTCAAGAAGAAATATCAAATGAAATTATTGATAAAGTAATCAAACCTGTTCTAGGAAATCTTTGGAATAATGAAATTAAAATTCACATTAATCCTACAGGCAAATTTGTAATAGGTGGACCACATGGGGACGCTGGATTAACTGGGAGAAAAATTATTGTTGATAGTTATGGTGGATTTGGAAGACATGGTGGTGGTGCTTTTTCAGGAAAAGATCCATCCAAAGTAGATAGATCAGCTTGTTACATGTGCAGATATATTGCAAAAAACCTTGTTGCAGCCAAATTTGCAGATAGATGTGAAGTTCAACTTGCATATGCAATAGGTGTAGCAGAGCCAGTATCATTATACGTCAATACTTTTGGAACAAACAAAATTCCAGAGAAACAAATAGAAGAATTAGTTAGAAAGAATTTTGATATGAAACCATCAGGTATTATTTCAGAACTAGATTTGAAAAGACCAATTTATAAAAAAACAGCAGCATATGGGCACTTTGGTAGAAATGAACCAGAATTCAGTTGGGAAAAAACAGACAAAGCTGAAACACTAAAGCAATCTGCCGGACTTTAATAATTCTATAACAGATTCAAATTTCATCTGAGTTATTTTTTGTAATTTATTATAATTTCCTTTAAAATCACCAAT
>Ga0209335_10005778_pt1 | contig 11227 bp, 9 predicted proteins | sample COG_09_FD_184753 | JGI IMG/M metagenome (GOLD analysis project Ga0209335, IMG submission 184753) | Pelagic Microbial community sample from North Sea - COGITO 998_met_09 (SPAdes) (version 2) | ecosystem: Environmental > Aquatic > Marine > Neritic zone/Coastal water | place: Helgoland, sampling...
ATGGAAATAATAAAAAACTCAAGTTATACCTTTTCTAATCCAAAAAATTTTGAAGAAAATTTTAGTTCGCCAAAAAAAAATAAAGAAATTCTTATAACAATTGATGATGCTTTTTTATCTTTCTACCTTGATGCGTGGCCATATTTAAAGAAAAATAAAATTCCTTTTATCTTGTTTGTTTCAACAGAGCCTGTTGGGAAAAAAGGATACATGACTTGGGAGCAGATCAAGGAAGTTGAAGCAGAAAAATTTGCTGTAATAGGACATCACTCACATTCTCATGAATATCTTATTGATGAGGATAATGATTTTTTTATATCAGACATAGAAAAAGCAAATAAAATATTTTTAAAAAATTTAGGATATATACCAAATTTATTTTCTTATCCTTTTGGTGAATATTCAAAATTCATGAAAGATTATATTTCTCAAAATTTTAATTATGCTTTTGGTCAACATTCTGGTGTGATTGATTTGAATAAAGATAAGTTCGAACTTCCTAGATTTCCAATTAATGAAAATTATGGAGATTTAAAAAGATTTAATTCTATTATAGACTCATTTCCATTAGAATATGAAAAATTGTTTCCACTAGAAAAAAAATTATCTAAAGAAAGTAATCCACCTAATTTTCAAGTTAAATTTTTTAGTGAACAAAACAATTTGAAAAATATTAATTGTTATTCTAATGAATTAAATATATGGAAAAAATCAAATACTATTTTAAATAATAATAAGTTAACAATAAAATTTAGGGGACCATTTGTTCCAAGAAGAGGAAGAATTAATTGTTCTTTAAACGATAATGGTAAGTGGAGATGGTTTGGTATTCAATTTCTGATCGAAAAAAAACTAAATTAAACTCTCTAAATCAACACTTGCAGGCAATAATTTTGCATCATCAAAATCTTGCAGTTTATTCTGTTTAATTATTTTTTGCAAAACCTCAACATATTGACTTCCTGTTTCTGCATATTTATTTAAATGTTTTGATAGCTCCAAGCTGTCAAGTTTTTTGTCTAAATCTCTGAATTCTGCTCTAACTTTTCTGAATTCTTTATAGGTTGAATGAGTATTTAAATTTCTTTGATAAGCTCGAACAGAAGCTTGCAGGACATTAAATTTCATAACTTTGTGTCCTTCATCTTTTTCTGCATCTTTAGGCTTCAAACCTTCACCAGACCAAGTCCATTGCCCAAATAGAGCGTTTCCCTCTTGAGCAAATCTAGAAGTTCCCCAGCCTGTTTCCTTAGCTGCTTGAGCTATTGCTAGTGAAACTGGTATCTCGTCCATTCTAATTTTCAAAGTTGATAAATCTTTTGAAACTACTCCATACTGTTTATATTTTGTTTCAAGCCATTTTTTTTCTGAGGTAGTATTATTACTTTTATTAATAATTTTAAAAAGAGTTTTTCTGTCTAATTTAATATTATTATTTTCTTGTATAATTAATGGTAAAACAATCTGAATAAAAAAATCTTTTCTCTTTTTTATATTTTCAATCATTTTTATTTCTTGAGGCAATAAAGTTAAAGCAACAGGCTTAACTAATTTTTTTTCTCTTACATCTTTAAGATCATATCCTGTGTCTTCAAATAATTGTTTTATAGTTGATGCACTTAATCTAACTGTATCACTTTCAAGATCATTTAGACTAAAAATATCAAATAATAAATCTTCTTCTTTTATATTCGAATTTTTATTATTTTTTTTGGTACTTGAATTAAGAGTATAGGCTAAAATTTTTTTTGAATTATTGGTAAACTCTTTATTATTTAAATTTTTTTTTGAAAAAGTTATAAATATTGGGGTTATATAAAAAAAAGATATAATTAAAAAACTGGAAAGAAAAAATCTTGACAGTGTGTTTAAATTTTTTTTTTTAAATTGCTCTCTCATCATTTGTTTTAATCTTGTATAGAAATTACTTCTTTAACTTCTGGTAAATAATGACATAAAAGATTTTGAACTCCTTGTTTTAATGTCATTGTAGAACTTGGACATCCAGCACAACTTCCCTGCAATTTCACCTTAACAATACCATCCTTAAATTCTTTAAACTTAATATCACCACCATCTTTTGCAACTGCGGGTCTTATTTTTTGATCTAAAATTTTTATAATTTTTTTTTCTATTTCACCTAAATTTAAACTTTGCTCCTCTAAATTTTCATCAATTACAAATTCATTACCATCAGAATAAAAATCATTAATAAATGAAATTACAATATGCTTTGCATCGTCCCAATTTGTTAAATCATTTTTGTTAACTGAAATAAAATCTTCACCTAAAAAAACTCCTTCCACACCATTTATTGAAAGTATGTTTCTTACTAATTCATTTTGAACATTATCTTTTTTTGTAATTTCATAAGGACCACTATTAGATACTTTTTTCCCTGGTAGAAATTTAAGTGAATTAGGATTTGGGGTTACTTCAGTTTGAACAAACATAAATTATATATAGTTATTATTTAAAAAATTAATACTTGATAATTAATTTTACTTAAAAACCCACTATTTCTTTGATCCTTTTTATCTTTTTTGATGCAATAAAATTGGCTTTTTCAACTCCATTTAGAAGGATTTTATCTAAATATGATTGATCGTTTAATAATTTTTTAATTTCTAAAGAAATAGGTTCAATTTTGTCTACAAGAACTAAAGATAATTTTTCTTTAAATTCAGAAAAATTTTTACCAGCAAAACTCTCTACTGAATTTTCCATTGTTGAGTTTGTTAAACTTGAATAAATTCCAATAAGATTTTTTGCCTCTAACCTTTCATCAAGTTCTTTTATAGTTTTTGGCATTGGCAAAGGGTCAGTCTTTGCTTTTTTAATTTTGTTTATTATCTGATCTTTATTATCAGTTAAATTTATTCTACTCAAATCAGATAATTCAGATTTACTCATTTTTTTTGATCCATCTTTAAGACTCATAATTCTTGAAAATTCTTTTTGTATTAACGGTTCAGGTGCCTGCAAAAAATTTTCTATTTCAAAATCATTGTTAAACTTTTGTGCTATATCTCTGCACAATTCTAAATGTTGTTTTTGATCATCTCCAACAGGTACATGGGTTGCATCATAGAGTAAAATATCAGCTGCCATAAGAACTGGATATGAATAAAGGCCTACACTTGCTTTTTCTTTATCTTTACCAGCTTTTTCTTTAAATTGAGTCATCCTATTCAACCAACCCATTCGAGCAACACAACTTAAAATCCATGCTCCCTCAGCATGTGCTGCTACACTTGACTGATTAAAAATTATACTTTTTTTTGGATCAATTCCGCTTGCAATAAATGTTGCTACAGTCTCTCTTATATTATTCTTCAATTCTATAGGTTTTTGCTTAACGGTAATAGCATGTAAATCTACAACACAAAAAATGCATTCATTGCTATTATCATTGTTTAATTCTACAAAATTTTTAATTGCTCCCAAATAGTTTCCTAGATGAAGATTTCCTGTAGGTTGAACGCCTGAAAAGATTTTTTTACTCATTCAGCTAATACTTTAGTTTAATATCACTAATTTTAAAAGCTTTGATCCAATATGAAACAAATAAATAGAATAATAAACCCAATACAACACTAAGAATTAAATATATCGATTTTAGATTTTCGTTGAAAGCTAATTGATTTTGAAAATAGTTTAATAAAAAATTAAAAAATACTCCCATTAATAAAGAGGCAATAATTATTTTAATAAATCTGATAATAAATACTTTATTAAAAGTAAAAAGATTTCTATTTTTTAAAAAAACAAATAATAATAATCCATTAAACCAAGAGGAAATTGTTGTGGCTATTGGAATAATAATAAAACCAATTTTATTAAAATAATAAATACTAATAATTATATTTAATATTACTGATGCTAAAGAAATATAAAATGGGGTTTTAGTGTTATTATTAGCAAAGAAAAAAGTAGAAAAAATTTTAATTAATGAAAACGCTGGAAGACCTAAGGCAAAATAATAAAGAGCTCTAGCAGAATTTTGTGCTGCAAGCTCATTAAAAGACCCATATCCAAATAATGCAGAAATTATATTTTCAGATCCTAATAAAAGTGCAACAGAAGCTGGGATGCTTAAAAATAAACTTAATTCTAAAGCTTTATTTTGAATTAATAAAATTTTATCTTTTTTCTTCGACTGGATGTGTTTTGAAAGTTGTGGCAGCACAACCACACCAATGGCTATACCAGCAATAGCAAGATTAATTTGATAAATTCTATCTGCATAATATAAATAGGAAACAGCACTAGCTTGAAAAGAAGCAATTATTGTTCCAACTAAAATATTGATTTGGGTAACACCCGAAGAAAAAATACTCGGCAAAAGTTTTTTAAAAAAAATCTTAACTTTGTTGTCTATTCTTAATTTAAAATTAAATCTTAAAGAGTAAAATTTTTTTACAAATTTATATAAAAATAATAATTGCAAAATACCTGCTAATGAAACACCATAAGATAGATAATAAACTAGTTCGTCACCTAAAGATTTTGAATAAAATAGAATTCCAATTAAGATAATATTTAAAATAATAGGAGCTGCTGATGCAGCAGCAAACTTATTGTGTGAATTTAAAATTGCAGAAAAGAATGATGCTAAACTTATAAAAAATACAAATGGAAAAGTTATTCTTGTTAGATTTATTGCAATCTCCATTTTATTAGTATCATCTACAAATCCAGGTGCAATAATTGATACAAAAGAGGGCATAAAAATTTGCACAATAAGAACTAAAAAAAATAGGCTCAAAAATAAAAGATTAAAGATATTATTAGCAAATTTATTAGATTTTTTTTTTCCTTTAATAATTTCTGAAGCATAACTTGGTACAAATGCTGCATTAAAAGTTCCCTCAGAAAATAATCTTCTAAATGTATTTGGAATTCTAAATGCTACTAAAAAAACATCTGCTAAAAGACCAGTGCCGAGAAAGATTGCAATAAGAATGTCTCTCAAATAACCAAGAGCTCTGCTGATTATCGTAAATAAACCAAACGTACCTGTTGACTTAACTAAGTTCATAAATCATATTAGTCTTAATTTTACCCTATTTGTATAATTAATTATCATAAATGAAAAAAACAAAGATTGATCATTACACTGATAAAGAAGCTCTAGATTTTCACAAAAATAAAAAACCTGGAAAGATTGAGATTATTTCTTCAAAGAATATGACAACAAAAAGAGACCTTGCACTAGCATATTCTCCTGGCGTAGCTGCCCCTGTTAGAGCTATAAGTGAAAACCCAGAAGCTGCTTATGACTATACTAGCAAAGGAAACTTGGTAGCGGTGATAAGTAATGGTTCGGCAATTTTAGGAATGGGTAATTTAGGTGCTTTAGCCTCTAAACCAGTCATGGAAGGAAAGGCTGTTTTGTTTAAAAGATTTGCAGACATTGACTCAATTGATCTTGAAATTGATAGTTCAGATTCTGATGAGATTATAAATTCAATTAAAAACTTTGCTCCAAGTTTTGGTGGAATAAATTTAGAGGATATAGCGGCACCAGATTGTTTTATTATAGAGCAAAAATTAAAAGAAATTTTAGATATTCCAGTTTTTCATGACGATCAACATGGGACTGCAATAATTACAACTGCTGCATTAATAAATGCACTTGATATTTGTGGTAAATCTATAAAGGACGTTAAGATAGTTGTTAATGGTGCTGGTGCATCAGCGCAAGCTTGCACCGAATTGTTTAAAAACTCTGGAGTACCTCATGAAAATGTAATCATGATTGATAGGAAAGGTGTAATTTTTAAAGGAAGACCCGAGGGAATGGACCAGTGGAAATCAAGACATGCCAATGAAACCAAGCTTAGAACACTTGAAGAAGCAATTAGTGGTGCAGATGTTTTTTTAGGTTTGTCTGCAAAAGGTGCTTTAAAAAAAGAATTGGTAAAAAAAATGGCAAAAAATCCAATTATTTTTGCCTGCGCTAACCCTGATCCTGAAATCACCCCTGAAGAGATTAATGAGGTAAGAGATGACGCGATTGTTGCAACAGGAAGATCTGATTATCCTAATCAAGTAAATAATTTGATTGGGTTTCCATATATTTTTAGAGGAGCATTAGATGTTAGATCAAAAACAATAAATGAAGAAATGAAAGTTGCTGCAGCTCAAGCAATTGCAAAACTTGCAAGAGAAGATGTGCCCGATGAAGTTGTAGCTGCGATGGGTGGTGAAAGACCTCATTATGGAAAAGATTATATTATACCTTCAACATTTGATCCAAGATTAATAAGTATAATTCCAGCAGCTGTTGCAAAAGCTGCAATGGAAAGTGGAGTTGCAAGAAAAAATATTAACAACTTTGATATTTATAAAGATCAACTTAAACAAAGATTAGATCCTACAGTAACTATTATGCAGGGGATTAACTCTTATATTAAAAAAAATCAAAAAAAAATTGTATTTGCTGATGGCGAAGATGAAAATACACTTAAGGCTGCAATTGCTTTTAAAAACTCAAAGTTGGGAATTCCAATCCTAGTTGGAAAAGAAAACAAAATTAAAGAGCAAATAAAAAAAATTGGTTATAGTGAAAATTTTGATATTGAAATTGTTAATTCTACTAATGAAAATAAAAGAAACAAATATGTAAAACATTTGTTTAAAAAATTACAAAGAGAACAGGGTTTATTAGAAAGAGATTGTGATAGACTTGTAAGGAATGATAGGGTTGTTTGGGCAACTAGCATGGTTGCTTGTGGAGACGCTGATGGTGCTGTAACAGGAAATACAAGACGCTTTGGAGCATCTCTTGATAAGATTAAGCAAGTTGTTGATGTAAGAGATGGTGAAATCATGTTTGGACTAAATATGGTGGTACACAAAGGTAGAACAATTTTTGTTGGTGATACTAGTGTTCATGAATATCCAACTTCGGAGCAATTGGCTGAAATGGCAATTTCTACTGCTAGAGTAGTAAGACTTTTTGGTTTTGATCCCAAAGTAGCATTTGTTTCTCATTCAACTTTTGGCCAACCACTAACCAGCCGAACAAAACATATAAGAAAAGCTGTAGATATTTTAAAAGATAAGAATGTGGATTTTCAATTTGATGGAGATATGCAGCCAGATGTAGCTTTAAATTCAGAATATCAAGAATTATACCCCTTTTCAAAAATTGTTGGTAGTGCCAATATTTTGATTATGCCAGGCCAACATAGTGCAGCTATATCTTATAAAATGATGAAAACTTTAGGAGATACAAGAGTTATAGGTCCTTTACTAATTGGACTTGGTCTTCCAGTGGAGATTGCTCCTCTAAGATCTTCTACATCAGAAATTATAAATTTAGCATCCATAGCAGCATATTCAGCAGACGTAATTGATTATAAAAAATAATTATTCTTTTTGGATTCTCAAATCTTCAACGAGTATGATGCTTGCAATTACATCCTCTACATCCAATATTTCTTCAGCTTCACTTATAACTAAATCTTTTTCTTCTGAAGTAAGAGCTATCCCATAAATATAAATTTTTTTCTTATATGTATCTATTTGGTAATTGGTTGCCTTAATATTCTTATTAAAAATTAATGCTGTTCTTAGTTGAGATGTTATTAAAATATCTTTTGCTGATCTTTTAAAATTAAATTCTTCTTTTATTTTTATATCATTCCGAACAGATCTAGCACCTTTTGTTTCCCATGCTAATTTAGTTAATAGTAATTTTTCTTCTAGGGTATCAACCTTACCCGTTAAAAAAATTCTGCCATCAAGAACTTTAGATTTAATAGATATAAGGTAATTTTTATCTTTGACTATAATTCGAGCTACTAAATTCTTTTGCATTATAGAATCATCCATTTGGGTTCCTACACTTCTTGGGTCAAAAGCAACGCTAACACCTGTGCCCAGAACTCCTTTGGACGACACACCTACACAATTAGATAAAACAATCCCTAATAAAATAATTAATATAATTTTAAATTTCATTTTTTAATTTTAAACAATAATTATAAATCTCTTTTTTTGAAATATCTTTATTTTGAATAATAAATTCAGTAATTTCTTTTATAGTTAATTTATTAATCATTTTTTTTATTATAATCTTATCTGATTCACTTAATTCTTGTGAAATTTTTTTATCATTTTTTTTTTCTGAAATTACTACTGTTAACTCACCTTTTGGTTCTTTTTTAAATAACTCCAGATCATTAATATCTTTTCTAATAAATTCTTCATATAATTTTGAAATCTCTCTACAAAACACTATTTTTCTATTAATAAAAAAAAATTTTAATTCTGGTATTATTTTGTTAATTTTTTTTGGAGATATAAAGAAAACAATTGAACAATCTAATTTTGAAATTTTTTCAAATTCACTTATTATATTTTGTTTCTTTTCAGGTAAAAAGCCACTGAAGAAGAATTTTTCTGAGAAACCACTTATTGAAATAGCAGTTGCAGCAGCGGAGGGTCCAGGAATAGGAATAACTTTGATATTATTTTTAACACACTCATTAATTAAAATCGCACCAGGATCAGAAATACTAGGTGTTCCAGCATCACAAATTAAAGAAATTATTTGACCTGATTTTAAAAGATTAATTATTTTATTTAAGTTTTTTATTTCATTAAATTTATGGTTTGAAATCAAATTTGATCTTATTTCATATCTATTTAATAAATTTTTTGAAACTCTTGTATCTTCACAAAGGACATAATTAGATTTTTTTAAAACTTCAACAGCTCTAAACGTAATGTCTTTTAAGTTTCCTATTGGTGTTGATACTAAATAAAGACAAATTTCATTATTTTTTATTTTAGATTGTGATTTTATGATCATAATTATGATAAAAAAATATTATAATATCATCAAAATGAGAAAAGTTATTAACATTATTTTTTATATATTTCTGAGCACATATTTATTATTTTCTTATTCAGCAAAAGCTACTGAAAAAATAAAGATTGGTCTATTAGTGCCAATGACAGGTTCAAATAAAGATTTAGGTCAATCAATTATTAAAGCTGTAAGATTGGCCGTTAAGGACATTGATAATATTTGGATTGAAATTGTCCCAAAAGATACTGCCTCAATGTCAAACAAAGCACTTAAATCTGCATATGAATTAAAAGAGATGGGTGTAAAAGTGGTGATTGGTCCTGTATTTTATGACAGCCTTGAGTATTTAGGTGAAGTCAAAGATATTACTTTTTTATCTTTAACAAATAAAACTCTGGATCTTCCAAGAAATGTGGTTTCGGCAGGAATTAATTCTACCTCTCAATTAAGTACTATAAAAAAATTTTTAAATAAAAAAAATATAGATAAGACAATTTTTTTAACACCAATTCAAGATTATGAATTTGAAGTTAAGAATGGAATAAAAAATTCTAAAATAAAGATATTAAAGAATTATGAATACAGTACTGAACCTACAAAATTAACTAAACAAATTGAGGAGATTACTAATTATAAGATTAGAAAACAAAATTTAAAAGATGAAATACTAAGAATTAAAAATTCATCAGATTCAAACAAAGAAAATAAAATTAAACGACTTGAAAAAAGATATACTTTGGGAAATGTTAATTTTGATGCGTTAATTATTGCTGATTTTGATGAAAGTTTGAAGAGTGTATCTACATCGCTTCTATATACAGATGTTTCACCTAAAAAAAAATATTTTATAACTCTAAATCAATGGTTTGATGTTAGTCTTTTGAATGAAATTGATACTCAACCAATATATTATCCATCAATAAATAAGAATAATTTTGATGATTACAAAAAAAAATTTTTTGAGGAATATAATGAATACCCTTCTCACTTATCATTGTTAAGCTATGATCTTGTGGGTTTAGTTTATTATTTAGCTTTAAAAAATAATTTTTCTAATTTTAATAAACTTTTCAAAGTTAAAAACTCATTTAAGGGTAAAATAGGAATTTTTGATATTAAAAATAATAGAATTAATCACAGACTAAACTTTTACAAAATTGAAAATCAAAAACTTATAGAAATTTTTTAATTTTTTTAAATGCAACTGAACGATGATCTATTTTATATTTTTGTAAAGAACTCATTTCACCAAAAGTTTTTTTTCTATATTTGGGAATAAATATTGGGTCATAACCAAAGCCATTTTTTCCTTTTGGTTTTATGGAAATATATCCTTCAACTTTACCCTTAACAGATGCTATTTTTTTATCTAAATAACAAATAGATAATACACAAATAAATCTTGCTTTAACTTTCTTAAGTTTCCAATTTTTATCTTTTTTGGATAATTCTCTATAAACTCTTTTTATTGCTTTTTTAAAATCACCTTCATTTCCACCCCATCTAGCTGAATAAATTCCTGGACTTTTATCTAAAATATCTATCTCAAGTCCTGAATCATCAGAAAGACATATTAAATTTGTTTTTTTTGAAAAATATTTAGATTTTATGACTGAGTTTGCCTCGAATGTCTTTCCATTTTCCTTAGGACTTTTTAATTTAAATTCATAAGTTGAGTGTGTTTTGATACGTTTTGGCAATAAATCTCTAATTTCCTTATATTTTCCCTTATTATTAGTGCCTATAAGAAGTTTAGAAATTTTTTTCATTAATACCTAGCAATTCTGAGATTTCTTACCATATAAGCTGACATGGAAAAAGAGCAAAACCTTAATCAAAAAGACAAAACTACAAAGCCTTCAGATGAAGATAATGAGTTTCAAAAACAATCAGATATCAACAAAGAAAAAGTGGAAGACAAAAAAGAACTTTCCCCTGAAGACAAAATTAAGGAATTAGAAGATAAGCTTGCAAGAACCTTTGCTGAAATGGAAAACCAAAGAAGAAGGTTCGAAAAAGAAAAAGATGATGCTTTTGATTACGGTGGGTTTCTTTTTGCTAAAGAAGCTTTAAATTTAATTGACAACCTAGAAAGATCAAAATTAATCTTGGAAAGTGATGATGTGTTAAAGGAGACTGAAGCTTTACAAAAAACTCTCGAACATTTTGATATAATTAATAAAGATTTAATCTCTATTTTTACTAAAAATAATATTAAACCAATTGATTGTCTTAATAAAAAATTAGATCCTAATTTACATCAAGCCATGATGGAAATAGAAGATGATCAAAAAGAACCCGGAACAATCGTTCAAGAGGTTCAAAAAGGCTTTATGATCAAAGATAGATTACTAAGACCCTCTTTAGTCGGTGTATCTAAAAAGACAGAAAAAAAAGATGATA
>Ga0209335_10005784_pt1 | contig 11218 bp, 10 predicted proteins | sample COG_09_FD_184753 | JGI IMG/M metagenome (GOLD analysis project Ga0209335, IMG submission 184753) | Pelagic Microbial community sample from North Sea - COGITO 998_met_09 (SPAdes) (version 2) | ecosystem: Environmental > Aquatic > Marine > Neritic zone/Coastal water | place: Helgoland, sampling...
TTCATCTGAAAAAGATGAGAAAATAAGCAGTTTAATGAGGTCTATTGATAACACTAATCACAGATACGGGAGATCTACTCTAAGCGTTGCAAGTGCTGGTGTTCAAAAGAGATGGAATATGAAAAGAGAATACTCTTCTAAAATTGATACGGCTGATTTTTATTCTCTACCAACAATTAGAACTAATTAAATAAATTTTTTTCATTAATTTTTAATCAATTTTAAAAGTTTTTCTGTTGTTAAAAAATTTAATTCTAAATTAAATGAAAAATAATTTTTTTTAAAAACAATCTTATTTTTTCTCTAAGAATGAAATTATCTTCATTAATTTTTTTTTCTTTGAGAGATTTAATTTTTTTCTTGAACTCAATTTTATTATTAAAAATCTCAAAGCTACTAAGTTCAGGATCATACTGAAAATAAAAAAACTTTGTTTGATTAAAAGAGTTATCTATGAAATATTTAGAATTAAGGAAATTATGATTAGGATAGTAATTTGGAATATTTATAAGTCTATCGCTAATTAACCAGGGATTTAGTCTTTTATTTGTTTTATCTAATATAATCCCCCTTAAATCCCATATAGTAAAAACAATTTCCTCATTATTATAATTATTTTTTACAAAAAGTGGACTATTAATAATTACAATATCTCCATTATTTAAATTATTTTTTTTGATATAATATGTTAATTTTATTACAAGATCATTTTTTATTCTAGTTGCCTCAGCATAATTATTAATTTGAGAATACGTCGAATTAATTATTAAAAATATAAAAATTATTAAAAAAAATCTATTTAAATTAAAACACATAAATAGATATGAAACTATGAACGTAATAGAAAAAAAAGCAGGTACCAACATTTTATTATAATGCCCATATGTAACTGCAGGATAACCAGATATAAAAAATATAAATATATTACTTACCAAGGAAAGGATAAAAATAAAAAAAATAGTTTTTTTATTAACAATTTTTTCGAGTTTAAAATTATATAATAATAAAATTAATAATAAAAAAATAATTAAACTAATAAAATTAATTGAAAATTTTATTGATTGAATTAATAAAATTAGATTCTCAATGGTTATAGTATAAAAAAAATAAATACCCTGTAAAATACTTATAATATCCATATCTGAAACTGCATAAACTGGGACATCTACAATATTCGGTATTAAAAAAATTTTATAAAATAAAAAAATTAAAGAGAATAAAAAAACAATTAAAAAATTTTTTATTTTATAAAATAAATTCTTTTTGTAATGAAAAGGTATGAGTGCATTAATAACTAGTAAAGGTATTATTAGTTCAAACGTAAAAATAGAAATTATGAGGAATAAGTAATATAGAAAAGAATTTCTTTTTGAATTATATTCCAAATATTTTACTTGAAAAAAAAATGAGAGCGACCAAAAGAAAATAAATAAAATATACGATGCCCAGAGTAAATTTCCATAAAAAATTGAAAAACATAAATAAGGAAAAGAAAAAATTAAAAAAAATAATTTTGAAAATTTTTTACCAATTAAAATTTTAAAAGTATTTTTTAAAATTATTGCAGTACTAATCCACAAACTTAGAGAGAGTATATTAAACAATATATACTTGTCTGTTAATAAAGGGTGCATAACTCCTATCATTATTCCACTAAAAAAACGAGCAAATAATGATGGAAATCTGCGAAAAATTTCAATTATATTATTAATGATATTGGGATTTTCTTTAGTTAAGTTTATGTGGCCAAAGTCATCACCAGGACTAAACCCTACGTAAAAAATATAAGTGAAATAAACTAAAATTAAAATAAGAGTATATATTAAGTAAAAACTTTGTTTTTTTATAATTGAGAACATTTTAATAATTTTAAAATTATCTATTTTTTAATCGTTAGAAGTAAATTATCTATTATCAGATAATCAATCACCTTTTTTCTTAAAATTTTAATAGCTTCCTCAACAGTATTTACTATTGGTTCCTCATGAGTATTAAAACTAGTATTAACCAGACAAGGTATCTTAAACTTATTGTTAAAATTATTAACAATTTTGAAATAAATTGAATTTTTAATTTTTTTTGAAATTACCTGCGGTCTTGCAGTTAAATCAACATGAACAACAGCGGGACATTTTTTAATCATTATGTCTTTGCACTTATAACAAGTAGTCATGTAATTAAGATTTTTGTCATTTTCATCAAAGTCATAAAATATTTTTTTAGCTGAGTCTATTGTTGTCACAGGTGCAAACGGCATAAATTCATTTCTTCCTAATCTTTTATTCACCATATCATTTATTTTTTTATCAGCTGGAGAAAAAATTATACTTCTATTCCCCAATGCTCTTGGACCAAACTCACTTTTTCCATTAAATATACCAATTATTTTTCCATATTTTATTTCTTCAAGGAGAGAATTAAAATTTTTTTGTAAATTTAAATTTTTAATCTTTAAAGATTTTTTATGTTTTATATTAAGTTTGCTCTCTGCTCCTAAAAACATATTATCAATTTTTGAAACTTTAATTTTATTTTCGAAAAGGTAAGAGCAAACTGCTCCAAATGATATACCTCCATCTGACATTTCTGGAAAAACAAAAAAATTTGATAAATTACATCTTTCTCTTATTTTTTGATTTAACTTTACATTTGCAAAAACACCTCCAGCAGCTACTAGATTAACATTTTTTGGGATATAATATTTTATAATATCAATTATATTTTTTTCTAGAATAAATTGAGCCGCAAAAGCTATATCCTCTCTTGAGTATTTTTTTGTAATTTCTTTCAAATATTCAATATTTAATGGTTTTACGAATGGCAAAAAATTCTTAGATGTTTTAATCTTACCATTGTGGAAATTAATATATTTTTTAAATTTATTAACTAGGTTCGTTTTTTTTCCATAAGCTGCCAGACCAGTTATTTTTCCTTCATGTTTATCTGCTTTAAAGCCTAATAAAGTGGTAATACTTCCATAAAATGCCCCATAACTGCGAAGCTCTGAAAATCCAACAATTTTTTTGATTTTTTTTGTATTAAATTTCCAGATAGACAAACTTTGACCATCACCTCTTCCATCTGAAACTATTCCATAACCCGAAGCATATCCTGAAGGTATTTTTGCAGAAAAAAAATGTGATTTATGATGATCATAAATCTTTATTTCTGCTTTTTTAAATCTTTTTACGCTATTTTTTATGAAGTCGACCTTAAATTCATGATCTGTTTTTAAAGAATAATAATGTCTATTCCATGGTGCACCTGAATTGTTAGATTTATCAAAATAATCTTTTAAAATATCATAATCTGGATAGTTCCATGCGCCACAAGTTACAACATCAATTTCGTCAGGATTTATATTATAATTTTTTAATAAATAATCGATAGTTTGGTTAGGATATCCCCTTGAATTTTTTATTCTGTTGAATCTCTCTTCACTTGCTGAAAAAACAATTTTTTTTCCGTCAAAATAAGTAACTGATGCAACTTTTCCATTATATACTCCTAATACTTTCATATTTAAATAATTCTTTCTATATAATTTTCAAAATTTATAAACTTAAATTTTTTCATTAATTTATTGCTGTCTGAAACATAATTTTTAACTTTATTTTTATTGGTAACTATTTTTACATTTTTATTAAGTTTTTTAGAAATTATATTACAAAAATCGTATAAACTATAACTATATGGACTTGATAAATTGAATACACTTTTTGGTTTTTTGAAAAATAAAATTATATGTTTAACAATTTTTGTGACATCATCTACGCTTATACATGATAAAATGATCCCAAATTTTCCATCTATGTAAATTTTTTTATTTTTTTTTATCTTATTTATTAAATTATAAATAAGTTTATTTTTTTGTTTTTTACCATATATTGTAAAAGGTCTAAAAATTATTAATTTAAATTTAAAATATTTTCTATAAACTTCGCATATCTTTTCTCCTAGATATTTTGTTATTTTATAATTATCATCTAAATTAATCCTTGAATTTTCTTTGATTTTAAAGCTTGAGGGCTGATAAATACTACCTGATGAAAAAAATATAAGTTTTTTTAACTCTTTTAAGTTTAAAAAATTCATTAACTTAATTAAACCTAAAACATTAATCTCAAAAGCATTATCAAAATTACTTTTTTTTTTATTGAAATTTATGCACCAAATTACAGTATGAAAAATATTATTTTCTAAATTTTTAAATGGTTTTTTAGATTTTAAATTTATTTGATAAAAATTATTTTTCTTAGTAAAATTATTTTGATAAGTGTAATAGGTTCCAGTTATATCAAACATTTTTCTTAGATTTAGGAATAGATCATTTCCAACTAAAGAACTAGCTCCCACAATCAATATCTTTTTTTTATTTAACATTTTTTAAAAAATTGAGATAATAGTTTGTTGTATCTAGAAGATTTTTATTAAAATTTTCTTTATTAATTTTAATTAAAGTTTTTAGTTTTTTATTATTTCCATGATGAATATAAACATCTGCAACTCTTTTTTTTTTATATAAAATTTTTTTATTTGAACCTGTTATAGCAGCAATTTTATTAATCAATTTTTTAATACTAATTGGATTATTTGAACTTATATTAATTTGATCACCAGGTTTAATTTTTGAATATGCACTCAATATATACTTGCAAGTATCTTTAACAAAAATGAAATCCCTTTTTTGATTTCCAGTTCCGTAAATAATTGGATTTTTTTTTTGATAAATTCTTTTTATTGTTTTGGGTATTATGCCTATTTCCTTGATTGTTATTGGTTGCCGTGGTCCGTAGTTATTAAATGGTCTAACTATAAAAGCGTCTAAATTAAACATTTTACAATAACTTTCTAAAGCTTTATCTGCTGCAAGCTTTCCTGCAGCATAGGTTGTAGTTGGATTTAATGGATGATTTTCATCCATGGGAACATACTTTGCACTACCATAAACTTCTGATGATGAAAAATGACATAATGTTAAAAATTTTTTCTGTTTCAAAAGTTCTAATAAATTTAAGACAATTAAAGTATTCGTCTCAAATGTCTTTCTAGGAAATTTAAAAGAGAAAGGAAGTGCAATTGTTGCCAAATTAAAAATACACTGAATTCTAAATTTATTTATTACTTTGTTTAAGTTTTCAAAATTTTCAGCATTATTTTTTATAAAAGTAAATTTATTTGAGATATTTTTTAGATTTTCTTTTTTTCCAACTGATAAGTTATCTATAATTATTAATTTTTTTATTTTTTTTTTTACAAGTTCTTCCGCAAGATGACTTCCTATGAAACCAGATCCTCCAATTAAAAGAACATTCTTACCTTTTAAGTCTTTTCTATAAATTTTTTTCAATTGCGTCCTCAATTTTTTTACAAATGCCTAAAATGTAAACACTTTCTTTTAAATTAGGAACTTTAACATTTTCACCAACACACAATTTTAAAAATTCTAGAATTTCTTTTTTTAATGCTTCATTTTGATCCACAAGTACTTTTTGTTCGTTAGATGTAATAGTTATCGGTTGATTTCTTTTCATAGAAAAATTTAAATTCGTTTGTTGATTAATTTTAATTTCTTTTGAAATTAAGTTAGATGAGACATACTCTTTTAAAGTTGTAATGTTAATATGCCTAATTTTTTTTTGAGTGATTCTGCTTGCTTCAATTTTAGATATTACATTATTTTCATGAATTAGTATTGCGGTAGCATAAGATATTTGTTTATTTTTCTTAAATCCATGTGCAAATATCTTTTTTATTTTACCACTAAAATATATTGCTAAATCAATATCGTGGATCATCAAATCATGAATTACATCAACATCTTTAACTCTATCGCTAAGTTTATCTGTTCTTTTAAATTCTACAGAAACTACATTATTTTTTTTAAAAAATTTTTTTAATACTGGTGTAACCGAGTTATATCTTTCAATAAATCCACATTGAAGATTTTTAGTTTTAAGATTTTTTCGAATTTTAATCAATTGCTTGAAATTTGATACTATCGGTTTCTCTATAAAAATTTTTAATTTACTTTTTGAAAAAAAATTTAAATATTTAATGTGATCTTTTGTAGGTGTTGCAATAATTACAGCATCTGATGAGTGAACAACACTATTTAAATTATTTGTTTGTTTAGTATTATATTGTCTAGCTAATTCTTTGGCTTTTTTAGTATTTCTATCAAATAAATAATCTATTTTAAAATCTTGTAACTCTGACAAAACTCTCAAATGGTTTTGCCCCATAAATCCAAGACCGATAATTGATATATTAATCATTTTTTAATTTTTTTTTTAATATTGCAGGATTACCCGCAACTAGTTCATTATCACCCACGTTTCTAGTAACTACTGACCCAGCAGCTATCATTGAGCTTTTACCTATTTTTACCCCACATATAATTGTAGCATTAGCACCTATACTTGCCCCATATTCAACAACAGTTTTTTTTATCTTCCAGTTTTTTTTATCAACTCTGGGGAAATAATCATTAGTAAAAACAACTCCTGGACCAATAAAAACATTATTTTTTATTGTTACTCCATCATAAATGAGTGCAGAATTTTGAATTTTGCAAAAATTTCCAATTTTAACATTTTTATCAATGTAAACATCCTTTGAAACGATACAATTATTTCCAACTATAGCATTTTCTCGAATTTGCGCATTATTCCAAACATATGTATTTTTTCCTATTGATGCATTTTTAGATATATCTGCAGTTTTATGAATTTTAGTTTTATCCATTGATAATTCTTATAATTTTATAAACATCTTTCATTTTCATATATGGATCGATTGGAATAGATAGAATATTCTTAGATAATTTTTCAGATTTAGGAAAACTATTTTTTTTCAATCCAAGATTACTGAATACTTTTTCCAAATGCATAGGTTTTTTATAATATACATTAAAGCCAATATTTTTTTTTTTTAAATTTATAATTGTTTTATTTCTTAATTTATTATTTAAAAATTCTATAGAAAAAACAGAAAACGTACTATATGAATTTTTTTCTATCTTTTGAGTTTTAATATTTTTGTTTTTATTTAAACTAGTATTATATATTTTTGCAATATTATATCTGCTTTGCTGTTCAGTCTTAAAGTTTTTTAATTTTTCAAGTAAAATTGTAGCTTGTATAGTGTCGAGTCTTCCAGTCAAACCAATTCTATTGAAATTTCCATTATTCTCGGTTTTTCCATGAACACGTATAGACTTTAAATTTTTATAAATAATTTTACTATTGGTAGTTATGGCTCCACCATCACCGTAACAAGAAAGACTTTTTGTTGGATAAAAAGAAAAACAACTAATGTCACCTAAAGTTCCAGACTTTTTTTTTTTATATATTGATCCAAAACTTTGAGCTGCATCTTCAATTAAAAACATATTATTTTTTTTAGCAATTTCATTTATTTTTCTGTAATCAAAAGGATTTCCAAATAAATTTACTGCTATAATCCCTCGTAATTTAACTTTATTCTTTTTTTTTAAAATTTTTGGGATATTTGATGTAAAGATTCTATTCTTAATATTTTTTATAGTATTTTTAAGCTCAATTGGATCCATGTTGTAAGTTGCTTGGTCTATATCTACGAATACTGGAATGGCTCCCAATATCTGAATTACCTCTGCGGTAGAAATATAACTGTATGCCGTTGTAAAAATGACATCGCCAGCTTTAACGTTATAAGACATTAATGACATCAATAGAGCGTCCGTTCCAGAGGAGCAAGCTACACAATATTTTGAATTTACATATTTTGATATTTTATTTTCTAATAAAGATACATTATTACCGAGTATAAAATCCCCTTTTTTAATATTTTTATCAATTCCTGATAGAATTTTTTTTCTATAGATGTTATTTTGCAATTTAAAGTTTATAAGGGGAATCATTATTGTTTATATAACAGATTAAGTAAATGAATTTAAATAAAATTACAATTGTAGTTCCTTGTTACAACGAGGAAAACTATATAGACAAATTAACTGATAGTCTTGTATTTCAATGTGAATCTTTAAAATTAGATTATGAAATAATATTTGTCGAGGACGGTAGTTCTGACAACACATTTAATAAAATAAAAAAAAAAGTAAAAGAAAATAATAAAATAAAGGCGTTAAAATTATCAAAAAACTATGGAAGTCATGTTGCGATTAGTGCTGGAATTGAAAACTTTGATAATACTGACCTAGTAATTGTATGCCCCCTTGATGATGTTGAAATTGGAAATTTATTTTCAAAGCTAATTGAAAAATTTAAAGAGGGATATGAAATTGTTTGGACAACAAGAAAGTATAGAAATAAAAATTTTTTTCTAAAAATAATGACAAGCATATATTACAAAATGTTTATTAGCTTAACCGGTTTTAAAAATTATCCAAAAAATGGAACTTCAGCTATATTTTTAATAAGTAGAAATATTGCAAATGAATTTAAAAAATTTAAAGAAAGCAATAGAGTTATAAATGTTTTATTATTTTCAATGGGTTTCAAGCAAAGTTTTGTGGAGTATGAAGAAAATAAGAATATAAGAAAATCTTCATATACATTTTTGAAAAGACTTAAAATAGCTATTGATAGTATTGTTTCGTATTCTTATATGCCAATGAGAATAATTTCTTTATTTGGAATTATTTTGAGCATTTTTGCATTTATCTTTTCAATAGATGTTTCTGTGGACTATTTTCTTAATGACATAAGTGTCGAGGGTTGGACAACGGTGGTAATTTTAATTTCTCTTTTGGGGGGGATACAATTGTTAACATTAGGTGTTTTAGGGGAATATCTTTGGAGAACATCAAATGACTCGAAAAAACGTCCTCTCTACCTTTTAGAAAAAAAAATTGGCTTGTAATTAAATTTTAAGTAAAAAATTTTAAATATAATGATGGTGGAAGAATTCCTAATTTACAAAATAATTTTATAGGATATTTAAATTTTTTTACTAAGTTATAATTTGTATTATAATCTAAAAATGATTTTGGTTTTAATTTCATTATATCCTCAATATATTTTTTATCTAATCCAAGTCGACCTATACAAAGATTTATAATAGTCTCATCCTCAGATGTATATACTTCTTTAATTTTATCAAGAGCTTTACTTCTTTCTAATTGGCCAGACCTTATTAATGCAGAATAATTAAATCTTCTAAATTCTATATTAAATTTCACTCTCAAAATATATGTCATTAAACTTTGAAATAAATCGTCCATATAATGGGCACCAGGATAAGTCCAATTAAATTCTTTTTTAATTAATTCCTCAGCCTTAGGCCTCACATAATTTACGTGATACAATAATGGTACAAATTTAATTCTTCTTACAAATGAATAATAAAAAAATTCTTTTACATCAAAATTGAAACCAGCATCATTTGGCTTCCACTTCCTCAAAGAAACAGTCCCGTGCTTTTTCATTATTGTTTTTAAATATTTACCATCTAAATAATTCCAATCTAAAGGCACAACTCCCTCTGTTCTAAAAGAAACGCCACTTAAAATATAAGTAATTTTTTCTTTAGCAGCTAAAGAATAGAGTGAAGATGCTATTCCTAAATCAGTTCCAAGTTGCATGTCAGGTACTGAGGCTTTCATTAGCGAAAGCTTTATATCTTTAGATTCTCTCCAATCCGATGTAATTGTTCTCAGCTCAAAATTAGTTTTTCTAATAATATTTCTGATATTTTGTCCAGCAATAGGATTACTAAAACCATCATTAAAATGAACTAATAAAGGTCGCAAGCCTAAATTTTTAGCTAAATACACTAGATAAGTACTATCTCTTCCTCCACTTAATCCAAGGATACAATCAAATTTTTTGTCTTTACCATCCTCAATTATTTTTTTAGCAATTTTTTTTTCATTACCATTTATTGGAAATTGTTTGTTCAATTCATCGTGAGCATAACAATAATTACAAATACCATTCTTATCTAAAGTTATAAATCGCGTTGTATTATTCATTATACAACGATTGCAAACAATCTCTTTCAATTTTGAATTCCTTTTTATTTGTAAATTTTTTTACCTATTTGAGTACCTTTTATCACATTATTTTTTATATCAACATCAACGATTTTTAAATCACTTGCAAATTCATTAAAATCACCCCTAGTCAATAATCCATTTTTATCTGTAGCTATAGAACAACCAACCATTTTTTTTCCTTCATAAGGACCTCCTACTATATATCCCACACTGGTAGTGCTTATTACTGGAATTTCAAAAATTTTTGAAAGTTTTAAAAATTGACTTATCCATTTATTTTTATATGGATCCATCTCCTCAGTAATATTATAATCTACCGTCCAAGATGATGGTGATAAAATTATTTCAGCTCCCATTCTGCATAGGACAAAACCTATATCAATCGCATCATGATAATTATCCGAGCAAATATTTATTCCTATTTTTCCAATTTCTGTTTGAATAACCTCTAATTTACTTCCAATATCATAAAATTCAAAAGCTTGTTCTAAAACATTTATTTTTCTATATTTTCCTAAAATAATGCCTTCATTATCTATCAGGATAGCAGAATTAAAATTTTTATTAGTTTTTAAATCTTTTTCAGTAAGTCCCGCACAAATATAAATTTTATTTTTGCTAGCTACATCACATAAAATATCAGAAAATTCACCAGGTATAGTTTTTGAATTTTTAATTCCACTTGGATGTGTCCACCCAAAGTCTAAACATTCAGGAAGTAAAATTAAATTACAATTATTTTGTTTTGCCTGTTCAACTAATTCTATAGCTCTATTCAAATTTCTCTCAGGTTCACCTCCTTCGATCAGTAATTGACCAAGCCCAATCCTAATACTTTTCATTTTAAGTAGACCAAAAATATTCCAAATAAAATTAACAATATACCTATAAAATTATTTAAAGTTATTGACTCATTTAATATTATATAACTTAAGATTAATAGAAATATTGCGCTAAAACCTATAATTAAAGGATACGCAATTGATAAATTCATTCTAGATAATGCAAAGGCATATATAACAGGTGAAATAAAAATAACTATAGCAGCAATAAAAGAGGCAGGAGTGCTAATAATTTTTAAACAATAAGTAATAACGTTAAAAAAACTATCATATTTTACTGGACCCAGAAAATTTAACCTTAGTTTAATAACTATAATACCAGCAACATCCATTAAAGCTGCAAGTACAACTAAACCCCAAGTTAAAAAAAATAATT
>Ga0209335_10005785_pt1 | contig 11218 bp, 9 predicted proteins | sample COG_09_FD_184753 | JGI IMG/M metagenome (GOLD analysis project Ga0209335, IMG submission 184753) | Pelagic Microbial community sample from North Sea - COGITO 998_met_09 (SPAdes) (version 2) | ecosystem: Environmental > Aquatic > Marine > Neritic zone/Coastal water | place: Helgoland, sampling...
GCTTCCTTCCGGATCTGACCAGGTTGGCGAGGCACTTGCCCGCGCCAACCCCTCAGTTTCTCTATAGAGGTTTGAAAATCACATTGCAATTCGTCCTGCAGACGAATTGAATGTAAATAAAATATAAGCCTAGAGGAACCTAATTATGGACCACGCAGAATCAGTAACATTTGGAAGTTCCGCACTTAACCGTGCTTCAGAACTGCGAAATGCAGAGTCACAAGTGGTGCTGCGCGCTCAAAATAATGTCAGGGTCACTTTGTTCTGGCGTGGCAAGCCCTTGTTGAGAGAAAAAGATGATCAGAGTTTGGGACTTGCTTGGATCGATTTGGATCATAGCATTTTAGAACATCAATCTAGTCCATTAATTTTTCTGGGCTTAAGTGAGAAAAACAAACCCCTTTTTCTAGTGGATGTATCAACATGGATACCAGAAGAGTTACCGGATACTTTAAATGAATTTTTAGACCCCTCCATACAAACGCATCCTACTTTAGTTAATGATGAATACTTTGGGGAATTACGGAGTATCATGACACAGCTGTCAACCAGAGATGCCGAATTGGCTGTAATTGGACGGGGTATATTGGAATGGCACCGAGGACATAGTTTTTGTGCGGCCTGTGGGCACCCTTCGACGATTGAAATGGCTGGATGGCAACGCACGTGTACGGAATGTAAAAAAACACACTTCCCGCGGACTGACCCAGTTGTGATTATGTTGATCACGCATGGGAATAGTTTGCTCATGGGGCGGTCACATGCTTGGCCAGATGGAATGTACTCTCTTTTAGCAGGCTTTGTTGAACCGGGAGAGACCCTTGAAGCTGCAGTAAGGCGAGAAGTTTTTGAAGAATCTGGTATCCGTGTTGGATCTGTGGGCTACCTAACCAGCCAGCCTTGGCCATTTCCAGCGTCATTAATGTTTGGGTGCGAGGGCCAAGCATTAAATATGGATATTAATATTGACTCAAATGAAATTGAGGATGCGTTATGGGTTAGCCGTGAAGAGATGTTGGACGTTTTTGAGGGTATACATCCTAAAATAAAGCCAGCAAGATCAGGAGCGATAGCACATTTCCTTATAGAAAATTGGCTAGCAGACACCCTAAAATAGTCATGGATTGAAATTTTTTAACGCTTTTATTTATCCGCCTCATCAAAATATAATTATTTGATAAAACTAAGCCGGTCTGGTCCCACTGGCGGGATAGGTACCAAGTACGTGCACCATATCAGTAAAGAACGATAATTCTTCAAATGCGAGTTGAACTGCTGGATCATCAGGATGGCCGTCAATATCTGCATAAAACTGTGTTGCGGTGAAAGTGCCGCCGACCATATAGCTTTCTAATTTTGTCATATTTATTCCGTTGGTAGCAAATCCACCCATTGCCTTATATAATGCAGCTGGAATGTTACGGACTTGAAACACAAAACTGGTCAACATCGCGTCACCTCGGCGATCAAGATCGTTTTGAGACGACATGATTAAAAACCTAGTCGTATTATGTGACAGATCCTCAACATCCTTCTTTAAAACATTTAAGCCATAAATTTCGCCAGCTAGCTCAGACGCTAAAGCTGCGGCGTCTCGCTCGTTTGATGCTGCGATATCAGCGGCCGCGCCTGCATTGTCTGCTGCGGCTTCACCACGAATTTTGTTAGCATCGAGGAACGTCTTACATTGTGGTAAAATTACAAGATGGCCGCGTGCAACTTTCACATCTGATAACTTAACCCCTGGTAAAGCCAAAAGATTGATGCGTACGCGGACAAATACTTCGTCGTTAATAAACAAGCCACTTTTGGGGAGAAGTCTATGAATGTCTGCAACCCGTCCATAAGTTGTATTTTCGACAGGTAACATTGCAAATTCTGCAGAGCCAGAGCGTACCTCGTCTATAACATCTTCAAATGTTGGACAAGGTAATGGTGTATGGTTGGGCCGCGCCACAATGCAGGCTTCATGTGAATAAGCACCTAATTCACCCTGGAAGGCAATTTTTTTAGCCATTTGATGTCTCCTGAGACGTTTATTCATAAAAAGGTCGTTTAGTCGCGCTAACTACACCTTGCGCGGCATGGGGGGAAGGGATTAGAGGAGGAATAGCAATTTGAATACACGGATAGCGACATGTTCGACACTATGACCTTGACCAAAATAGCCGGTGCCTTTTGTATGGCGTTGTTAGTTTTAGTGCTGGGTGGCTGGATTGCTGACAAAATTTATAGCCCGGCCCACCACGGTGAGGATCATGGAATCGCTTGGATAGAAATTGATGCTGGCCCGGTTGAGGGGGCTGCAATCCAAGAGGAGCCAGCTATAGAAGAATTGTTATTATTGGCGGACCTGTCAAAGGGACAAAAAACTTTCAAAAAGTGTGGCGCCTGCCACAAGCTTAAAACTGGGGCGAATGGTGTTGGGCCTCATTTGTATGGGGTCGTTGGCAGGGCTGTTGGCTCGATTGCAGATTTTAGTTATTCGGGAAGCTTGGTGGCGGTTGCAAAAATATGGAGCCCTGAAAACTTAAATGGGTTTCTTAAGAAGCCTTCAAAATACGCGCCTGGTACTAAAATGAGCTTTAACGGTATTTCGAAACCGCAAGATCGCGCTAATTTGATAGCGTATCTTACAACAATTAGTGAGTAAGTTTAGATTTTATGGCCGGTAAAGTGAAACCTGCCGGTGACTGATGTTGGGCCAATTTCTATAGCCCTTTCCGACCCTAAATATATAATTTTTGAAATGTTAATGGAGTTAAGCCATAAAGGCGTTAAGCTCGTTAACAAAATACTTCGCAAATTTTAAAATTGGGCTAAGTTACTATCAATCGTAGAAAGTTATCTGCGCTTTAAAGAGGATGTGCTAATGACTAAACCTTTAGTAAAATATTTCTTAGCTTCAATGATATTGATGAGCTTTGGCGCGAATTTTGTGGTTGCGGATGACAGTGACCCTGTCACCGTGAGCCATGGCTACTCATTTTTTGGTGATTTGAAGTATCCTGCTGATTTCGTACATCTAGAATACGTGAACCCGACAGCGCCCAAAGGCGGCGAAATTTCTCAGTGGGGCTTTGGTACATTTGACAGTTTTAACGGTTATGCCCGCAAAGGAAATTCGGCATCTCTTTCTTCTGCTCCTTACGAAACAATCTTGACCAGTTTTGCAGATGATTTAACTTCTTCATATTGTTACTTGTGTAAAACTTTAGAATACCCGGAAAGCCGTAATTGGGCCATATTTAACCTTCGTGAAGATATAACTTTTTCAGATGGGTCGAGATTAACTGCTGATGATGTAAAGTTCACTTTTGAACTATTCATGGATCAAGGCATACCGTCATATCGGGCCGCCGTTTCTGGAATGGTGGAGACTATCGATGTAATTGATCCCTTTAAAATAAAGTTCACCTTTGCGGAGGATGCACCTCGCCGTGACGTAATCGACTTGGCCGGAGGGATTCCAGTATTTTCTAAGGCCTGGTTTGAAGATACGGGTGCGCGCTTGGATGAGTCCACACTGACGCCCTTTATAGGAACTGGTCCTTACGTCTTGGATTCCTACGAGATTAATGAACGAGTTATTTATGTCCGACGTGATGATTTTTGGGGTGAAGATATTCCCATTAACGTTGGCCGCAACAACTTTGACAGTCTTCGGATAGAGTATTTTGCAGATTCTGCTGCAGCTTTTGAGGGTTTTAAAGGAGGAGTATACACATTTAGATCCGAAAATAGTTCAAAACAATGGGCAACTTCCTATGATTTTGGATCTATTGAAAATGGTCATGTGGTGAAAACAGAGTTGCCAAATGGAAACCTAGCTCAAGCACAGGCCTACGTCTTCAATCTTCGGCGTGACAAGTTCAAGGATCCTCTCGTTCGCGAGGCCTTGTCCATGATGTTTAATTTTGAATGGTCTAACGAGCAGTTATTTTACGGGCTTTATGATCGTGTTAATTCCTTCTGGGGTAATTCAAATTTAGAAGCTTCTGGCGTACCCAAAGGTAAAGAATTATCTATTCTACAGGGTCTTGTAGATAAGGGTTTACTTGACGTGAATGTTTTGACTGAGCCTGCTGTAATGGCTCCAGTCTCCGGACTACGCCAACTCGATCGTAAAAACTTACGCAAGGCATCGGCTTTGTTGGATGAGGCTGGGTGGTTGGTTAATAATTCTGGTATGCGTGAAAAAAATGGACAGGCGTTCACTCTTGAGGTCTTAGACAGCTCCCCGGCTTTTGACAGAATTACAAACCCGATGATTGAAAATATGAAGTCACTGGGAATAGATGCTCGTCTTAATCGGGTTGATCCGGCACAAGAAATGGAGCGGTCACGTTCTTTTGATTTTGATGTAACCACACATAGCATGCGGATGTCTTTAGAGCCTTCATCAGGGCTTGAGCAATACTTTGGTACGAAGGCAATGGATGAGAGTAGTCGTAATTTAATGGGTTTGTCTGATCCGGCTGTCGATGCCTTGATTGATTTGGTAGTTAGGTCTGAAAATAAAGAAGAACTTAATCACCGCATTAGAGTTTTAGACCGAGTGTTGCGAGCGAAGCGTTTCTGGATCCCACAGTGGTTTAAGAGTGTCCATACAGTGGCATACTATGATCAGTATGAACATCCAGACCCACTACCGCCATATGCTTTAGGAGAAATGGATTTTTGGTGGTATAATTCCCAAAAAGGTTCAAAACTTAAGGCTGCAGGTGTGCTGAACTAGGATGGGTGCTTATATTGTCCGGCGGCTTCTACTGATTATTCCAACCCTTTTGGGGGTTATGATTGTCAACTTTGCTTTGATTCAGTTTGTACCGGGTGGTCCCGTAGAGCAGGTTTTGGCACAACTGGAGGGTGAGGGTGATGTATTCGCTGCAATTACGGGTGGTGGCGACGCTGGTATAGATACTAATGAAACGAGTGACCGCTATGCTGGAGCTCGTGGTTTACCGGCAGAGTATATAGAGCAACTAGAACGTGAGTTTGGGTTAGACAGGCCACCACTCGAACGATTTTTGAACATGATGTGGAAATATTTGCGCTTTGATTTTGGGGAGAGCTATTTTCGTTCAATTAAGGTTACTGACTTAGTTTTAGAAAAAATGCCAGTTTCAATTTCACTAGGTCTTTGGTCGACATTATTAATCTACTTGGTTTGCATTCCACTTGGTGTACGTAAAGCCATTCGCGATGGCAGTACTTTCGATACAATTACCAGTGCTTTAATTGTAATTGGTTATGGAATTCCGTCGTTTCTATTTGCAATCATGCTTTTAGTACTCTTTGCCGGTGGATCTTATTGGCAGATATTTCCATTGAGAGGGCTTACTTCCAACGGTTGGGAAGATCTCACAATATTAGGAAAGATTGGCGATTATTTTTGGCATATGGCTTTGCCAATTTTTGCGTCTGTCATTTCAGGATTTGCTACACTGACTTTACTGACAAAAAATTCATTTTTAGACGAAATCCGTAAGCAATATGTTGTGACGGCGAAGGCAAAGGGGCTTACTGAAAATCGTGTCTTGTTTGGACATGTCTTTCGCAATGCCATGTTGATTGTGATCGCTGGTTTCCCCAGTCTGTTCATTGGGGTATTTTTTGGGGGCTCATTATTTATTGAAACCATATTTTCGCTAGATGGCTTAGGAAGACTTGGGTTTGAGGCTGCATTGACTCGAGATTATCCGGTGATGTTTGGCACCCTCTTTGCCTTTGGGTTATTGGGTCTATTTGTCGGTATTCTTTCTGATATGATGTATGTTTTTATTGATCCACGAATCGATTTTGAGGCTCGTGGGTAATGGCATTGTCTCCCCTTAATGAACGACGTCTGAATAATTTTAAAAAAAACCGGCGTGCGGTTTGGTCCCTTTGGATATTTGCTGTTCTGTTTGGTTTAAGTCTTTTCGCAGAATTTTTAGCTAACGATAAGCCAATCTTGGTAAGCTACAGAGGCGAGTTTTATACACCGGTAACGCAGTTTTATTCTGAAACTACATTTGGTGGAGACTTTAAAACAGAGGCAACCTACCGTGACCCAGAAGTCCAGTGTTTGATACGTTCGGGTGGGATGGAGTTATGTTTTGAGGACCCAGAAAAATATTTGCTGGCTATCTCGAATGGAGAACTAAATGCTGAGGTGGAAGGATTTTATCAAGGATGGATGATTTGGCCAATTGTGCCATATAGCTATGATACCCCCAATGATTTGGGCCGCTCGGCTCCATCGCCACCCGATTCATCACACTGGCTTGGAACAGACGATACGACACGAGACGTTTTGGCACGTGTAATTTATGGATTTAGGTTATCAATTCTGTTCGCGCTTGTAGTTACCATCTTTGCTTCAATCATTGGTATATTAGCGGGCGCGATACAGGGTTATTTTGGCGGTTGGTTAGACCTTTTATTTCAACGTTTTCTTGAGGTTTTTAGTGCTTTGCCATCTCTGTATGTAATAATCATTCTAACCGCAATTTTAGGTAGAAGTTTTTGGCTTTTAGCTACCCTCTCAATTATATTTGGATGGCCGGCACTTACTGGTTTAATTCGGGCAGAGTTTTTTAGGGCACGCAATTTTGAATATGTGCGCGCTGCTGAGGCTCTTGGGGTAAGCGATTGGATAATAATGATGCGCCATATCTTGCCAAATGCGATGGTTGCAACACTCACATTTTTACCCTTTATCGTAACGGGTGCTATTTCAACTTTGGCGGGATTGGACTTTCTTGGCTTCGGGCTGCCGTCATCTTCTCCCTCTTTGGGTGAACTATCGCAGCAGGCAAAACTAAACCTGCAGTCCCCGCACTTAGGTTTCACAGCATTTATGGTATTCACAATCATGCTGTCACTATTAGTTTTTATTTTTGAGGGGGTCCGAGATGCTTTTGATCCAAGAAAAGTTTTTCAATGAACCTTTTAGACATCCAAAACCTTTCAATTCAATTTTCTCAAGATGGCCAAAGTTCAGCGGCAGTTGAAGAAGTTTCTTTTTCAATAATGGCTGGAGAAACTGTTGCAATCGTTGGTGAATCTGGGTCTGGAAAATCAGTAACTGCATTGTCTATTGTAGATCTTTTGCCAAAAAATGCAGTCGTGCGGGGCTCAATTACCTATCAAGGTCAAGAGATGATAGGTGCCTCTGAACCAATATTGCAACGTCTTCGTGGAAATAACATAAGCTTTATTTTTCAGGAGCCAATGACTTCGCTAAACCCTCTTCACACCATTGAAAAGCAGCTGGGCGAAAGCCTAGCTATTCACCAAGGTCTTAGAGGTTTAGTTCTGCAAGATCGTATTGTGGAGCTATTGTTAAAGGTTGGGATTCCAGATCCAACCATGCGTTTAAAGTCTTATCCACATCAACTGTCAGGTGGGCAGAGGCAAAGAGTTATGATTGCTATGGCTCTGGCTAACGAACCTGAATTGTTGATAGCGGATGAACCAACAACGGCGCTAGATGTCACGATTGAAGCTCAAATTCTGGATCTGTTGGCTGAATTGCAACGCACTGAGGGGTTGAGCTTGCTTTTTATAACCCATGATTTGGGCGTGGTGCGTAAAATTGCGGACAGAGTTATCGTCATGCAGCGGGGTATTGTAGTAGAGAGTGGTCAGACTTCACAAATTTTTGGGGCGCCGAAACATCCTTATACCAAAATGCTTTTAGATGCGGAAACCATTGGGGCCCCTGAGCCTATTCCTGAGAATGCTCCAGAAGTTTTGAAAACTGAGAACCTAAAAGTTTGGTTTCCAATACAACGTGGCCTTCTGCGGCGCACTGTAGGCCATGTAAAGGCAGTAAACGACGCTACGCTCTCTGTAAGAGCTGGTGAAACATTGGGCATAGTTGGCGAATCTGGGTCTGGGAAAACATCACTTGCCTTAGCTATTATGCGTTTGATCGGATCTGACAACTGTATCTCTTTTAATGGAAAAGATATTCATGCAATGAGCCGGCGTCAGATGCGATCAATACGCAGTGACATTCAAATGGTTTTTCAAGATCCTTTTGGTAGTCTCAGCCCTCGAATGTCTGTAGTGGAAATTGTTGCAGAAGGATTAGGGGTTCATAATAAATCCAACAAAAAAAATCACCGCAGTGAGGTTGCTACTATTCTGCGTGAGGTTGGCCTTGATCCATCTACTATGGACCGTTACCCACACGAATTTTCTGGTGGGCAGCGCCAAAGAATAGCTATTGCCCGAGCGATGATTTTAAAACCAAAATTTGTCGTATTAGATGAACCCACCTCGGCTTTAGATCGTACAGTACAAGTTCAAATTATAGACCTATTGAGAGCTTTACAGAAAAAATATCAACTTGGTTACTTGTTTATAAGCCATGATTTAAAAGTTGTTCGTGCATTGTCCCATAAGGTCATAGTTATGAAAGATGGAGACATAGTTGAGCATGGAGAATCTTCACAGATTTTTGATAATCCCCAGCATGCTTACACTCAAACGTTGTTAGATGCAGCCTTGAGTTGAATTTCTGGTAGAGATTTTTATTTGTTGATCAAATTCTTATTTATACTGGCAGTTTTTTTAAGATCTGCTTTACGGGCAACATAGTAAAATTAACGTTGCTGGCGCGTAGTAATTGTTAGCTTGGTGAAATCGTAAAGCAAGAAAGTTCTTGAGCCTGTAATCGACGGCAGGCTAAATCTGCACTGTCTCGTGTGAGGCCCTTGAAAATTGCATCGTAACCTGATGCCCGTGCCGTTACTATTCTATTAGCCCCCTCAAGGGCACTTGTCTCGGCAAGTGCAGTGCGCAGGAGAATACGCTCTGCTTGGTAACGCGTGTTGAAATTACCGACATTAATAGACCATGTTTTTGAGCCTTTGATCAATATTTCTAACTGATCTGACACTTGGTTTTTTGGAATATTCGTCGAGACAAATGCCAGCGTCGAAGGTCGTGCTCTCGGCAGGTTCTCTGTAGTTATATTTGTAGTAACGAAAGCCACTACTTGGCTGTCAATTGGCCTCGAAGTTGCCACTTTTAATGCCCTTAAAATATCGTCAGGTTGAGTTTTAAGGCTGGGGGCTCGTGCTATAGTTATCTCCGCGGACGATTCAGTCTTCTCGATTGCTCGAGTTTCTGGACGGAGTGATTTTGTTACTGCAGTAACGCGCTTATTTGATATGTTTGATGCAAATTCATAATTGGGTAGAGCTGGCTTTAGGAGTTTGGCATTTGAGGGTGCTCGTGCGAAACCCATATCCAGTAATTTGACTACTCGAGCGTTTCGGGCGGCGGAAGAAGTTCCACCAAACATTGTAGCTATAATGCGCTCACCGCCGCGTTCTGCTGAGGCGACTAAGTTTGAACCGGCGGCACGCGTATATCCAGTTTTAATACCATCTGCACCTCTGTAAGAATTAAGCAAACGCCTGTTGGTATTTCTTACTGTAGCCACGCGTGCATTAGCGCTTCGACGTGAAAAAAGATTATAATATTGTGGGTAGTCATAGATCATATGGCGTCCCAATATTGACATATCACGAGCTGTGGAAAGATGGCCTGAGCGCGTCAAGCCGTGAGCATTTTTGAATGTTGTACGGTCCATGCCGAGGGCGCGGGCGGTCCGTGTCATTCGTTTGCCAAAAGCAGCCTCTGATCCCGATATGGCTTCACCAATTGCAGTTGCTGCGTCATTTGCTGACTTTATTGACGCAGCACGGATGAGATAACGAAGTTTAATGCGTTGCCCCTTTTTGAGCCATAGCTTTGAGGCTGGTTCAGCAGCTGCATTTGCAGATATCGTTACATAAGTATCGAGCGAAATCTCTTTTCGTTCGATTGCTTGGAACGCAATGTAAAGGGTCATCATTTTTGTTAGGGATGCTGGATGTAGGCGCGTATCTGCATTTCGAGAATGGTATACTTTACCAGTCCTGGCGTCCATTACCACTGCAGCATAGGGTGCTGAAAAAGCCGATGACCACGGACCAAATATTATCGTTACAACTGTGATCAAAAAATATATTGAAAGACGATTTTGCACGTCTACTACCTCATTTTTATTATTTGCCGGATTTTCCCGTGCTTTGCTCTCTAGTATTATAGCATATTCGAATCAGTCGCAACATAACTAAAAAAAGGCTATTTAGGGGCAAGATTTTCATACATATTGTCATATTTATGTATTTGCTACTACATATTGATTATTTGATAATTTAAACATAATTTTGCCACAATTAATCTGGAACCACAAAAATTTAAAATCAGCGAATTATGGCACAGCACTTTATATTTAGAGGGATAATTTCTTTAAATTATGAAGAAATGGAGGCGCTAATGATTTTGCCATTTCAACATTTTCTATGTAAATCTCTAGTTAACCCCTTCCATTTGAGGCATTTAATTTTATGTAGTAGGCAGAGTGTGGCTAGGAATTTTTATAAATGAGTAAGTTTAGAGTGCGATCCAATTTGATTATGTCAACCAATCCAGAAGACGAAGATCAAGATTTTGGTGTTGCGTTGGATACGCGACCTAAAACGAAGCGGCCTCCTCTTTATAAGGTCATGATCCTAAATGATGACTACACCCCGATGGAATTTGTTATCATGATACTTGAACGGTTTTTTGGGATGACTCATCAGGAAAGCTTTGACCTGATGTTAACTGTGCATAAAAAGGGTTTGGCTGTCGTAGGCGTTTTTAGCCATGAAATTGCAGAAACCAAAGTGACGCAGGTAATTGATATGGCCCAAAAGCACGGTCACCCACTGCAATGTACTTTAGAAAAAGAATAACTAGGTGAGCCGCATTAGCTTGGCGTTCCAGAATGGCTTGGCTGAGCCATCTGGTCCTGTTGCCATAATTCACCCTGACATTGATTTTGATGTTTTAAAATTATCAAACGCTCTCATTATCCAGCCGTTTTTTCCATCTAAGGTGAATTGGGAAAATAAGGGATTTTCTTGTGAAGTTGTTTTGCCGTCTAAACGATACGACTTGTCTATTGTTTGTTGCACACGGTCACGACAGCAGACCACAGATTTGATTGTTCAGGCTGCAGCTCAGGCTGATTTGGTTGTTGTGGACGGTCAAAAAGTTGATGGTATCGATGCTCACTATAAGTTGCTTCGCAAGTTGGTAAAAGTCGACGGGAATATAACCAAAGGGCACGGGCGCCTTTTTTGGTTTTCGAGTAAAGATTTATCAGCTCTAAGATCTACTCCTAAAA
>Ga0209335_10005788_pt1 | contig 11208 bp, 11 predicted proteins | sample COG_09_FD_184753 | JGI IMG/M metagenome (GOLD analysis project Ga0209335, IMG submission 184753) | Pelagic Microbial community sample from North Sea - COGITO 998_met_09 (SPAdes) (version 2) | ecosystem: Environmental > Aquatic > Marine > Neritic zone/Coastal water | place: Helgoland, sampling...
AGAAAAAATTATTTAACTTATTTGTAAAAAAAACAACAAAGATTGATTGGGATATTATAAATGCTGAATTAAAAAGATTTAATAAAAGAAAAAACTTTACAAATTATATAGTAAATAAACACTACCTTTAAAGATAGTTTTTAGATAGGTTAAAATATGGGAATTCTTAGTTTTAATAGATATGAAGAAATTTTAGATAAAGCAATATACAAAAATTATAAATATTTTTTAGAAACAGGAACATACAATGGAAGATCAATAATTCCATTAGCAAAAAAATTTTCAGATATTAATTTTTATACAATTGAGATTGTAAAAGAACTATACAACTTTGCAAAAAATAAAGCAAAAGATGAAGGAGTGAGAAATATTAACTTCTATCTTGGTGATAGTAGGAAAGTTTTAAAAGAACTAATAGACCAAATAGAAAGTGATTATATTATTATTTTTTTAGATGCGCATAGCTCGAGTTATGAGGGATATAGCGCAGAGACTATTGAAATGGATCATACAGAAAATTTTTTTTACAAAACTTTGAATAAAATCCTAAATAAAAAAAAAACAATCACAACTAATATAAAAAAAAACAAATTGTCTGATACAGAAGTACCCCTGTTAGATGAGCTAAAATTGATATCATCAATTAAAAAAAATTTTTTAATAATAATAGATGATTATGACTTATTTGGAGAAGATCATAATTTTGCAAACTGGAAACATGTTAATAAGAATAATATTGATGATATTTTCAAAAAAAAAATAATTAATACATTTGTAATGAATAAACAAGGCTTAAATTCACCACAATATATATTAGAAACAAAAAACACAGCACATGATTAAAAATTTTCTTCAAAAAAGAATAATAATAAAATTAAAAAATTATGTTTGACCAATTTTTAAAAACATACAAAGTTATAGGTAAAGAGAATAGAATAAAAGCATTTTGGTTATTAACCATATTGTTATCGATAATTATATTGGAGTTATTGAATTTTACGCTTATAATTCCAATATTAACTATTCTTTTTGATAAAGAGAGTGTTGAAAGTATAAAATTTATTACTTATCTGGATAATGTCTTTGGTGCAGATATAAATTCATTAATAAAGCTTGCAACAATTTTTTTAGTTTTACTTATTTTCAAAGTATTACTGTTGTTGTTTTTTGAATATAAAACACAGAAATATAACAGACAAATAAATGTAGATATGTCTATTAGGGCGTACTCTTATTTTCTCAATTCCTCTTGGGAGGAAATACTCAAGATAGAACATGCATACATCATGAGAACAATTTTATCTGATATTGGAACTTTTGTATCAGAGGGAATCTTAAAATTTATAGAAATTATAAGAAATTCAATTTTTTTAACCTTTATTTTGGGCTACCTATTATTTTTTAATCTAAAGATTACTTTGATTATTATGAGTGTATTTATTTTTTTTTCAGTAATAATCTTTTTGATTTTTAAAAAAAAACTTTTGCAGTTATCTTTGACAACAGCAGAATTTGATAAATACAGATATAAGCACATTTCTGAGAGTATTATGAATTTAAGAGATATAAAGCTGATTAAGAATGCAAATTTTTTTCTTAATACTTATAAAAAAAATGAGGAAAAATATACAAAAGTTTATATTACTTCAAAAATATTGGCAAAAGTACCAAGGTTTGTATTGGAAATTGTTCTTGTGTCTTTTGCTGTATTTATAGCAATATTTTTTGAACTCCAAAATGTTGAAATGAAAAATTATATACCAATATTAGGTTTATATACCTTTGCTATATTAAGGCTCATACCAATTTTTACTGTGTACAATCAATCATTCCAAGCAATAAGACAAGCAAAATTTCAAATTCAAGAAGCGATATTAAATGCAGAAAGATTTACAAAAATTTTTTATCAAAATAAATTAAAAGAAAAAAATGAAAATTTAGTAAATATAGATTTTAACAACGATGTGAAAATTAAAATTTTAAACGTTGATTTTTATTATGAAGCTACAAAACCAATATTTAACGATATGAACTTGGAGATAAATAAAAATAACACAATTTATTTAGAGGGAGTAAATGGTTCAGGAAAAAGTACTTTTGTAGACCTGATATCTGGTTTGTTGTCACCCGTAAAAGGGAAAATTAAAATAAACGATTTCGACTTAAGTGAAATTTCAGATAATTGGTTAAAACATGTAGGCTACGTATCGCAGACAAATTTTTTATTAAATAACACAATTAAAGAAAATATTATTTTTGGAAGAGATAGCGTAAATGAAAAAGATATTAATGAAGTGATCAAAATTGTGGGACTTGACAAACTAATAGACTCACTACCGGATGGATTAAACACAAATGTTGGAAATCTTGGCTCCTCATTTTCTGGAGGGCAAAAACAAAGAATTTCAATTGCTCGAGCTTTAGTTGCTAAACCAAATATTATAATACTTGATGAAGCTACAAATGCATTAGATGCAGCTACGGAAGAAAATTTTTTGAAGATAATTAATTCAATCAAAAAAAATAAAATAATTTTATTTATTGCTCATTCGAAGGTAATTAAAAAGTTTTGTGATATAAGAATTGAGATAAAGAATAAAAAAATTGAAACAATAATATAAATGAAAAATTATAAAGATAAATTAAATAAGCTTATTGATTATTTTAATAATAATAAAAAAGAGAGATATTTCAATTATCCATTACTTGATGACGCACTATCAAATGAGGATATAATTAAAGGTATGGAGGTACTCCTTAAAAAAAAAATTACAATGGGAGAAATTACTGAAAGATTTGAATATGAGTTTGCAAAGTTTTTAAATGTTAAATATGCATTAATGGTTAATTCAGGAAGTTCGGCAAATTTATTAGCCTCATTTGCACTTGTGAATCCACAAAAGAATAATTTTCTAAAACGAGGTGATGAATTTTTAATTCAATCACTTTGTTGGTCGACTTCACTTTGGCCACTTGTACAAGCTGGTTTAAAACCAAAATTTATAGACGTTGATTTAGATACTTTAAATATCAATGAAAATATATTTGAAAAATCTATTACAAAAAAAACTAAGGCAGCAATGCTAGTACATGTACTTGGAAATTCAACTAATATGAAAAAAATATCAAATATTATTAAAAAAAAATTTTTATATTTAATTGAGGACACATGTGAGTCTTTAGGGGCAAAATATAATTCTAAATTTTTAGGTACGTTTGGAGATTTTGGAACTTATTCATTTTATTATTCTCATCAAATTACATCAGGAGAGGGGGGAATGATTGTTTGTAATAAAAAAGAAGATTATAAATTAATCAATATACTTAGAGCACACGGTTGGGATCGAGGAATAAATAAATCCCCTAAAAATAAAAATACTTTTAATTTTATTAACTCAGGATTTAATCTAAGACCTTTAGACATAACAGCCGCTATTGGCATGAATCAATTTAAAAGATTGAATAAGTTTAAAAGAATTAGAAACGAAAATAGAGAAAAAATTATTAAGGCCTTATATTCTTCTTCTGATTGGAAAAATCAACTGCAATTTATAAATTACTCAAAAGAAGTGGAACCTAGCTGGTTTGGACTCCCAATGTTGATAGATAAAAAATATTTAAGTAAAAAAAAAAGATATATTCAATTATTAAATAAACTTAACATCGAAACAAGACCAATTATAAGCGGAAATTTTATGAATCAAAAATGTATTGATTTATACAATTTAAATCCAAAAAAATTAAACTTTAACAATTCACAAGAAATAGAAGATAGAGGTTTTTTTATTGGTCTACATACACAACCAATATCCAATGAAAAACTTAAAAGACTTGTTAAAAGTTTATTATTAATAGAGTCAATTTAAATGATTAAATATGGCATTACTAATTCTGCTGGGTTTTTAGGACCTAAAATAATTAAATTATTAAACTATAAATTTATTAAGCTTAGTTAGGATCTAACAAAAAAAATATGAAAAATGAATAAATTAGCACCAATCATTTTTATTTGTTACAACAGATATGAACATGCAGTAAAAAGCCTGGAATCATTAAAAAAAAATAGGCTAGCAAAAAAATCCAAGATTTTCATATTTAGTGACGCAGCCTTAAAAAAAGATAAAAAAAACCAAAAAAAAATTTTGAAAATTAGAAAATTTATAAAAAAAGTCAGGGGATTTAAGTCTAAAACATTAATTTTAAGAAAAAATAATTTTGGTAATAAAAAGAATATTTTAACAGCAGTAGATAGGGTTTTTAAAAATTTTGATAAAGCAATAGTTGTTGAAGATGATTTATTAGTTAGCCCTTATTTTTTAGATTATATGAATTTATGTCTCAATTATTATTCTAAATATAAAACAATTTGGCACATTAATGGATGGAGCTATCCTTTTTTAAAAAATTCTACTAGTGATATTAATTTTTCAAGAACAATGAATTGTTGGGGATGGGGAACATGGAGAAATAGGTGGAAAAGTATTTCAACAAATGAAGCAAAATATATAAAAAATTTTAACAATAAAATGAGACATAATTTTGATATTCAATCTAGCGCAAATTTTTGGAGTCAAATAATAAGAAACAAGAATAAAACATTAAAAACCTGGGCAGTATTTTGGTATGCAACAATTTTTGTTAATAAAGGTTTAACAATTTATCCAAAACAATCATTTGTTAAAAATATAGGCATGGATGGCAGTGGTAGAGCATATAAAAAAAAAATAGATAGAATAATTTTTAGAAAGAAATTTGATAACTTTAAGTTTAATGATAAAATTTCAATAAATAATATATTTTTAAAAAATGAATTTAAATATTATATGAGAGAAAAAACTAGTTTAAAAAGTAGACTAGCTACTTATTTTAAGAAAATTTATTATAAATTATTTAATTCAATAAAATATTCAGATAAATATTAATTCTTCCATCTTTCGGAAAGATATTTGTACTCATCTAATATTTTTCTGTAATTATCTAGAAATAAGTCTTCAGAACACTTTTTATTGTAATATTCAAATCCTAAATTAATCTTATTATTGAAATTAGATGGATCTGATAACATTCTCTCTATGTTATTAGACAAATCTTTTGGGTTATTTAAATTAATTGGAGTAACAAGGTTTTCAATATCTTCGTCTAACACATCTCTTGAATAAAAAACAGGTTTTTTAAAATAAAACGATTCATATAATGGCAACGTTGATCTAGCTACATAAGTAGGCATCACTAGTGCTATACAAAACTTATATAGAGCAATAACTTTTTCGTCAGTTAGATAATTATATATAAAAAATTTGTGATTTAATTTTTTTTTAGAGATAATTTTTTTGATATATTTTAAATTATTTTTATCAGTTCCACAAAAAACAAAATTTATATCAATTTGTTTTCTTTCTAGATGCTCCATAGCATCGATTATATACTTATGATTTTTATGTGCCCAAAATTGTGCTGGGTAAAATAAAAATTTTTTATCCTTTAAACCTAAATCTATTACTATTTTAGAATAGTCCTTATTTATTTTGCTATCAATAATAGGCAATAAAGGGGTAAATGGCTGGATTGCAATTTTATTTTGTGTACAGTTATAAATTTTTATCAACTCATTTTTAGATCTTTCTGTATCAACAAGAATTTTGTAGGCTTGGTCAACCGACTTTCCAACAATTTCATCTTGGCTTTCAAATACAGTTTGAGATTTATACTCAGGAAAATAATTATCTAATTTAAAGTTTATATCATAGATGGAAGAAATGAAATTAAAATTATCAGTAATTTTGATAAACCAGCTTGGACCCAAAAAGATTATCAAATCAAATTGATTTTTTTTTAAAAAATTTACAAATGGGTTTTTAATTTTTAAAAAATTAAAAATAATTTTAAAGAAACCTATTTTATTTATTTGATAAAATATTTTGAAAGAAATTAAATTACCTAATAATACAGATTTTAAATCTTCATCTTTTAATTTTAAAAAAGTTTCTTTATCTGGTGTTAAAAAATAAAAATTATTTGAGTACTTTTCTAATTTATTCAAGATTATAGCTGACCTCAGAGATTGAAAAAATCCACCTCCAGCTTTTACTTTAGAATCAAATAATACAGCAATTTTCATTAGTATGGTATTTTAAATAAATTCATATTATTTATATAATTATTTAAATCAATTAACAATTTAAACAATTATATATCTCTATTTATTGTTATAAAAAAAATAAAAAATGATACTGGTAAATAAGCGCAACATATTGAAGGTAGAATTAATTTAATGAAATTTTAAGATGCTTTTTAATTTTTTGATTAAATTAGGTAAATAATTTATTGCTTACTCTAAAAAAATATATAAAGACTTCAAAATAAACTACTTTAATAAAATTATGAAAATAAAATTTACAGATTTATATAAAGCAAATATGTTTAAAGCCAAAAATATTCATAAAAGAATTATTGGTGGAATCTCAAATTTAATTAAAAATAATTCTTTTGTTGGAGGAAAAGAAGTTTTAAATTTTGAAAATAGTTTTGCAAAATTCACTAGCTCAAAATATTGTATTGGGTTAGGAAATGGTACAGACGCACTTGAGATAGCTATTGAGTCTTTAAATTTAAAGAAAGGTAGCGAAGTCATAGTCCCTGTAAATACCTGGATCTCAACAGCCGAAGCCGTTTCTAGAAGTGGTTTAAAAGTTGTGTTTTGTGATGTCTCACTTAAAGACTACACAATTGACATTGATGATTTGAAAAAAAAAATTTCAAATAAAACAACCGCAATTATGGTTGTTCATTTATATGGATATCCAGCAGACATGAAAAATATAAAAAAGATTATAAAAAGAAAAAAAAACAAAATTAAAATTATTGAAGATTGTGCTCAGGCACATGGTTCCAAAATAGAAAATCGACATGTTGGAACTTTTGGAGACATAGGTACATTTAGTTTTTTTCCTGGAAAAAATTTAGGAGCTTATGGAGATGGTGGAGGCATTGTTACAAACAATATAGACCTTAAAAAAAAATGTGAACTAATTAGAAATCATGGAGCACTAGGGAAATATGATCATAAGTTTCCTGGTAGAAATTCTAGGTTAGATAATATTCAGGCGTATATTTTAAATACAAAGCTAATTTATTATACAAAGAAAGTTCAAAGGAGGAATGAATTAGCAAAAATTTATTTAAAAAACTTAAAAAAAACAAGAGGAATTATTCTACCAATATTAAATTTTAATAAAAATTATAATACCTTTCACCAATTTGTTATAAGATTAGAATTAAGGGATAAATTACAAAAATATTTAAAAAAAAACGGTGTAGACACTATGATACACTACCCTTATATGCTTAATGAATTAGATTTTTATAAAAAAAATAATGGTAGTAATAATTTAAAAAATTCAAAAAAACTTGGCAATAAAATACTGAGTTTACCAATTACAGAAGATCATACTAATAAAGAAATAATATATATTTGTAAAAAAATAAATGAGTTTTCTAAACTACATTTTTAAAAGCCAAAAAAATATTTTTTATATCTGAACGAATTTCTTTTTTCAATTTAATCTTTTTTAATAAACCGGTTTGATTCACAACTTTATAAGAAAGTTGGTTCATAATTCTAGATTTAGTATATTCAATATTTATTTTTTTTTTAAAGCCTTTAATGTAAGAAAGTATTTGTCTAACAGTATAATTATTAGAAAGTATATTGTGAACAGAATTATCAAAATGTTTATTTTCAATTATAAATTTAAGAGAATTAAAAGCATCATCGATTGATAGATAAGGTCTATATTGATCTATAGCTGTTTCCCAAACTGTAATAGGTAAATTCATAATCGAATTAAAGCAAAATTTATTTACAGCTGTGTGAAATCTCATACCTAAAGAATAGCCAACAATAGTTCCAAATCTTAGAGAGATATAGGAGATTTTATTAGTTTTTTTTAAATATTTTTCCTCAAGTAATTTGACCTCTGCATATGGGCTTTGTGGTTTCAATACCGTACAATCTTCACCAATTATTTTATCTTGAGATCCATATACACTAGTTGAAGAAATATGAATAAATTTAGAATTATTTTGTTTTGCAAAATTAACTATATTTTTAAAAGAATTAAAATTGTTGTTATAAACTCTTTTTCTATCTTTTACGCTAGCTTCCGCATTAGTAATTGATGCAAGATGAAGAACTATGTCTATTTTATTATTAATAGTTTTAAAACAACCTGCATTACATAAATCATCATAAATTAATTTAATTCTTTTTTTTTTAAACTTAAACAGCAAATTAATTCTATTGTTAGAATTATTATCGATTATATAAACTTGATTAATTTTTTTTATTTTATTAATCGAGTCTATAAAATGAGATCCAATATGACCAAGACCACCAGTAATCAATATATTCATTTAATTATTATTATCATTATTTTTTTTAAAAAATCATTTTTTTAATAAAATCTTTTTTAAGTATTTTTTTTAATTTTTTAATTTCAATTGAACTATTTTTTGGAAAATTTCTAACATTTTTGTAGTTAATATGCTCAACCTTTTTATCAGAAAATTTATTAGCAAAATCTAAAATATCTCTTTTTTTACCACCGATATTAATTATTCCTTTTTTATCCAACAAATGGGGAATTATTTTCGAAACATACTTGTTGAATATAAAGCTTGTTGTTGCTCCCTTAATTGCTTTCTTGTGTATAAAAGGATAATCAGTCATGCACAATCTTAAAATAAGTGAGTTTTTATATAATTGTACAGATGCTTCACCACCTAATTTTGACCAAGCATAATTATTAATTGGCAATAAAGAATCTGTTTCTTTATAATTTCCTTTAGTCCCAGGATAAACATAATTAGTTGAGAAATAAATTAATTTAATTTTAAACTCATTACATAATTTTACAACATTAGCAGTCCCAATAACGTTTAGATCAATACTTAAGTTGATTTTTTTTTCATGAATATCCATTGGTCTAGATAATCCAGCTATGTGTATTAAGTATTTTATATTTTTATTTTTTATAAAATTTTTCATTTTATTGTAATTACGTACGTCAAATGTTTCTTTTGAGGTAAATATTGTATTAAATTTTTTTAAATCATTTTTGAGAAATTTACAAAAACGACTACTTTTGCCTGTAATGAGTATTTTTTTTTTTAAAGGTGAGAAAACCATTGAATTTTTTTTCTATTTTTTTCTTTTTTCAAAATTTCTTTCTTATGATTCCATGCAAATAAAAAGACGTGTTTATAATTAGTTTTTTTAAAATATTTATAATCTTTGATAGGTATATGTGTGCCTGGTGTGAGTTTATTAATTTTATCTGGAGTAGTATCAAATATACAATCAATCATTGTATTATCGATATCACAATAATTCAATATGGTTGTGCTTTTAGATGTTGCTCCATAACCACAAATTTTTTCACCAGAAGCTAATATTTTATTAATTTTTTTCTTGAGTTTTACTTTAGATGAATGAACTTTTTTTTTAAATATTTGGCATCCTTTGAAGTTATCAATATTTCTCTCTTTCTCTAATTTCATCATCTTGATTAGGCGTTTGCTTTTCTTAACAACTCCTTTTCTTTTCAATATATATCTCATTGAACCACCATGTGTGCTTTGTGGCATTGCATCAATTAATTGAAAATTAAATAATCTATAAATTTTTTCAATTGAAGCTAAAGAAAACATGTAAATATGTTCATCATATATTTGGTCATAAGAGATTTTTTTATACATAGAACCTAAGTATGGTTCTTCTAGTATAATAGTTCCATTTTTACTTAGCAATTTATCAATAGTTTTCAGTAAACCTATTTGGTCAGGTATATGGCAAAAGACATTAGAGCCACAAATTAAATCAAATTTATTGTAATATTTTTTTAATTTAAAAATATTTTTTATATTGAAGAATTTATTTATACTTTGAATACCCTTTTTTTTGGCAACATTGTGTACACTTTTAGAGGGTTCAAAACCATAAGATTTATCTTTATTAAAATTAGATAAAAAGGTTCCATCATTGGATCCAAGTTCAATTATTAGTGAATCTTTTTTTATATATTTTTTTTTTACATATTTAGCAAATTTATTAAAATGTTTTTTCATAAAATTTGAACTTGAAGTATAAAATGGATATGTTTTGTTAAACATTTTATCTGGTGGTGGGTTAGTGCATAATTGAACAAGACTTAAATCTTTGTTAAAAGCGACCTTTAAAGGAAAAAAATATTCTTTGGAGATTTGATTTTTTTTAATAAAACCATTTGCGAGAGGCATTTTTCCAAGATCTAGAAAAACTTTTGCTTTTTTTTTACTGATACGACAATTCATAATAATCTATAGGTTAAAAAACTCTGATTTTTGAATATATTCTTTTTTATCATACTCATAATCACACAAAGTTAGTAAAATACTATTTTTTTCTATAAATTTGATTTGTATAAAATTAAATTTTGGAATTATAAGATAGTGTCTGTTTTTACCATTTAGTATAAATGTTTTTTTTTTCTTTTTTAAATTATATATATTAACTTTAGCTGATCCATTTACTGGTATTAAAATTTGATTACACTTCCTATGTGCATGATCAGCTCTCATAAATTTTTTGTTTCCATATATAAAAAAAAATCTTTTGATATTGAAATTATTTAATGATTTTTTTTTGTAGAACGGAACTAATGAACCTGTAACGTCTTTAAATTTATTAAATTTTTTTATTTGTAATTTCACTTAAAATAACGATTTTATAATTTATATTTATTTATATTTATATATATTTATTTATAGTAAATTTTATTATACTCAACATAAATTAATTATTTTAAAGAATTTTAATGAAAATTATAGTAACAGGTTCGGCAGGTTTTATAGGCTATCATCTAGTTAATAAGCTAACAGATAATAAGAAAAATACAGTAGTAGGAATTGACTCTGTTAATAATTATTATTCAAAAAAATTAAAAAATCTTCGTGTAAGAATATTGAAAAAAAATAAAAATTTTTTTTTTAAAAAAGTTAATTTACAAAATAAAAAAAAAACAGAAGAAATAGTAAAAAGATTTAAACCAGATATAGTTTTTCATATCGCTGGACAACCAGGTGTTTTATATTCTTTCAAAAATCCTTTAAGCTATAAAAAAAATAATGTAATTGGAACAGAAAATTTATCTACAATTTGTAAAAAATATA
>Ga0209335_10005795_pt1 | contig 11202 bp, 9 predicted proteins | sample COG_09_FD_184753 | JGI IMG/M metagenome (GOLD analysis project Ga0209335, IMG submission 184753) | Pelagic Microbial community sample from North Sea - COGITO 998_met_09 (SPAdes) (version 2) | ecosystem: Environmental > Aquatic > Marine > Neritic zone/Coastal water | place: Helgoland, sampling...
CGAAGCCCCTCGTTTGCCCTGTTGTTAAACCATGCGTAAAAGGCAAACAACAGATGACAACTTTTCGACCCAATTTCAAAGAAACCGCGGCCCGACCCCGCATTGCATTCATCCAATCCTGCTGGCATCGCGATATCGTGGACGAACTGCGCGAAGCCTTTCTGGCGGAACACGGACGCATCGACAGCCGCTCGGTTGATCTGATTGAAGTGCCAGGCGCCTTCGAGATCCCGTTGCGCGCAAAACTCGAGGCCCTCAGCGGCACCTACGCCGCCATTGTCGCCGCCGGCCTTGTTGTCGATGGTGGCATCTACCGACACGAATTTGTCGCATCCGCTGTCATCAGCGGCCTCATGACCGTGCAACTGGAAACGGGGGTGCCGCTCTTCTCTGCGGTACTCACCCCGCAGGATTTCTTAGGTCAAGGCCAACCGGAATTCTTTAAAGGCCATTTTGTAACGAAAGGAATTGAGGCCGCGCAAGCCTGTATCGGTAGCATTGGCAGCCTTAATACCGTCTAACCTGCCAGCCAAGATTGCCTTGAAGATCAATGTTGTCGGGAGCAGCGGTAGCGGTAAATCAACCCTCGCCCGGCATCTGGCCGGGGCTCTGGCGCTGCCGTATATCGAACTTGACGCCTTGTTTTGGCAGCCCAATTGGACCCCGACTCCGGACCCCGTGTTTCTTGCGCAAATCACAAACGCGCTATCTGGGCCGGGTTGGGTCTTAGATGGCAACTATGACCGAACCCGCCCCATTAAATGGGCAAACGTTGAGGTCGTGATCTGGCTCGATCTACCGGCTTGGCGGATCCTGCTTCAAGTGTTAACGCGAACCCTAAGGAGATCCCTCAAGGGTGAGGTGCTCTGGGCTGGTAACCGTGAAACCTTACGCAAGGCGCTGTTCAGCAGGGACTCTATTCTACTCTGGGCGATCACCCAGCTCGGCCCAATCCGGCGGCGGTATCGCGCGATGATGGCCGACCCGGCCTTATCTCATATTCGCTTCATTCGGATTCAGAGTCATCAGGCCCTGACCGCGCTCCGCGCTGATCCACATCCTTTTTTAACGGCCGGATCAAAGACGCGGGCGCACTGATCGCGCACCCCCTGAGCCCCTTGCCAGACACAGCATCACCCCCCCACCCAAGGGCGACTGGATTGGCCTTATTTAAAGTCAGCCGCAGAATGGCGCTCCGGCACCCGTTCGGCTTCCGGACCCCACGCTCGATTTACGCGACGACCTCTGGCAACCGCTGGCCGAGCTTCGATGGCGGTTGCCCAACGAACAACGTGCTGATAAGACGCTACCTCTAGGAACTCTGCTGCCTCGTAGATATTGTGCAACACCAAAGCGCCGTACCAGGCGTAGTTGGCCATATCCGCGATGGTGTAGTCATCGCCGCACAAATAGGTCCGTTCAGCGAGCGTTTTATCCAGAACATCTAATTGGCGCTTAACCTCCATGGCAAAACGGTCGATCGGGTATTGCCATTTTTCGGGGGCATAGGCATAGAAATGACCAAACCCACCGCCCAAATAAGGTGCACTGCCCATCTGCCACATCAGCCAAGCGTAGCATTCCGCTCGGGCACTGAGATCTTTCGGAACAAAGGCATCAAATTTTTCCGCGAGGTACAGCAAGATCGCGCCCGACTCGAAAACCCGGGTTCCCGGATTGGTACTGCGGTCAAGCAATGCCGGAATTTTAGAATTGGGATTGATGTCAACAAAACCGCTCCCAAACTGCTGGCCCTCGCCAATATTAATCAGGTACGCATCGTAGTCTGCGGGGCGACCCAGCTCGAGCAGCTCCTCCAGCATAACCGTTACCTTAACGCCATTGGGCGTCGCTAGGCTATGAAGCTGCAGCGGATGCTCGCCTTGAGGCAGGACCTGCTCATGGGTGGCGCCGGATACGGGTCGATTGATATTGGCAAACCGTCCGCCATTACCTTTTTCCCAGGTCCAAACCTTTGGTGGAATATAGGTGGATTCGCTCATAATGTGCCTCGACTTTGTCTGCTAGTTTGTTCGAAGTTGCCGAGCATATCAGGGTTTGCGCCCGCTATGCACGTGGGGTTGCGCCGCCATGCTTAAGCGCTATCCAGCGTCTGAAGACAGCGCATGGTGCGATCCTGGTCGTTTTACCCGCCCGAGGCGTTGTCTGTTGAAACAAAGGGCTTGCAATCATTGCCGTTACGGCACCAGATCACAAGGCCCAAGCAGCGGATGATGGCCCCAACGGTTTATGGACCGATCTTGTCTAAACTGCCGGTCAGACTGCCTGTCAGAGCGGTTGTCGAGCGGGTTTCAGGCGCCGCGCATCGGGGTTTCGACTGCAGCACACGCTATTAAATACAGCTTGGATACTATTTTTTGGCTACCCTCTTGCTTGGATAAACCCCTGCTTGGATACACCTTGCTTGGATACACCCTGCTTGGATACCCCTGCCGCAAGCAGGTGCTTGATCGCGCCATCGCGGCCTCAGCGCCTAATCAAGAACCGCCTTGCGTCGCCGCCTGCAATAAAATACCAGAACGATTGCCAGAACGACAATACGCGAAAACGGGCCCGGAGCTTGCAGCCAGCGCCGCTTGCATGTCGTCGACATTGTCCTGGGTTAAGCCTCTTGGCGAGACCGGAATAAAATAGTAGCTCAAACCCAGCGCCGCAGACGCCTCGGCCATCGCCTCGTGGCTCGGCTGATCGGGCGCTTCCCCATCGGGCCGGTTATTAATCACGACTTCAACACCCTGCGCCTTTAACACGGCCAGATCAGCAAGTTGAATTTGTGGCCCCACTGAAACGCGCGCTGCTACGTCATTCATACGACTACCTTCCAAATTTAAATTACTAAAAACCGCCGTGGTCTTGGACCAATACAGCCCCACGCCAATGACGACTATGAGCGCAACCAGCGCGGCTTTCTGAGTCATTTAACCGCCTCGCCTTACCAAGATTGCACTAAGATCCAGCCCGCGATCCCCACTAAAAACACTGAAAAAATCTGCTCGGCCCGACGTTGTTCTATGATCTTACCGAGCCCTTTGCCCAAAAAGCTGCCCAACATTCCTAGGCCGACAAAAATCAGTATGAGCATCCAATCCAGACCCAAGCCGGATCCTTCGAGTAATTCTAGGTATTTAACCAGCCCCGCTGCCGATTTAACAGCAATGATCACAAGGCTCGTCGCCGCCGCGGTGGTCATCGATAAGCCGCCCAACAAAACCAAGGCCGGCACGATCATAAAGCCGCCACCGACGCCAACAAAACCGGTTAGCGCGCCAATCAATAACCCCTCGGTGACGATCGCCCAGAGCTTTTGATCGCCGGACACGGGCTTGAACTTTGGCGGCCAAAACATGAAAAAAGCAGACAACAGCATCACCGCGGCAAAGACCAGGAGCTGAAACTGTCCCGAGGCAAACTGCGACAAGGCAGCGCCCAAGTAGGTGCCCAATATGCCCGGTACCCCAAACCAGATCGCGGTTCGCCAGTTAATGGATCGGTCTCGGATATTCAGCAAGGTGGTGAGCGCCGCCACTGCCCCAACAATTGCCAGCGAACTGGCGATTGCCACTTTTTCATCTTGGCCCATTAAATACACCAAGATCGGCACGGTCAAAATCGAGCCACCTGAACCCAAAAGCCCCATGGTTAATCCCACCGCTAAAGCGCATGGAATCAAAATCAATAAATCCATTAGGCCGTTTCCTTCACCGGCAGCTTGAGATAACGCTGACCATTGCCTTCCGGGTTTGGTAACCGACCCGCTGCTAAGTTGATTTGAATCGCGGGATACAGCAGACGAGGCGCACTCAACTGTGCGTCCCTAGCTTGCCGAAACGCGACAAAGGCCGCTGCATCGCGATCTAACAGCTGCAAATTCGAGCGTTGCTCTGCAACCGTCACCGCGTGACACGGCGTTTTGCGCTCGGCGGTTGGATAGTCATGGCACAGGTACAGCATCGTGGCATCGGGTAGCGCCAGCAGCTGGGCAATCGACTCGAACAGCTGCCGTGCATCCCCGCCTGGAAAATCCGCCCGCGCGGTGCCGTAATCCGGCATAAACAGGGTATCGCCAACAAAAACAGCCTCCTCAACTTGGTAGGCCACACAAGCCGGCGTGTGACCCGGCGTTGCCAGCACCGTGACGGCAAGCTCGCCGACATAAACGGTTTCGCCCGGCTCGAACAAGCGGTCAAAGGCAACGTCTACATTTGGATGCTGCGCACCCAAATTAAAAATCGGCGTGAACAACGCGCTCACCTGCGCAACCCCGCGACCAATCCCGATTTGCGCGCCTGTTTTTTGGCGCACGAAATCGGCAGCAGACACATGATCGGCGTGGATGTGGGTTTCCAACACCCAAGCCACCCGCCAATCTGCCTCGGCCGCGACCTTCAGCATTTGGGTAATAAAATCGTGCTGCACCGCGCCGGCTCCGGGCTCAAAATCCAAAACCGGATCGATGAAAGCACAGACCTGCCTCGCCGGATCAGCCAAGATGTAGCTCCAGCTGTTCGTTGGCGTATGGTAGAACGGCATAATTTGCGTTTGCACAGTACTCCTTAAGTAAAAGTTATATGATTAGAACAATTAGCTATAACAAACCCACCCATTGTAAGAAGAAACCACAGCAGATCCCACCCTTCGATTATTCGTATTTCGTCTATCAGGCGGTTACATTAGACCCAAAGGTTTAGCGCGCGCTCTGTGGATCAAAAACAAATCAAGTATCACCTCAAGCGGCTGACTCAACTGGATTCAGACCTGGCCGAAGCCTTTGAATGTTATGGCGCACCCGCCCCAAGACAACGACCAGAGGGCTTTGAAACCTTTTTAAGCACGATTGTCAGTCAGCAGATCTCAACAGCGGCCGCCAATGCCATCATGGATCGGGTGCGCCAGACGCTGCCCAGCGTTACGGCAGCCGGGCTCGATCAAGTCAGCGATGCGGCACTGCGCGCAGCAGGGCTGTCAGCGCGAAAAATCGAATACGCCCGCGGTTTAGCGCAGGCCACCCAAACAGGCGCGCTTTTAATTGACCAGTTGCGCGACTTCGAGGATACCCAAGTGATTGAACACATCACTGGCTTGCGTGGATTTGGGGTTTGGAGCGCAGAAATTTACTGCCTGTTTTCCCTCGGACGACCCGACATTTTTCCGGCCGGGGACCTGGCCCTGCAAATCGCGCTGGCGCGATTAAAAGGCTTAGACGTCAAACCAACGCCGAAAGCAGCGCGCACCTTGACCGAGCATTGGCAGCCCTACCGCTCGGCCGGTGCATTATTTCTTTGGCATTATTACCATCAGATCTCTAACCCCTGAGCAGGTTGGGATCTACCAAAGTCCTGCAGCTTTAAGCGCCGGCTCAACCTTATCGCCGTCATCTTTGATGCAGTAGTGTCGCCAAATACTCGTCCGCACCAGCTTGTTCGCCATTCCCGGTGGCTGTGTCACTTCGCTCATTCGATACATATTGAAATCGGTGAGCGGGTCCGCCTTGCCATAGGTTTCATTCCAGCGCTTACACAAATAACCACCATAATAGGAGCGGTATGCTTTGTAGCGCTTTGTGCTGACTCTAGACAAATATTTTCGCCAGCGATAATTTTCGAATTTGGCATCATACAGATGCTCGGGTTTTTCAAAGCTTGGCGCACTCGCGACCAAGTCATAAACATCCACCAATTTACCGGATGCCAGCACCCCCGGTATCACCATGAAGCTATCCCCTCTTTTTGGATAAGGCGCAAACATGCTCCACTTCTGATCAAGGCGAAGGAGCCGCTTGGGGCCTTGCCACTCGTTCGGAAACTTCACTTGATAAGGTTTACCTTCGGCAGCCGTTTGGAACGGCAATCGCCAATTCGGGATGGTGCTGAGATTAAACAAAAAAAGATATGCCAGAAAAAAACCGGCCACGGTCTGCGAACGCCAGCCCGGCATCTTCAAACCGGCCTGCCAAGGCAGGAGCCTTGCAAACCAGTCACCGAAGGCCCCTCGATTATTGGCTACCGAGTCGTAAACGCGATTGCCTAATTGCTGCGGCCAGGACAGCATGGGTGCAAGAAACCGACCCCAGGCCGAGGCGGCAAACACGGCAACCATAGCCGGCCATTTTATCAAGCGCTCACCGGCTGGCGTCACCACGACCCAAGAAAATGTTCTTTCGAGTATTTCCCCGATCTCAGGATCAGTTTGAGCTGGAATGATTTTTGCGAATTTAAGACCCAAAAAAGTCTTCAATAGCCAACACATTTTGAGACAAAACGAACAGTCCTGATCGTAGTACATCGTGAGCCCAGCGCCAGAGGCTGGCCAAAATCGTCGAGCCAACGCATCCCAGGTTTCTGTCGGTGTAAACAAAATAATTGAGGTGATCGAGATGAACGGAAACAAGCCGATATACAGGTTTAAAACAAACCCAACCTCCATCGAGATGAACGCAAACATCATCAGTAATCGAACCGGAACGCGGAACAGCGGCGTAAAGATCAAGATCGGGCCAAGCAGCTCTAACCACCATACATACCGTGTGAGCGGTACCGTCAGCCAGTGTTCGTCTCGCCATAGATGCGCAAGCGGTGTTGTCATTTCATCCAGATGTAACGCGTAATAGATCGCTGTGCCCTCTTCATACCATTCCGCGCCGCTTTTCAAGAAGGCTGAAAAGAAGTACACCGCCATGGCTTGAAATAAAATTGCACCGGTTGCGACCGAGCAATATTGATTCGCCTGCCGCGCCAGCGTCTGCTGTTGATCTGGGTGCACCCTAGCCGCATCCATCGAAAACCGCGCGCCCAGTGGCAAAAAAATCGACCAAAACACCATGAGCAATAAAAGGTTGTCGCCGCCTTGAAGCATGAGTGGCGCGCGATTGTGCAGCGAGACCAGCAAAACAAAACTGATGAGCGTTGCCAAACGAGTTTGATAGCCCAGCAACAGGGCCATCGCGGCCCCCCCAGCAATCAGGTGGAGCAGCAACGCCCAAATCCAACTGCCACTCATGAAATACAGCGACCAGCGGTTATCGCCACTCCAATCGATGATAAAGTCTCTTGGAAAGACGCCCTCATCTGACATCCAGACCGACAAATCAGCCCCTCGAATCAAGAGGTCGGCAATAAGGAGCCCGCCAAGTAAAATTCGAAACAGCGCGAGGCTTCTTAAATCGATACTCAGCACTGGCAGGGCCCGTGTTGTCCACCATTGCGCCATAAAATTCACCTTCGGTTTTAAGGCATCTATGATAGCTCGATCGCGAAGCAGGATCGAGCCAGCACCAGTAAGTTAACCCTCGGCAATCCGCTGTTTCAAAGCATCTTGAGCCTGGATCCGCGCCGCCGCGCGGGCAGCCCTAACGTGTGGATAAACTAGGTATTCGGCGTGAGTCGGACAAAGTAACGCGGCGGAAACCCAGTCAAAATACGAAACCCCAAACTCAAGGGGCGCACGGCATCGAGCTCTGCCGCCGCCGTGCCCGACACTTCGGCGGCCGTGTAGCGGCCATCAACGTCGTCGTATCGAACCCGAACTTGATCATTTTCAAGCAACCGGTCATACCATTGTCGCGGCCAATGATTCACCGCAACAAAGAGCTCACCCTCATGCTCGATTCGAACCAAAACCCGATCAGCGCCTACATCAGCCGAATCAAAGGTTGTGACAACGAGGGTTGCTTCGTTTTCTGGCTGAAAGTACCCCAGCAGAGACTCAAACAAGGCAACCGATGCGGCATACAGGCCGATTAGAATCAGCACGATTTTCAGCGTTTTAGACATAGCAGTTACTCCTTTTTTATTGGGGTTCATCCTCGGCGCGAGATCCGCATCAGCGTGTTGTTGCGCGCAGATCAAAACGCGTTATCAATTTGCCTTGATCCAAGTCGTTGGGCTAAAACCGTTGCCACCAAGCGGCGAGCAGGTCGCCCTGTACACTGGCCTTGTGACCCCGCTTGCGATTTCTAAAGTTGTGAACGCGACTTGCTCGCGCTGCAGGACCGCGCGACCTGATCAGCACGCCATTGATTGCATCGAGCGCGGGCTGCCATAAACCCTTCAATCGGCGTCGGTGCTGACGACCAATTTGGCGGCAATCATCAGCCAAAGGAACGACACCACTTCCACCGTAATGAAGGTGGTTGCGAATTCCGCGCCATGCAGCACCGCGGCCAACACGCGATACATTGCGGCGACCAAAAACAAAAAAGCGCCGGCCATAATCCACTGCGGCCGCGCCCGGAATGCGCCATAAACAATAAACAGACCGCCGCAGGCAAAAAAAGCGCCCGTATCACCCACCTGCGAACTGCGCCCTAGGCCATCGAGATAGGTCATGCCGAGCGAGGTCACCACGCCTTCTGGCGCAACCGCCAGCCCGACCGCATTCATGAGCAACAAAAAGCCCGGCAAGGCCGCCGCAATTCGAATCATCCACGTTTTCATGCCCGCACCTATGCCCTTATTCGGTTCCTTTCCTAAACTGTAACGGTTTTCCGACAGCCTCGCACTGTAAAATGCGGCGCCCCAGTCGATCGAAAAAGGTCTTGCGCGCCCCGGCAACCAGCGCATTATCTAATTGGGATGCAATTGGTTAGGCCCTGCACGCGGCACGCCGACAGATAACTTGATTAAGGATCAGGGCTCAGCAACAGGCACCCTCGCATTCGCGATCAGGTGATCACCCGATTATTCGACCAGGATCACCGCACGACGATTTTGAGCCTGCTCTTCGGGCGTATCTTCCCGCGGGCGATCTTCGCCAAAACCGATCAGCTCGATTTGTTCCGGGTTGACGGCGTACTGCTGCACCAACCGCCGCTTGATCGCCTCGGCGCGCTCCAAGGACAACGTATTGTTATACCTTCTCGCACCCGAGTCATCAGCATGGCCTTCAATCAAGGCTTTCGCCTCGGGGTCGTCCGAGAGCCGGATCGCAAGATTCTCCAACTCTGCATCAAAATCCATCGGGATATCGAAGGAATCGTGGGCGTAATACACCAGTACTTCTTCAACCCCTGGCACCACGTCCGTCGGTTCATCAAACCCGAAGGGGTCTTCCACTTCCGTGCTGCCAAAACCGCCTTCTTCAAATCCGCCAAAGCCGCCGTCGCCCCCAAAGCCGCCATCGCCCCCAAAACCGCCATCGCCTTCGTATTGGGCGCCGTCTTCGGCTTCAAAATCGGCATCGGCCTTGGCATAGATCGCCTGGATATCAACATCTGCCAATATTGGGATATCCGACGGGCAAATCGATTCGTCAAATCCAGCCGAATCCGCCATCAGTTTTTCAACATACTCAGACAAAACTTCTTGATTACGGCCCTCAATCCCAACCGTTGTTAGCAGCACACCCATCACCGCAAGGGTTCGAATCTCCGCCTTGGCCAGATCAATCTCGGCATTGGTTACCGAATTCCGCGTCACAAAATATTCGTTCACGCCATCGAGCATATCCAAAAGCGAACGGTTGCCGATGGCAAACTGCGCTTTATAGGCATCTTTGGAGATTTCCTGACTGCGCAGGTTGTCTTTCAAGATTTCAACGCGACTCTTTAAAATCGCCACCTCGTTATAGGCGTTGAGCACGTCCTGGCGGACATTAATGCACGCCACCTTTTGCTGCTCCAGGGCGGAGTAATACAGGTTGTGCGCCTCGCGCGTCAAGGCTTGATCCGAGCCGCCACGATACAGATTCAGGTTGAGCGCGACTTCCACCGCTTCTTCTTCAAAACTGCCCGATACGCCTTCGCGATTCTTGTCATTTTGGTTGCGATAACGCAGTTCAATCGTCGGATAAAACGCCCCCCGATTGGCGCGGACGCCCGCTTGCCGCGCCCTGCTGGTTTGCTCGTTCAGATCGAGCACGGGGCTTTGTTGATAGGCAACCCGCAAGGCAATGTCCCGGCTGCCCGGCAACTCAAAACTTCGCGTCGGCAGCACCAAACCATCGGCTGGCGGCACGCCCACAATGCGCTGATACCCGGTTTTGCGATCGTTGAGGTTATTCAGCTCCACCAATAAATTCGATTCCGCCAAACTCAAACGGGCTTGGGCTTGCTCTAAATCCACATCGGCGTCCATCCCGCCGGTGGTTCGTACCTTGATTCGTAAGAACACCTGCCGATGCTCGATCAGGTTGTCGATCGAGTATTCAACCAAAGTCTGTTGACGATAGACATCCAAAAACGCTTCCGCGGCATCGAGCGCCACTTGCTCGGACGCATCGCGCAACTGATAAAACTGGGCGTAGCTTTCAAATCGCTTTTCTTTCGTGAGCTCCAACGAGCGGAACCCATCGAACAGCATTTGATTGATGGTTAAAGTGTTGTTGCTGGTGGAATAAGGCTGAAACTGGGTTTGCGGGGTCTGCCGCTCTTCGCGCGCGGCGTCCGCTGCGAGGTTTATATCCGGCAGCATGGCCCCCTTGGCCGCGCGTTCTGCTGCAATCGACGCTTCAAATCGATACCACTCGGTGGCCACCCGCGGGTTATCTAAAACCGCTTTGCGCAGGGCATCTGAAAACACCCGATCCGGCTCGGCAGCTATCGCCCCAGTGCTCAACGCCATGAGCGCGGCAACCCACAGCGCTTGCCATGCTCGTAGGCCCGCCTTAAGCGAGTGCAATCCTAAACCGAGGGGCGTAACCTTCTGTCTTTGAGCAGCTTGCGGGGGCACCAAAACCTCAAAAAGCGTGTAGGTGGTGGGCATCCTAAGTGAAAAAGCTGCTTTTCACAACTGATTGCCCGTTCAAGAAAGGCGAAATAAACACTAGGCAACCTACTCATTTCATTGCATTATTTACGGCCAATTCTAAAAATTTGAATTGATTCACCACCTGATATTATTCGAGGTACCATCCTTGATCTCACAGATCAAACACCACTGCCTGCGTTTTACGCTGCTCCTGACCTTAGGCGTTGTTGGCGTCACCACGGCCAATGTCTCGCTAGAAGCCGTTAAGAGCAGTGCGCTCGCCACCTACGGCGCAGAAACCGGCGCCATGATCGATCAATGGATCAAAATGATCACCAAAATCCGAGGCCTGCCGGATAAAGACAAACTGTTATATGTGAACAACTTCTTTAATTCCCGAATTAAGTGGATTGCCGATATCGAGAACTGGAAAGAAGAAGACTATTGGGCCACCCCCCTTGAAACCATGGCCCGCCGCAGAGGCGATTGCGAGGACTTT
>Ga0209335_10005800_pt1 | contig 11197 bp, 12 predicted proteins | sample COG_09_FD_184753 | JGI IMG/M metagenome (GOLD analysis project Ga0209335, IMG submission 184753) | Pelagic Microbial community sample from North Sea - COGITO 998_met_09 (SPAdes) (version 2) | ecosystem: Environmental > Aquatic > Marine > Neritic zone/Coastal water | place: Helgoland, sampling...
TACCAGAGGCCCCGCCGCCTCGCAAGCCAAAAAAGAAAGCCGTGCCACCGCCGCCGTAATGAGAAGGGAATCCTTGGAGGCCTAGACCGTTCAATCAAAACGAATGAAGTCCCACCCCCTTCTGTTTCTCACCACTTCACTTGCGGTCTTTGCTCTTTAGCCCCGCGCGTGCAAAAGCTCTTGCGAAAGCTCTCGCGTAAATTGGCGGACTTACCACTAACAGTCACCACAATACTGGCTCTCGATATCATGTACAAGCTTCGAGCAGGATGTTACGTCCTCGCTTACTTCGCCTTGTTGACCGGGCGAAGTTCGAAAGGGTTCACGTACTCGGACTTGTGCTCCGAGACTCCGTCCCACTCGGGGATGGGAAAGTTCTTGAAACCTTTCATCACCGTCGCCTCCGGGACAGGCGCCTGGCTATCGTCTGCCGTCGCTGCCGGGATTGCTTCAAGCGCCGTGGAGAATACGGACTTGAGGCGCTGGGCCTTCAGCAGGTACGCTTGGTACTCCTCCGCCTCGGCGGCCGAGAGCGGCACGTCAGCGAGGAACACAGCGGCAGTGGGGAACGGCTTGGCCGCGAGTGCTGGCGGATTGATGGGTGGCGGTGGAAGATCAAGCATCATCGACAGAGTGGGAGCCCTGGAACGAACGATGCAACATGTTCAGCGCGCGCTCGCAGAGAACGCGCTCTGCCGCTTTGTCTGGCCTACTTCGAGAGGGACCTCGTACCTGGAAACGGAACAAACATCTTGAAGTGGACGTCCTGCTAGTGGCAGGGGAGCGAAGGCAGCAGCGGAACCGGCAAAGGAGGCGAGAATCGCAAGACGAACCATTTCTTCTTTGATGAACTGCCACAGGAGATCAGGCGTTAGCGCAATCGCACCTTGCAGATCTATCGCTAACTCTCGCCAAGCAAGCAGGGTGGCCGAGAAGTAGCTGAACCAAGCAGTATCACTCAAAGACGAACCCGCTCGCAACATTTCTTCGCGCCAAAAAGCGCAGTCTACGAAACGTGTTGCAACAACGCGTGCACTTGGCAAGGTGTGCGCACAACCATAACCACAAACCAGTGAGTAGAGGCCAGCAGGCTCCAGCCCACAAGACTGAGGTAAAATGAGGAGGGAGGGGGAAGGGCGGGGCACAATATGCACCTGTCTGGGGCTGTGGACGGGCGGGCACTTCGGTTTCGACTGGATCTGGCGATGTGCAACTGCGGGCGGATATAAACCCCCCGCTGAACCGTATGGACGCATTGTTTAAAATAGACGAAATTTAGATGTCAGCCGAGCAGTAGTAAACAAGGGTATGGCCTCAAAAACGAGGCCATGGGCTGCAACACACCGGTGTCTTCCGGTGTGTGTTTAGGGAATCAAAACACCTAGCGCACAACGACGGGGCCACCACTTAGAGCGCAAGACGATGGGGCGCCGCGCTGCTGCCGTTACTCTGCTGCTCTGCATAGAGCTCCATGCTGCGATGGCGTTCAGCCCACTCCCCTTCGCAGTACCTTCTCGCGACGCCGCGCGACGCGGCGTCGCCGCACTGCGGTGCAGCGCGGAGCCCCGTAACAAGCTGGCCGAATGCGAGCAACTCTCGCGCCGTTCCTTTGCCAGCCTCGCGGGTGCTGCACTTCTAGCCCTCTCTGGGGCAGGATCTGTTGCTCTCTCGCCAGTGAAGGTCGCTGCCGCGTCATCGCCACGCGCGGAGACCGTGCTCGTTGTCGGCGCGAAGAGCATGGTCGGGGCTGCAGTCTTGACGCAGTTGCTCAAGCAAGGGAACAGAGTCCGGGCGTTGACGCGCAACCCTGATGAGGTGCTCCCACTCGATGAGCTTCCCAGCGTCTGGAGGGACATCGAGTGGGTCGGCGGCGATCTCAACCACCCGGCCTCGATTCCGCCTGCCGTGGTTCAGGGCGTGACGCGCATCATCTACTGTCCGGGCGCACAGGGCTACAAGGACCCAGAAAACACGCGACGCATCTACGAGGAGGGTATTGATAACCTCATTGCACTCGCAAAGGCGCACGGCGGCGATTCGCTCAAACGGGTCGTGTACTTCTCGTCGGACGGCACTGACCCGCCGCCGGAGGGCTTCCCGCTCGGCGACTTGCTCCGCAGTGCCGCCAAGTACAAGCGGCGCGGCGAAGGAGTGGTGCGGCATTCGGGCGTCGAGTACTCGATTGTTCGGGCCAAAGGCCTCTCTGCGGGATTCTACCTCTCACGTGCGGCCGCGCTAGGCGAGGACCAAGGCTCAGGGTTTCCCCTGACAGAGTACCAGATCCTGCACAAAAGCACCAACACTCCGCCCGCCGTCCTCGCGCGCGCGGAGCCTGACGTCGTCGGTGCCGGGATCCGCGCGAGAGCGCCGCCGCTCAAGGAGATCATGGCAGCGGTGGCGCTTGCGCGGAACCTCCCGGCGAGTGCGGCGGACCTGGACAAGCCAGTGCTCCTTTCCGGTGGCGAGTCGGACGCGCCAGTGAGTGGCCAGCGGACAGGGGAAGGACCTCCGATGATCGCACTGAACGAGCGAGACAGCGGGGGCGCGCTGGTCCCGGGAATCTACCTCGAAGATGTTGCCGCGGTGCTGGTGGCCGCAGCCTTCGAGCGCGGGGCCGCGGGCAAGACCCTCTATGCTGTGGAGCGCGCCGAGGAGCAAAGCAGTCGTAGCCCGGACGCGTGGCGAAGTGACTTCGCTAAGATCCCCGCGGACGGCGCGCCAGTTGGCAGCGGAGGTGCACGGCGCGTGTGGCAGGAGGACCTTGCGGACGCGCCTCCTGGTGGCCTCGAACTCGGAGGCTTCGACGACCTCCCGACTCTCCCCAGGCGTCGCAAGGCCGGCCGAGCCGCCGCACTGCTTCCGTGAGCTCCGCCCTGGTAAATTGGGTGGGAAGAGCGTGCTCCGGTTTGGCCTTTGTAATTCTAATGAACATAGTCTACACATGATGCCACGCCAGAAGCGGTCGCGAGCCTGCAACATTTCACCCGGTCACGAGCAAGGAATCCCGATCTCCCTCTACTTGGTGAGTGCTAGACATCGCCAGTCGTGTGGAGTGGTGTTCCAAGAATGGAGGGGAGTGCAAGCTTTGCGTGCATCGTCCACGGAGCTTCGGACCCAGCATGCGCGCAGTGCTTCGAAATTCGAAATGAACAGAAGTAGTTATTTACACCACACCATCGAACGGCCTTGGCCCTAGTTTGAATCAGGGAGCTTTGCAGCCCGCACAGCCTCTGCCAGAACAACCCTCACATACGTCCAGTCCAGCAACCACAAAAGTTGCATGAGCCTTGTTGCGGAGGCGCTCCTTGCGAGCGCGGACCGAAGGGCGGTTATCGAGCACCGTTTGCCACTCGGACTTGCCATCCAACACGCCCTCGAGCTCAGCTGACGTCGACTGCACGGGCTTCACGGGCGAGGCAGCGACGGAAGCCATTCCAGAAAACGCCAAAACGCCAAGGCCCGCCATCGAGATGAGCGCGTTGCGGCGGGACATCCCCTCGATTTTACGCGAGGCCACATCAGGCTCTTGGGAACAGCGCAGAGCGACAACGGCACGCTGAGATGTACCCGATCGGTGGCTGCGCACGAGGCTAGCAATCGGCGAAAAGGACCACGCGGGAGCTAAGGCAAGCGATAGTGCGGCGATGACGAGAGAGAGGCGGCGTGCCATGTTGTCTCTTTGTCTCCTGTGTGCTTGCAACCGAAATGAGGCCAAATAGGGGAACACGGATGGGCTTATGGAATGGGACGCATCCTCGCTTTAGGTGCCTTGATGGCGGATAGGTGGCTCTTAGGCCGCAATCTCGTGTCGTTGCAACCGGGAAAATATCTCCCAGAGATCTTTCCGGACTCTGACTCATATAGATGTGTAAGACGCTCACCAACGTGACCTGGTTAGAGCGTCTTACATATCTATAGATAAGTACTTGCGTAAAGTACTTATGGAAGGATCCCGGCACGAACCTGGTTTCGTGCCGGGGATTACGAGGCCTCCTGTACTACTCTGCCCAGCTCAAGACGAACGCGGCACGACAGCATGCCGGGCGATAGATGCGTGCCGGCTGGGGTCAGTGCTGTGTTTCCTCTCTTTAAGAACGTGCGAATCATCTCTTGCTTCCGAAAGTCAGATGGCTGGCTGGTCATGGTTGCTGCCACAGCCTAGCTTGGAGGCCGCCGAGGCTCCCCAAACTATTCGACTACCGCGGAGGCGGCGGGATCGCTAAGACAGAGGCCTACTTGGGCACGTGGTCCCCCTGCCCGGCCGCCGGAGAGAACTCTCCACGGGCGGCAGCACCAGCGATTGCAAGCTCCTTTTCGAGGAGCTCCGACATCTCGGCAATCGGAAGCGGCGAGCCTGGCGGGTTCTTCTTGCACAGCTCCAACAGTGGGAGCTGCAGCGCCTGAGACCACGAGAAAGAGAGGTTCCACGGCGAGTTGCCCTTGTGCTTGTTGATGGCGTTGAGGCGCGCCGACGCGTTCTCGAGCGACTGCCCACCCGAGAGGAAGTTAACGCCCTTCATCGCCGCGGGCATCACGCGGCGTAGCACCGTCACGGTCGCCTGGCCGATCTCGTCGGCAGAGTACTTCTTCTGGCACGCCTTGCCCGGGTTCACCATGTTGGGCTTGAGCGTCGCACCCTCCATGTACACGCCATGGTCGAGCATGGACTTATAGAGGTGCGCCTGGACCTGGACGTTGACGCGCACCGCCGTCTCGAGGTCGTAGTCGCCGGTGAGCACGATGTCGGGCTCGACGATGGGCATGAGGCCCTCCGACTGGCAAATAAGCGCGTAGCGGGCCAGGTCGTCCATGTTGGTGCGGATCGCGAGGTCAGAGATGCAGCCGTCCGCGCCGATCGTGAGCGGCGAGCGCCACTTGGCGAAGCGCGCGCCGGCCTCATAGTACTCCTTGGCGCGGACCGCGAGCGAGTCGAGGCCCTGCATCACGGTCTCGCCGGGCGCGCAGCCCGGGAGCTGGTACACCTTGAGGTGCGGCTTGACGCCCGGGACGATCCCGCGCTTGGAGAGGAACTCTGGGAACGGCGTGCCTTCGTCGGTCTTCTGGTACAGCGTCTCCGGGTCGAGGATCGCCGCCGAGAGAAAGTCGGGGCCGTTGGAAACGCTGAACAGCATCTGGCGGTACAGCCTGCCTCCGGGTCGCCCGCCCACACCCAACTTCAGACCCCACCCCTCTTCGCCACGCTGTCTGCACCGGATGCCTGCCCCATATAGCCCGCGGCGAGGAACCTTCGTGCGGCGCCGCGGGCGGCGCGAAACAGGACGAGGAAGGCAACGCTCGCGAGGGCAGGGGCCCACCGCCGGTTCTCCTCGGTGTTGACAATGCCAACCTTTTCGAAGCGATCACCAATCGTTCCAGGACCCTCATCGCATGCGGTGATACCCTTTCCAAAAGTCGCGACCTGCAACACCGCCGCGCCTTTATGAGTTCCTGCACAGCTGATGAGGAACCCGTGCGAGCTGCTATCCCCCACGTATCGCAATTTGCAGCAAATGGTCCTGCGCTGGAGTCATCATCCTCTGTAGACACGCGGTGGAACAGCATGTGCAGCTTGCAGAGAGTGATGTCTGTGTGCACCTTGGCAGCAGTCTCCTCCAGGGCGGCCTTCTGCGCCGGTGTCAGAAAGTCCTTGTACCGCCCGGCGTCTTGCGGCGACACCTTACCAGCGCCAGCCGTCGGCACAGCGACCTGTTAAAGCGGTGGTGTTCATTCGCATCAGTCTTGGTACACTTTGGACCTTTGGTGGTTCCCCCGCAGGAACAATGATGCGGGGGCTACCGACGACATCATGGTCTTGCGCTTCATGGACGCGGCGCGACCCGTACGGAGGCTCGTGGCCGACGCTGGGAGGGTGTGACGGGAAGAAAGGGAAGGAGTCGCGAGGAACGCAGAAGAGGAGGCCAGGCAGGCCCCCAGGAGGAGAACTCGCGTGAGCATCCCTGGTCAGAGAACAGCCTTGCTTATACCCCGAGATGGGTCGTTCTATACTAAATGGTGTAATTGGAGGACACTTTGTGGCGAGAGACTCCGATGCCGGCCAAGGGAATGCTGAGATGTGCGCATGCGTTCGTGCGATAGTCGTCTTCTTTCCTTGCTGGTGCTCCTGACAAGCAGAACTATATACTCTATGGCCCCCGCGCCGCCAGCTCCCGTCGTCACAGCGGGCAAGGGGGCGAGTGGCGATGCGGCGCAGAGCGTCGATGGGACAATCGGCGAGCTCCTCGCGTGGGCGCACAAGCACGGGATGCGCAAGGACAGTCCTGTGAGCCCATCATTTTGCCCAGAGTCTAACTGCCGCGGAATGGTCGCGACACGCGCCATCAGCGAGGGTGAGATAGTCCTCCAGATTCCGGAGGCGATGATGATGTCGCTGGACACCGCGATGGAGGACTACGAGATCCGCAGCGTCGTAGCGCGCTCAGAGGAACAAGGCATAAGGTGACTTCCGAAGACTGCCAAAACGACTGTTTCATACGATGCGTGCGAGCAGTGCTATGCACTTGCACTGGGATGACAGTAAGCGGGTGGCCCCAGCTTGAGCGAACGGCAGATCCTCGCGCTTCACTTGCTGCTGGAGCAGGAGAAGGGTACGGCGTCACGCTGGTACCCATTCCTGCAGTCGATCCCAGCGAGCTATGATACGGTGGAGTTCTGGACGGAGGAAGAGGTTGAGCAGCTGCAGCTTCCGTCGCTAGTAAGAGCCCCACCTCGGGTCTGCTGCGCCACCGGAGACGCGTCCTGATGCTGCAGGCGGCCGACAGGTCGCCACGGCGCGTGCTCGGCGGGCAAAAATCGTTGCAGAGTATAAATCTCTTGTGAAGCTGCTCTCAGGCAGGGAAGATCTCGGGAGTGGGGAGCCGCGCTTTAGGGTGGCGCTGTTTGTGTGGGCGGTTGCGACAATCAGCACGCGAAGCTGCTCCTTCGAGCACCGCGCGGCGATCCCGCGGCTGGGCGACGAGCGCGCGGGGGCGCTCGTACCGGTCCTCGATCTGCTGAACCACTCACCAGAGCAGCCGTCGGTCGCGGAGTGCGGTTTCGCGCGGGCGACGCGCGACTACCAGGTGCGGGCCCAGCGCGCGTACCGCGCGGGCGAACAGGTCCTGATCCACTACGGCCCCTGGTCAGCCCCGCCCCATGCCCCCCGCCCCCCACTCCATACTAGCGCCGCCCGCCCTGCTTCGTGCCAGCGCCATCTCGCCTGCCCCGGTGCGCTGAGCGAGCGGCCGCTCGGCGCGGCAGGTCGAACGCGCAGCTACTCGACATGTACGGCTTCGCGCTGCCCGCGCGCCATTCCGCCGACTCCTTCACCCTACACGCCCCGCGCGCCACTCCACTCCCCGCCAGCGCCCGCCAGCGCAAACATGCTCGCGACGGCGCCGAGTGCGCGACACTTGAAGAAGTTGCCGAGGTGATGGCCTCGATGGGCAAGGAGCTACCGGACGGCGCAGTAGGCACCCTGCAAGGGTTTGAGCTTTTTAGCGCCGGAGAGGGAGATGGGGAGGCCGAGGTTGCGTGGAATCTGGCGGCAGTGGTGCGCTGGAATGCCCTCGATGGGGCTGAGGTGTTGGGTCTCGGGCCGCGAATTCTAGAGGCAGATCGTGGTAGCCCTTTGTCGCCGGCGCACGAGGAGAGGGCGATGCGGGCGCTGGTCGCGCTCCTGCAAGAAGAGTTCACAGCTGCAAGCGGAGGCCCGGGGACGAGTAGCAGTCTCTGCTCCTCGATGGAGCAGGACGCCCAAATCCTCCTCCGTATCTCCCGCGGCGACTCTCCTGTACTACCCACGCTTCCCGCTTGGGACTGCGGCTTTCCAGTGCCGCAGCGCGAGGCTAGCAGCACAGCTGCGGCCACAGCAATGCGCTTGGCGGTTGAGGTGCGGCTTGGGGCGAAGCGGGTGCTGCTCGAAAATGTCCGCACTGCAGAAATCATGCTCCAAGAGGCTCAGGCCACACTTAGGTAGCGCCGATTGCTCGCGTGGGAACTACGCGCACGCGGCGAGTTGATGTGATTACAAAGCTGTCGCTATAAACAGTGGTGTGCCACCCGGCAATAGCCTTACACAACAATCTGCAGCCACCAAACCAGTTCTAGATCTCAGCGAGGCCCTCACCGCACGATGCTACACGACTCCGGGGTTGCGGACGTAGTCAACGAATGATAGAACAGTGGTCGTGGCTGTGAGTGCGGTGAGCGGCGGGAGAACTTGCGTGGCGAGGGCGCCTGCGGCGGGGAAGGCAGCGCCTGCGATTGCCGTCGTGATGAGCGAGAGCTGCAGGGCCGTGTTGCACTTGGACAGCGGCGACGCCCGGATTTGGAGCGGCGATCCATCTAGAAGACCAAGACCCGGTCGTACGACTCGCGCGACGCGTGCGTGGAACGCGAGGTGTGCAGCGCCTGCAACCAGCAGGACGTCGCGCAGGGCCATCAGCGCCACGAGCCCGGGGTGCACAAGCCCGTCGATCTGCACGCGCGCGAGGGATTTTTCTCAGAACCCATGGACGAAATGGTACGAGAATATGCAGAACAATCAGTCGGTGGGTACGGCCAGAGTGTACCATGCATGCGACGGCCATCGAGTTGATGAGGAGCTTGTCGGCAAGCGGGTCGAGATAAGACCCGAGCACGCTCCTTTGGTCGAATCGCCTTGCGATGAAACCGTCCAGCCCTGCGCAAGTGCCCATCTTTTACTCAGAGCGATCATAAAGCGAGCAGCAGCCGCAGAGAGTCGCAGCAGCGATGTGCAAAGCCGCAAGCAGCCGCAGCGGCAAAATATGTGCCTCACCGTCGCTAATACCCGCGGCTACGAAGCCGTAGAAGGCGATGTCATGGTACCCTGAGACCAGGAGCCAAGCAATTCCGGGAGTTGCCGCTATCCGCACGACGCATATCACGTTCGGCACCGTCAAGACACGAGCAGCCTTCCTTGCCTCTTCCGCGCGCTCATGCGCACTGTTCTCCCCGACGGACCAGCACAGCTCGCGGGCCTTCTGCCCATGCTGGTGCCCAACTCTATATGGCAACGTATGCTGACACGCTGTACGATATACCAGCTGTTCCACACCCCGAACCGCCGGGGCCAGTGTGGGCTGCGCAGGCGACGCAGGCGACCTGCGATCGCCGCTGTGTTGCACTGCGCTTCCTGGCCGAACAGTCGCAGTGAAATTAAAATTGAACAGACGCGCACTCCTTGGTGAATGCCAAAGTACAACCCGCTGCGAGTGTGTACAGATGCTGCGGCGCAAAACTTTAGAAGCGATGTGTGCCATTGTCGCCTTGCCAGTCGCCTCAAGACTGTCTCGGCCCTTTGCAACTTTGTGGGACCTTGCCATTGGCTCCAGTGGGCCAGTGGCGTAATTTGAATTTCCAACAGTGATTTTCGACAGAAAGAAAAAAGCCGTTTGACAACCCCGAGGAATCCAGCAGTCCGCTAACGGGATTCGCCAAGCACGGACAAGCAGCCGCGAGGCGCGGGCACCCGTGCGAAACTAACTAAGTGAGCGGCGGCGGCGTCGTTCAAGAGTAGCTTTCTTCGGGAGAGGCGCTGGATCAGGAAACTAACCCCGCCTGGGCGAAGCCCTCGGCACAATGACGCTCACGAGTGAGTTCCAACTTCCAGCTCTGTGCCGGGTCGCACGTTATCGGGGGCCTCGAACTGACTGGTGATGATGCTATTGTGGGGATTACTTCCACTCTGGCGCCCTCTCTGGCATCCATGAACCCTGATTGCTGTGGGCCCACCTCTGTGCAGTTCTCGAGGACAAGGAAAACGAGCAGCAGCCTGTAACATGCAAGCTCAACTTCGTAGCGGCCTCGAATGGCCCACTCAAAGCTCTCGGAGCGATGACACCCTCCAAGGGCAAGGCGCTCGGTGTGCTTACTCCAAGCAAGGCAAACAATGTGGCACGGAAGCGTGGTGTCTCCATGCTCGTGACGAAGCCCGACGTCGAAGTCAAGAGGGCAAGGCACTCTATGTTCCCCGAGGGTACGCCCTCTCTCCCATCTCCTCAGTTACTAGTGCTGAACAACATGAGATCACTCTTAAAGATGCACTAATGTCAAGGGTAACGCGAGGGTGCACGCGGGAGCAGGCAAGGGGCACGGACTTCAGCGGGCACCAACCGAAGATGGGGCCCGAGCGTCACGACGCGACGTAGGCGGCAATGATGCCCCCGGAGCTGATGGCAAGGCAGTTTCTCGTATGTCAATTGCAGAGGGCAAATTCCTTGAGGAGGCGCGGCGCGGGGCAGCGTCGTCGTCTGAACACGGCCTGCAACGCTGGGTGCAATTTGTGCTTGCCGACACCGAGCAAACTCTGGCGTCCGCACACACAGCGTACACAAAGCTTGCGCAGCAACGACTGGATGCCAAGGCACGTGGGCAGGTAAGGGAGGTGCTACAAAGTGCGAGAGTGCAAGAGGCTCTCTCACGGCTGGCAGAAGAGGTTGGTGCCGGGAAGCTGCAGGTCCGCGAGGACAAAAATGTGGCCACTGACCTCGGGCTTCGTGACTCCATCCTTCGACTGGCTCTCTCTTTCTCGCCGGTTTACCTCCGTCCTGCGCTGGAGGCGCTGTTCCGCCGCACAATCCCACGGGCGCATGAGCGTGACTCGGTCAACCTCTACCGCTTCATGCTCGCGCATGTCACCAAGAACGCCGAGCTTGCAGCCAAGTCACTCCCCACCTACCCCGATAGTGACCATCTCATGCACAGCTTCTCTAGCCGAATGCACTTTTCATTCTGGGCGATTGGAGTGTGTGGAGCTGACTGCGGGTGCGTGCGTGCTTTGGCTGGCAGGTACGGTGTGAGCGGTCAGCAGTCGACGCTGTCGATTGCCAAGGAATACTTCTCAGAGCTGAACCAGGTCATGCTCAACAACTTCATGCGTCTTATCGTGCTTCTTGAGGCGTGCAAGCAACAGGGTGCTCTCGATAATTTTCCGCCGCTTTTTCGCCGCGAGACTACTCTGTACACTCCGCAAGGCGTGGTGGAAGCCAAGACATTCAAGAGCACGCGTGACGTCGTGGTGGCGTTTACCTCGGACCTCCTGTGCAAGGAGGGTGACGTACTCAAGCATCTCGGACAACTTGGCTGTCACTTCAAGAGCGTACAGAGCGCCATCGATGAGTACGACTTTGCAGTTGGCAACGTGGTCTCCGACCTTCGCGACGGGGTGGTTGCTGCG
>Ga0209335_10005802_pt1 | contig 11193 bp, 12 predicted proteins | sample COG_09_FD_184753 | JGI IMG/M metagenome (GOLD analysis project Ga0209335, IMG submission 184753) | Pelagic Microbial community sample from North Sea - COGITO 998_met_09 (SPAdes) (version 2) | ecosystem: Environmental > Aquatic > Marine > Neritic zone/Coastal water | place: Helgoland, sampling...
AAAAAATTAAATCAGCATTTCCAGAAATTATGATCCCTTTAGTGTCTACTGAAGCTGAAATTAAAATAATGAAAGATCTAGTAATTAACATTGCTAGTAAAGTTAAAAAAGAGCATAAAATTAAAATAGAATTTATGGTTGGAACGATGATTGAGTTACCTAGAGCAGCAATAAAAGCAAAAGAAATTGCCAAACACGCAGAGTTTTTTAGTTTTGGAACTAATGATTTAACACAAACAACATTTGGAATTAGCAGAGATGATAGTGGCAAATTTTTAAACGATTATTTAGATAATAAAATATTTTCAATTGATCCATTTATATCTTTAGACGATGGAGTTGCAGATTTAATTGAGATTGCTGTTGAAAAAGGAAAAAATCAAAATAAAAAATTGAAACTTGGAATTTGTGGTGAACATGGTGGAGATCCCAAAAGTATTGAGTTTTGCTCTAAAGCAGGTTTGAATTATGTTTCTTGTTCACCTTATAGAGTTCCAATTGCAAGGTTAGCAGCAGCTCAAGCAGAGTTACGCAAAAAATATTAACTATTAGGATTAGTTTTTTTTATACTAATTAAATAAATAATTGATTAAGGCTTGAATTTGACATAATGAATAAAGTGATTATGCAGCTAGTTGCTAAATTAAGAAAATATTTTTTCTATTTTAGAAAAGGTGGAATTAAAGGTTTGGTAAAGTTTTATCAATTAAATAAATTTGAAGAAAATATTTTTGGAAAAAAAAAATTAAAGTGGGATAATTTAGGATATTGGAAAGTAGACCCAATGCCAACTGAAGAAGAGTTGCAAAAATTTTATTCCCAAATTTACTGGGTAAGTAATCAATATTATAAAAATAACCTTTTAATTCCTAGAGATTTAGATCATCTTTTATTTTTAGAAAAAAAAATCTCAGATAAAATCACTAAAAATTCAAATTTTATGAATTTTGGTGCTGGTCATGGCGGTGTATCGTATCTAATGGCATCAAAGAAAATTAACGTAATTAATATTGAACCTTCAGAAATTTTTTCAAAAAATATTAAAAATTTTTATAACTTTGAAAAAATTGACAGCTTCATAGATGTTGCTCAAGATTACCCAAAAGTTGATATCTTTTATTCGTCTCATACAGTAGAGCATTTAGCAGATCCAATTAGTTTTTTTAAAAAAATATCTAATATATTATCTGATGATGCAAAAATTTTTATAGAAGTTCCTAATTGTAGAAAATCCAATATTACAAAAAATTATGCTGAAGGAGGTTGTGACGGTAAAATAACTGGAAGTCATCTAATTTATTTTACAAAAGATTTTTTTGAAAATTTTAATTCTGAAATTTCATTTTTTAAAGAAGAATTATGTGAAAAAAATTATAATTATACTGAAGTAAATAATGAGGATGAAGCCGATTGTATTAGAGCTATTATAAGTGCTGAAAATATAAAAAAATTTATTAAAAAATTTTAATTAAGATAAAGATTAACAATTAATAATGTCTGAAATCAAAAAACCATTAATTTCGATAATTACACCAACATGGAACAGGGAATATTTCATAAAAAAATTAGCAAGTTCCTTAATGTCTCAAACTGTCAAAAATTTTGAGTGGATTGTAGGAAATGACGGATCTACAGATCTTACAGATAGTTTTATAAAGTCATTTGCAAAAAAGGCTGATTTTAAAATTGTCTATGTAAACTCTATCAATAGGATAGGCAAAGCAGCATTAGATAATGTCTTGCTTGATCATGTTTCAGGAGAGTACTTATCTTGGTGTGGTTCAGATGATGTGTTTTTACCAGATACTATGAAAAATATTTCAGAACTAATTAATGAAATACCTTCAGATAAAAAAAAAGATTACGTTGGAATTTATGCGCAAAATGTTGATCAACTAGGATCAAGTCAAACATTTCATAGAAACAATATTTTAAAAACTCCTAAGCACGTAGATTGGGAATACATACATAATTTTATTAAAGGAGATGGAAGTATATTTGAAAGAACAGATATTCTTAAAGGCAAAAAATTTTTAGAGGTTGATTTTCTAATTTCAGAAAGTTCGTATTTTTTAGATCTTTATAAGGGGAAAAAATTTATTTTCACTCCTTTAGTTGTAAAAATTATGGATAGGTCAGCTAAAAATAGTGTAAGTTTTGGAAAAAAATTATCGTATTGTAGGGGCAGCGCTTATTGCATTTCTATAGTTGAAAAATATGAACGTTTTAAATCTTATCCACTGCTAAAAAAAATAAAAACAATAATTAATTATTGGCGTTACTGCATTCATGGAGATATAAAATTTTTTAAAGCTAAAAACATGTTTGAAATCACTAGAGATAATTGGCTCTATACAATATTATATATTTTTTCTTTTGTTATTAGCATAATAGATATAGCTTCAGGCAAAGTTGCAAAAACTCATATTGAGTTTGAAAGAAATATTAAAAATAAAAAAATAGAGATTTATAATTTAAATTAGATGGTGATTGTTGTCTTGAGTGGTGGAATTGGTGCACAAGTATTTCAATTTGCTGCAGGTTATGAGCTATCAAAAAAAAATAATTGTAGACTTGTAATAGATGCCTGTTGGTTTAAAAAAAACAATGAGTTTGCAACAAAACCCTTCACAATTGATGAATTTTTAGATTTAAAAGAATATCAAATTATTAAAAATATATGGGTATCGAGAATTTTAAGATTTATATTTATCCTGCAGCATATCCTTACATTTGGAAAATATAATTATATTAGTGCAAATATAACTAATCCATTGAAATTTGAGAAAATTGGAAATTTTAAAAATTTGTTTCTAAATGGATACATACAAAATATAGATTACTTCAAGAAACATGTATTCGAAATTTTAAGTAAAATTAAAACTGATAAAAAAGTTAAATCAGACTCAGATGGTTTAAAAACAATAGCTATCCACGTTAGAAAAGGAGATCAGAAAGGTGGGCCGGTAGATTTTTTAAATAATGATTATTACCAAAATGGAATTGAAGAAATTTTAACTAGGACAAAGTTAGAGTATGAAAATATAAAGATTTTAATTTTTTGTGAAGAAATGGAATGGCCTAAAAATAACTTAAATTTTCATAAAAGGATTAATAATATTGAGTATATTATAGGTGATGACAAATCAGCAATCATAGACCTTAATAAAATGATGGACTGTGATTATATAATAATGTCAAATAGTGGTTACAGTTGGTGGGCTGCTGCCTATATAGATCAAATAAAGAATGGATACGTTGTGTGTCCTGATCTATGGTGGAATAAAATTTCCGTTGATAGCACAAATATTTATCTTGATGAATGGATCGTTATTGACACAAAAATATCATCTAACAAAAATCCAGAGTTCATAGCATAAATATTTAAATAAATTACTTAGTAATTTAATTGCATTTAAACACTCTATAAAGTATTAAAAAAAAATGTTTAATACAAAATATATCAGATCATATCTAAGAGCTTTAAGGGATTATATTTTTCAAAAAGAGGAAATTATCAAATCCTTTGTTTTGCCTATAAAAAAAATAGATGGAAAAAAATTCAAGGATGTATCTGTAAAAGAACCAGATAGAGAAATAAATTTTGATAAACACTTTGTAGATAGATTGCGGGAAATAATAAAAAAAGAAATTATTGTTAGCGCGCACTGGGAAGATATGTATGCAATTGGAGATAAAAAAAATTTTCATAAAGAGTTGATAAGTATGAGCGATGAGGATTTTTTTTCACAAGTAGCAAATCCAAGTAAAAATGATTTACATTATGGGTTTGGTGATATTTGCAAGCATGTTTTAGAAAATCCTAGAATTAGTTTTTTTTATTTAAATAAAACAGTTTACGATACAATATTTAGAATATGCTGTTCTTTAGGAATAAGAAAGTTTCCTGAGACATATCATTTTTTAAAATTTGATTTTGACGATCCTAACAAAATGCTTAATGACATTTTTGAAGAATTAAATTTGAAATCAAACTTTCCTAATATTTTTGTAGGTGAATTCGGTCTTAAAACTGATTTTGGTATAGTTTCTTTTGCGCCAATTCAACAGATGTATCATGCTATGAAGATATTAGAATTCTCAAAAACTTATAACTTTGAAAATCCGAGAGTACTAGAAATTGGAGCTGGTTTAGGATTAAGTGCTTATCATGCAAGAAATTTAAATATTAAAGATTATACTATTTTAGACTTATCTTTAGGAAACTTATCCCAAGCTTTCTTTTTTGGACATACAATAGGCAAGGATAACATTATAATTGGTAATGAAATAAAAAAATTTAATAGTGATGGTCAAGAATTTAAAGAAAAAATTAAACTTATTCAATCGACTGATCTCGAATTAGTCCCAAACAATATTGATTTAGTTATTAACTGCGACTCCATTACAGAAATGTCAATTGAGCAAGCAAAAATTTATACAAAAATGGCTTCTGAGAAATCTAAATATTTTTTGTCAATTAATCATGATAATAACAGTTTTTTAATATCTGAAATTTTTAAAAATACAGGATTTAAGAAAATATATAGAGTACCTTCTTGGTATCGAAGTGGCTATAATGAAGAATTATATTTTAATACTAAAAAATAAATTTAAAATAATAATCTCATTCAAAAATAATTTAGTTATGAAATTAAAATAAAATATGCCAATTAAAAATTCAAAAATACATACTTCTGTAAAAATTTTTAAAAAAAACTTAGTTAATATTTATGGAGCTAAAATTGGAGCTAAAACAAAAATTGGACCTTTTGTGGAAATTCAAAGTAATTCAGAGATTGGAAAAAATTGTAAAATATCTTCTCACTCATTTATATGTTCTGGAGTAAAAATTGAAGACAATGTATTTATAGGTCATAATGTAACTTTTATTAATGACCGAAATCCAAAATCAACTAATAATAAAGGTGAGTTAAAAAAAAATGATGATTGGATTTTAGAAAAAACTTTCATTGAAGAGGGGGTATCTATAGGTTCAGGATCAGTAATTATGTGTGGAATAAAAATTGGACGGGATGCTACAGTTGGTGCAGGTTCATTAGTTTTAAGAAGCATACCAAGCAAAAAAATTTTTTTTAATAAAAGAAATAAAAATCTAAAATGAATATAGGTTTAATTGGATTTGGGTACTGGGGTAAAAATTTATATAGAAATTTATTAATTTCTGATCAAATAAAAAAAATCTATATTTTAGATATACAAAATCAAAAATTGAGTCATAATAAAAAAGTTTCGTTTTTTTTAGATGCTAAAATATTCTTTAAAAATAAAGATATAGATGCATTTATAATTTCAACTCCAACATCTACACATTTTAAATATATTAAATCGTGTCTAAAACTAGATAAGTTTGTTTGTGTAACAAAACCGATCACTAATAATCTTAAACAATTAATAAAACTTAAAAAAGATTTTAATAATACAAACAAAATTTTTTTAGATCATACGTATTTGTTTCATTCATCTATTAATTTTATAGAAAAATTCGTAAAGAGAAAAAAACTGGGAAAACTTATCTATTATGACTCAGAAAGAATAAGTTTTGGTAAATTTTATAAAGATGTAGATGTGATAGATGATTTAGCTATCCATGATCTTTATATTTTAGATCGTATATTAGATGGACAGTTACCTAATAAAATATCAGTAACGTCACATAATAATTTTGGAAAAAAAAATTTCTTATCAAATATTACATTGAGGTATCCCTCAGGTTTTTTTGCTAATATTAAAGTAAGCTGGTATTCTCCAATAAAATCTAGAAGAATTTTATTAGCTGGAAATAAAAAAATTATAGAATTTGACGATAATGAAAGCGATAAGAAAATAAAGATTTATAATAAGGGTATAGAGTATAATAAAAAAAATGTTAACCAATGGCTTTATAGGACAGGATCAATTGAAGTGCCAAATATCCTGCACACAGAAAGCCTGACCGTCATGATTAACGAGTATATAAAGTTTACAAAGAAAAAGAAAAAATCCTTTAATAAATTTGAGCATGCACAAAGAGTTATGAAAGTCCTTGAATTAATAAGAAGTGCTTTATGAAAATAAAGTTTTTTTGCGAAAAAAAAAAGGGCCTAAAAATAAAAAAAAATTTATTTTTGGCGACAAGTAATCTTTTAGATACTGGGCAATATACAAATGGAACTTATGTAAGTAAATTTGAGGAAAAATTTAAGATATTTATGTCATCTAAATATTGTATTGCAGTAAACAGTGGCACAAGTGCATTACATTTATCATTGATAGCTCTTGGTATTAAGGAAGGTGACGAAGTATTGTTACCTTCAATTTCATTTGTAGCATCTGCAGCAGCGATTACATATGTTGGAGCAAAACCAGTATTTGTAGATATCAATTATGATGATTGGTTAATTGATGTGAATAAAATCGAAAAGCAAATTACCAAAAAAACAAAAGCTATTATGCCAGTTCATCTTCATGGACTTATTTGTGATATGAAAAAAATAAAAAAAATAGCTAATAAATATAATTTAAAAATTATTGAAGATGCTTCTCAAGCACATGGGAGTGAGTATTATGGTAAAAAACCAGGATATTATGGAGATGTAGCAACTTTTAGTTTTTATCCAACTAAAAATCTAGGTGCTTTTGGAGAAGGGGGGGCTATTGTTACAAAAAATAAAAATGTTAAAGACATAGTCTCTAAATTAAGAGCTTGGGCACCAAACAAAAAAAATTTTTTTGCAATAGGTTATAATTATAGAATGCCAGAAATAATCGGGGCATCTTTATTAGAAAAAATTAAATATTTAAAACAAGATATTCGGTTAAGAATTAAAATATCTAAATTTTATAAAAAAGAACTTAATATAAAAAAGTTTTCAAAATTTGATGAAAAAATAAAAAAACACTCGTATCATCTTTTCGCGATCCGAGTAAAAAAAAGAGATTTATTTATGAAATATTTAAATCAGCAAAATATTCAAAGTGCAATTCACTATAGCTATGTACTTCCTAAACTTGAAATTTTCAAAAAATACTCAAAAAAAATAGAAAATTTTAAGGTTGCTGAAAAGTTATCTAAGGAATTAGTGTCAATTCCAATCTACCCAGAATTATCAAAAAAAGAGCAAATCTATGTAGTAAAATCTATAAATAAAACTTTATCATCATGAAATTAAAAAATAATCTCAATAAATAAAAATGACCAAAAAAATATATTCAAAAATTGAACCAGATAAGATTTTATTAAGCATGATTAGACTAAGTGAAATAAATGAAAATAGAAATGATATTTCTCCTGATGAAGAATTTATTCAAGCTTCAGGAATGATTTTAAATTCAGATTTTAAAGTTAAGGCGCATAAACATAAATACCAAAAAAGAGTCACAACATTAACCCAGGAAGCTTGGGTTGTATTAAGTGGCAAGATTAAAGCAAAATTTTTTGATTTAGACGATAAATTAATCTTTGAAACCACACTTCAAGATGGAGATTGTGTAAGTATTTTTAGGGGAGGCCATTCATTAGAGGTAATTGATAATAACACAATTTTTTATGAATTCAAAAACGGTCCATATAACGGTGCTAACAATGACAAGGTTCAAATTAATGAATAATAAAAAAAAAGATATTGAAATAATTGACCTTGGTCTTCATCCATATGCAGATACTTTTATAAAAAAAAATCAATTACAAATTTCAGAGCCAATTTTTCCACTTAAATGTTACTTAAATTATAAAACTGGCTATATACATAATTTTATAATTACTAACGATCAAAATAGATATAACGAATATGAGTATTCATATACTTCATCGAACTCAAGCTATTCCAAAAATTATTGGAAAAAATATTTCCTAGATATTAATAAGACTTTAAGAATAAACAAAAATAGTAAAATTTTAGAAATTGGATCAAACGATGGATATCTTTTAAAACAATTTACTAAGATTACAACAAAACTTTTAGGAGTAGATGCCTCTAGTTTTATGACAAAAATAGCCTTGAAGAATGAAATTAAAACAAAGAATTTAATTTTTAATTTTAAGAACAGCAACAAATGTATGATTAATAAAAAAAAATTAGATCTTGTTATAGCAAATAATGTTCTAAATCATGCAAATGATCCTTCAGATTTTGTTAAAGGGGTAAGTAATATTATTGATAAGAAGGGGGTTTTTATTTTTGAATTACCTTATTGGATTAAATTAGTTAATCAAAAAAAATTTGATCAAATTTATCATGAGCATATAAGCTACTTTACGGTTAAATATTCAAAATATTTATTGAATAAATTTGGATTTGTTATTACAAAAATAGAAGAAACAAATTATCATGGTGGATCAATTCGAATTTATTCTACTTTAAATAAAAAACAAAAAGAAACTCAAGCTGTAAATAAATTTATTTCTAGTGAAAACAAATTAAAAATTTTTAAAAAGAGTACTTATGTAATGTTTATGAATGAATTAAATATTAGAAAATATAAATTTTTGAAGAAACTTATAGAGTATAAAATTAATGGATATAAAATAATTGGAGTAGGCGCGGCAGCGAAAGGTAATACCTTTTTAAATTTTATGGGAATAAATAATTCTATGATGGATTTTATTACAGATGCCTCTAAATTTAAAATTGGAAAGTATACTCCATTAACAAGAATTCCTATATTTTCAGATAGTAAAATTAAATCTGTAAATGAAAAGATATGTATAATTCCAATGGCATGGAATTTAGAAAAATTTATAAAGACAAAGTTATTAAAATTCAATAAAGATATTAAGATTATAAATTTTTATAAATAAATTATGGACAAAAAAAGAAATATTTTTTCAGATAATAAATCTAGTTTGGAAACTCATGAAGACGAAAGAGGAATAATTGCAGACATATTTTATAAAGAAAATATTCACCATGCAGCTTTTATTGAGAGTAAACCGAACATAATTAGAGGCAATCATTATCATAAACAGACTGTTCAATATATGATCATTACTCAGGGCTCTTTAGAATATTGGTACAAACCTTTGGAAAGCACAGAAAAAGCAAAATGTATAGAGTTATTTAAAGGAGACTTTATAAAGACACCACCATTTGAAATTCACGCTTTAAAAATTGGAAAAGAAGGTAATCAGTTTATAGTTTTTACAGAGGGAAAAAGGGGCGGCGTTGATTATGAAAAAGATACATTTAGAGTTCCGTCAATCATTGAAAACTAAGCAAATTTTAATAATTGGTTCAAATAGGTATTTAAATAAAGAATTTATAATCCAACAACTTTTGGAGCAAACAATTAAGGAGTATAACAAAAAAATCAATATAGATGTAAAATTAGTTGCAAAGAAAATTTATAAATATATTAATCAAATTTTTAAAAAATGAAAAAAAAAATTGCATTTATCACTGGTATCACGGGACAAGACGGTAGCTACCTTACTGAATATTTACTAAAAAAAAACTACAAAATTTATGGAATTGTTAGAAGAAATTCTGTTGTAGAGCATCAAGTTAATAGAATTGAACATCTATCTAAAGAAGTTGATCTTTCATACGGTGATCTTTTAGATGAATCTTCCCTAATAAAAATTTTATCAAAAATTAAACCAGATGAAATCTATAATATTGCTGCTCAATCACATGTAAAAATAAGTTTTGATATTCCACAATTTACTGTAAACACTAATGCATTAGGAGTTTTGAATCTTCTAGAGGCATGTAGACATGTATCTCCTAAATCTAAATTTTATCAGGCATCATCTTCAGAAATGTTTGGAAGATCTGTTGACAAGGATGGTTTTCAAAGAGAAACAACTTCATTTGAACCAACAAGCCCTTATGGTTGCGCAAAAGTTTTTGCCTTTAACTTAGTAAAGCATTACAGAAATGCATACAAAATGTTTGCGTGTAATGGGATATTATTTAATCATGAGTCTCCAAGAAGGGGTTCAAATTTTGTTACTAATAAAGTCGTAAAAACGGCAGTTCAAATTAAATTAGGTTTAAAAAATAAACTAGAGTTAGGAAATATTAATTCATATAGAGATTGGGGACACTCAAAAGATTATGTAAGAGCAATGCATCTTATAATTAATCATAAAAAACCAGATGATTTTGTTATTGCGACAGGTGAGACGCGATCAGTAAAAGATATGGTTAATTATGTTTTTGGGAAATTATCAATTCCAGTAAAAAAACATTTAAGAATAAACAAAAAGTTTTTTAGGCCAGAAGAATTAAAATATCTGAAAGGTGATTGTTCAAAAGCAAAAAAAATACTTAAATGGAAGCCAGAGTATACATTTGAAGAGATGCTTGATGAAATGGTAGATTTTTGGTTAAATCATTTTGAAAAAAATAAAAACTAGATTAATATCTTAAAAAAATAGTAAATTTAAAAAAAAATTAATAATATAATAATTAATTTTCTTCATTTAGATCTGGATACTTATAGTCCCACGAAGTTTACTTTGGAAAAAGTAAAACCGTATCTAGCAAAAAATTCTATTATAATTTTTGATGAATTGTATAATTATTTTGGTTGGAAACACGGGGAATATAAAGCATTAAATGAAGTTTTTAATAAGGATGAGTTTGAATATAAGGCATTTGAAATTAATGGGTGTAAAGTCGCGATACAAATAAAGTAAACATCGTTATTTGAGAGTTACTTAATTTCAAACAGATCCCTTAAAGTAGTCAATTAATACTGTTTCAGATTTAGACCCCATACTTCTTTTTATAATAACTGCCATAGACTTCATCATGCAGATCAACGAAACAGGATTAATTTTAGCGCAAACTAGTGTGTGCAAGGTGTGTGCAGATTAAAATAAAAAAAACGAGAGTAGGTAACGAATTACCTACTCCCAAGAGCGTTCTGTTGTCCTTCTTTTAACATAATGTAAATGATATCAATACTTATTGATAGTGTTCGTAGTCGTATTCGTAGTTAATCTTTACTTTTTCTTAATATTCTTGTGATTGGTATTCGTAGTTCTTTCTGGGAACAACTGATTGTGTATATCTAGCAGATTAGAATCATCTAAAGTCTGGTAATGTTTGTTAATCATAGTCACACTCGTATTGGAGTTAAGTGATACTACATTTGAATCAACACCTTTAGTTCTTCTTTGTGAGATAAATGAATGTCTGAAAGTATAAAGTGGTCTTCTTTGTCCATCTACATCATATAAACCTA
>Ga0209335_10005804_pt1 | contig 11190 bp, 13 predicted proteins | sample COG_09_FD_184753 | JGI IMG/M metagenome (GOLD analysis project Ga0209335, IMG submission 184753) | Pelagic Microbial community sample from North Sea - COGITO 998_met_09 (SPAdes) (version 2) | ecosystem: Environmental > Aquatic > Marine > Neritic zone/Coastal water | place: Helgoland, sampling...
TGCGACATGGTATTCTTAATCGGCATATGATACTCCCACACATGCGTGATTGTGAACTTATTTTGTTTTGCAATAGTTTCAATGAATGGTTTTGCTTCAACTTTACCAAGATAGTAAATAGTGTTAGTGCACTTCATTGCGGTTTCTACAAACTTTTTGTCAGCTTTACGTTCTTTTGTTCCAAAAGGAGGATTCATAATTACCGTATCAACCTTTTCTTTGAAATTTCTCACATCACCATGAACAATCTCAATAGTTTCATCATCGGTATTTTCTTTTAGAATTTCTAGGGCATCAATATCTTTCTCCACAGCGAAGATCTTCTTAGCACCTAAAAGTGTGCAACCTATTGATAAAATACCTGTACCGGCGCCTAAATCAGCAATTACCTTATCCTCGATGTCTTTAAGCAGATAGGCATTCCATAGAAAATCACCTGCAGCATTTGAATCAGTAGCATATTGCTCAAGCATCATCTTTGGATTTGAAAATGTCTTGAGTTTTGAAAGTTTAATCGCGAGTTTTTTTGGCATACTGCAGAGAAGTTTCCAGGCTATTTATACTTTGCTCTAATGGCTGATTGAAATCTGCCATCGTCGGGCATAATTCGGGAATATGTATTGATTGATACACAAGATCCATGAATTCATAGTAATCTTGAATAACTGTCCCAGTCCTTGGATACTGTCTTCCCATCTCATCTAAAAACCTACTCCCATGGAGCCCGTGAGCCTTGAGAAGACTATATTCATCCTCCATCCCATTAAATCGAAATTCATCAACACGATCTATAATGTAATACGGATCAATTACTTGTTGCTTATCGCCACCTACAAGCAATGCAAATGGTTTCATCGTCATCCACTGGAAAAGTACCATACACAGCTGAAATACATCACCGTTTCGAGAAAAATGTTGCATTTTCGTCTCAGTATTGAATTCCAAAGGACTAAAGTATCCAAGACAGGTATTAATATTATCTTCAACACCCGTTACTCTTTCCCCCTCAATACCCGAATCACCAAAATCACTGACATACATAGTATCATCAGGATAGAGATTCTTGGACGTTAGGTCTTTGTGAATGTATCCGCGTTGATGAACTGCATCCACAGTTCTAGCTGCGCGATGGATGTAAATCAATTTTGATAGAAGAGGGATATCTGAACCTTGAGAAATTACATCACCCAGTGTTTTTTTGTAATCATAAATGAGAAATGCACGATTGTGATGACTTGTAATTGTATGAGGAAGTAAAACACCATAGATATCTTGAATTTCCTGAAGAATTGCAAGTTCCTTTTCAAGTGGCTCTCCACTCCTTGCAGCCTTAATGACGTGCCTATTTCGATGTTTATCTTTTGCTATAAAGACGTGCGAGTGCTCATGTGACATGGGGCCCACTACCTCAAGGCCCTCCCCTGTAGCTACATCAAGCATAGTTACGTCGATGTGCTGCGTTAGATCAAATCGGTCAGTCACGAGTTCATTAAGTTTATTCGACTTATATAGATTTAGCATGTACTTTGAAAACCCAGGTTAAATTTCTCATAATATTTTTATATGCATCATACTTTCAGCAACATAATGGGTTTCATTCAAAATTTATTGTCTAAAGGTATCCTTGATACTATTTCTAGTAACTTTAGACGTGTTGAGGGCGAATTAAATGACCATCTAGAAGGAATTAATGCCAACACTAATGAAATCCAAAGCATTTACGAAGTCCTTACAGAGATTGAAAGTAAGATTGACAAGCTTGCATCACGTGTAGATAATCTCAACATGAAGATCGAGCAAGGATCTGAAAAAGTTATTGACTTCCTCATCGAACCACTTACTAGCAGCGAGAAGAAAGTATTCGTTACACTGTATACAAGTAGCGATGCTATGACATATAAGCAACTCTCAGAACAACTCGAGATGCAAGAAATTATGATTCAAGAGTATCTCACATCATTGATCGCCAAAGGAGTTCCCATTTCTAAGAAATATCAAAATAATATGATTTTTGTTTCCATTGATCAAGACTTTAAAGAAGCACAAGCAAAAAAGAATATTGTTAAGTATAACTAAAAATCATTTTCGAATTTTTGTGGGCACTATTGGAATTGATTCCCAATTATCTATTTCTTCAACACCATGGATCTTAGAAATAATGGATAAAACACTTTGTTCATGTATATTCTCTTTAAAATTTGCAAAATTTGGAGGTTTTGAAGGTGAATCATCGAACAAACGAGGGGGTTTTTTTGCCGTTTCCCACCAACGCGAATATATTGACATGGAATGATCACATTTTGGTATCACCTGCATTATACCATCACTAAATTGCCTGGACTCACAAATTTTTTCATTCCCAATGCAATTAAAATGTTTGAAAATATCACCTTTTGTCCACCTACTTTCCTTATGAGGGTTTCTAAATAGCAATACTCCTTTTTCGCCCCCATTAACTATCCCACAATATTCCTTTAACGTTGACATAGTATAGTCATTGCAGGGAATGGTTGATCCAGCGTCACAATAAATAAGAATATCATCTCCATTTAACTTTTGGAGATTTTTGTAGAGGGCATACGGTTTCCAAAGATAGTATCCACCACCGCGTTCCTTGCTATTGATTTGCTTAAAATCAGCATTGGACCTGATGGCGCTCAAAAACTCCCCATCTTGCTTTATTTTTTCAGTTTCTACAATTATTTTGTCAAAAAAATCAATCTTTGCAGCTTCACGAGCAATTCTTTTTCTTGACTCAGTAAATATCTTATCACCGTACGATAAAAATACAATTCTTTGCTGCTTGTTTCTTTGAAGAAAACCATTGAAGATTTTTTGCAATCGTTTCATTAAGAAGAATATGTCACTTCATACTTAAAAATATATTCAAGAAAGTATTAAAAATAAAAAGTTAAAAATAAAAAAACTATCTATGGAATCTTCCAACAGTGCCTCTGCTACTGCCACTTCTACGTGTTGATACTGCGGACATTGGTGCATAGGTTGTTTTTAGTGCGTCGATATTTCCTTTGGTCTTGTGAGCCAGCGGATCATCAATACTTGAAAGCGTTGAAATATCTACAGCATAACCAGCTCTGTGTGTTTGAGACTGAGCAAGCAAATATTTACTATCCTTATTTGCATCAGCAGCAAGTTTTGCAGAAACATCTTTTGCAATTCCCTCTTGATCTGCAATTCTATAATGTTCCATACCACCAACAATACCTACAACTGCACGTTCTATATCATGTCCGATTGACGGAGCTGCTCGACCAAAAGTTCTTCGATTTTTATGTACTTCACTTCCGTGACCAGCTGCTTGAATACTGTAATTCAAACCTCGAGCCGCACCAAGTAGTCCATTAAACCTTGCATTGTTTTGCGCATTTCCAGCAGCTTCTGCATTTCGTACTTGAACCATTTCTTCTGCTTTCTTTTCCATAGCCATTGAGTGATACATATTAGCTAAAAGACCGTTTTGCGTTGCACTTCGCACTAAACTAACTTCAGCAGGTGTATCTGCAACACCTAATTTAGTAGCAGGGAAACTAGTTGCACTAGTAGTTCCAGGTCCCCTTCGGACTTGGTTTGCAGGCACTCTGTCTCTTTGCATAGGTACATAGCTGCCTTGACCATGATCGTGTTGTGGGACAACATTTCTTCCATGGTCGTGAGCAGGTATGCTTTGATTTGGATGTGTATGTGGTGCATTTGTAGGAACTAATCTTCGGTTCAAACCACCTCGAGCATTTCTTTGATTTCCACCATTTCTAGTAGGAGCCATTTCACGAGTAGGTTCTGCCTTATGATCATGTTCACAAGCACTATAATTACCATTAACTACAAGAGGCTTACCATCATTTGAAATAATAACTGCACCATTAGGATTAGCCGTATTTGCATTTGAACGATTGTTTCTTCCTCGAATTCCGCCATTAATTGCGTCTTGTGCAGAAACTCCCATAACTGTCTTGTATAATCTATCAGTAAGACCAAGTTTTTCCTTGGGAGCAGTATTGCTACCATTAGCATTTACTTGTCTTCCATCAACATAAACAGCCATAACAGCGCTATCTTCGATTTTTACATCATGTAAGTCTTGCAGCGGAAAATTTACTTGTCCAGCTCTTGCATTAAGTGCTTCATAGTCAGATCTTGACATTTTAACTGTGTCATCATTACCGCATCCAACTGTACTTAAAGCAATAGCTCCAGCTAATGCCGTAGTAGTTACTGCCCTTTTACCTTGTTTAATGATTTCTTCGAGTCTTTCGTTCATAGTAGTTTACCTCTTTTAGTATTGCAATTATTCGTTTTTGGGTCTGATAGCTTTCTTTCCAGGTTGCGGTGAATATAATGTACCTGCGCTTTCTAGTAAGTTACCATCTCCAATAAAAACTACACTGCCTCTAGTTGTGATTTTTGCATCGTTTAGACGTAGTTTTTCAACTAGGCCACTGTCGATTACAATAGTACTATTAGTTGTATCAGTTGTTAGTTTTCTAGCATAACCATGATCACCAAGATCAACTTGTTGATAATCGCCATCTTTTACCACTGATCCTTCTGTTTGTAAGTGAAAGTTACTTAATGTTCCATCAGTTGCCCGTTCTAATGATTCAAATGCAGGTCTAACGGTAGGGATTTGATTTTCTCGGATTTGATATCCGCCAAATATTGATGCTCCAACTCCAGCCACGATAGCTGTTCCAATTACTGCTTTTTGTTTCCATGTCATGTTAAGTAGTACCTCTGTACAGTAGTAGTAACCCATAACTACTATATAAATGTTCGCATTGGGTTGTTACTGATCAGTGACACAATAATCAGAAGAAAAGAATTATCTTTGACTAAATCTTTTGAATAAATATTTTTTGGCGAAAACTAAATCTTTCAAGCCAGTAGGCAGGCAGAGAATTTGAGAAAAACTTAAATCTTTTAGGTGTGGATTATTATCATAAATTTGATCCAAAAAAATCAGAAAAGTAGAGAATTGTCAAAAAGTAGAGTATTTATTTTGTCAGAAAGGTAGGGGTAATTGGTACAAATATGGGGTTCGAAGGCCGACTTTGAATTTTTATCGACGTGAAGACTATGACCTGGTGATGGTTTTTATCACATTTTGAACATTTTCGAACTTTTTCCCATCCAAAATGGATTCGTGATCACCAAAATGCCATTCTTCCCCAAATTTTAACATACCCAAGTACGTTTTGTTCAGCAGAATTTTTTTAACACCGCTTGTTGTAAATCCAAACTCTTTTGCAGTTTTACCTAAACTCTTATGCTCTAAGAAAAAGTCAAATAATTGATCTAATTTGACAGCATTTACAGTATGAGGTTTCATTTCCTTATCTTCGACCAAATATCCGAAAGGCGCGCGATTTACAATCTTGCCATCGCGAGCTTTTTTCTCCATTCCAAACTTGGTTCGTTCACCAATAATGTCACGTTCGAACTCTGCAAATGATGAAATAATGTGAAACATGAGTTTACCTGTTGCAGACGTTGTTTCAATCTTATCTTGCAGGCTAATGAAGTCAATATCCCAGTTCTTGAGCTGTTCTATTGTTAGAATGAGGTCTTTTAAGCTCCTAGAGAAACGATCCAGCTTATAGATCAATATGGCATCGAACTTCTTCTTCTCTGCATCCTTGAGCATCCTGGACATCGCAGGACGTCCCCTAATGTTCTTTGCAGACTTTCCAGCATCCTTGTAGATCTTTGAGACATCGTATTGATACATCCTACAATAGCTGAGCAAGGCATCTTCTTGAGCTCTTAATGAGACTCCATGCCTTGCTTGGTCTTCTGTTGAAACCCTAATGTATATCGCAACGCTAGTCATAGACATTAATTGGAGAGCCTACTTATTATTCTTTCCATCATCTAGTGTTAAAAACAACTTTGAAAAGTGGATTTTATTAAGAATTTAAGCGTTTTAGCCCCTCTACTTCCTCTGGAAAAGTGTGGACTAAGGGTGCCCTTAGTATACATTTATTCGCTGGATATGTCATATTTTCCCTTTTTTCCGCATACACCCTCAAATATTGGCTTAAGGTGCTTTTGTCCAATATCACCATGTACCGTAAAGATTCCATCCTTCATCCTCACCGTACCTGAATCATGCCTTCGCATAATGGATGCAATTTGTTTTTTTGCAGAAATTAGCTGTCCTTTTTCAAAGCCAGAGGTTTTTACAACATGTTGCCGATGCGTTCTTAGATTTTCATCTAACGATTCCAAGGATTTAGCCATTTTATCTATTTGAAAGTGCATAAGAGTATCTTCCATCTCATAATGAGGCTCATGTTCATTTCTTCGTTCATAATCTCTCATAGCGCCACGTAGAAGACCTCTGTAGGTTTCTTTCTCTGAACTCGGTATGCAAACTGTCGGAAGACCATTTTTATAGAGCATGATATTCATGAGCATTCGAGAAGTTCTTCCATTGCCATCATAAAATGGGTGAATTCGACAGATGTGTAAATGGGCATTAAATGCACGTATTGCAGGATTAAATTCTTCCATGTTCAGGTATTCAATTAAATCATACATCTCAGGACCTACATTTGGTCCACCAGGAGGATGTACATCATTATGACCAGACATTCTCACATCCCCTGTTCTAAAGTCATTCCTACGTATTTCACAGTAGGACTGCATAAGATGCGTTCCATCTAAGTGTGCAACCAGATCAAGAAGATACTCCTGCGTAATGTTTCCATCATCATAATTAGACGTACCAAATTCCCAGGCTTCAGAGAGTAAGCCAGTTAGATCGCGCGTATTTTTTTGATCTGGTTCTAGAAGTACGCTGTGCCTATTTGCATCATGGAATAATGCAGACCTTGCAACTTGGAGCCTATGACACCCATATTCAGGATCATTAGCAATTTTAGCTGCACGTACTGCCACACTCCCCAGCTTTATTTCAGGAACAAATCTATGGTATCTTTTGATTGGATCGGCCGACATACACACTGGATGATAGTAAGAGTATATAAACGTTTGTTTTTGTTCTTACTATTGAGTGGTCCCATTTATTTTTTTGAATTATTCATGTTGAAGTTATTTTACAGGGCATAATTTCTTTTAAAAAAAAGCCTTTTTTTATCCATTGGAAATTTCTTAGGTTTTTGTTTCTGCTTAAATCTTTTAGGGTTAATCAGTTTAATAATTACCTAATTAATTCTAATTTAAAACTGATGGGAAATCAATGCACTTTCTAGTCATCAGGGGAGCGTCATACCACTAGAGAATTGAATAAAATTACTAAAAAAAATGTAGTTACCCTACGTAAGAAATTTGTTTTTCTTTTTGTTGTTGCGTTACTTTGGAACTTTTTTCAACAAGTCCCTTCACTTTTGCTTCAAAGAGCTCTGCTTGATGCATAAGTGGTTCTGGATCAACCTTTAAACCAAGATAAGCATCCAATGCTTTGATTACATTAGCAGCTGCTCGTGAATCAGGTAGTTGTGAATGTGTTTCTGCAAGTACTGAGACAAATTTATGACCGTTTTGGGCAAGCATTGCTGCAGTTACTCCAACAATAATCCCTTCTTTTAGTGCTTTAAGATTATTTTTTTCAAGTGTTTTTACAAATTTTGGTTCATTTGTATAATAGAATACGTTTTGATCTGGACTATCAGGTGTTTGCGACATAACTCCCTCTATGGAGATTATTTGTTTTGCCTCAGCCTTTGTTGCTATTTCTAAAATGACGCCGCTAATGTCCCATTCTCGACCTTTACCAGGCGCGATTGAATGAACAACTACGATGTTGTATTTTTTGTTATGATAGAATGTGATTGGTTTAATGAGCTTTCCTTCATGAAGTGCAACCATGGCTTCTTGATTCTTTAGTACTAATGAGCCAATTTCCTTCATTTCAAGATGGTTGATGAGAAATTCTGTTGTAATAGTTCCAACAAGTCCAAATCCTGGGAATCCCTCTATAATAGTTGCTCCCTTTGGAATTTTTTTAACTTTAACTTTCATGTAAAATCTCTAGAATAGCACTATATAAACTTTTTGTCGAGTTTATACGAGTGCTGCATCAGGTTCTCTGATCTGAGGTCGTCGTCTACCTTTTCGATCAGGATCATTTCGCTGCAAGAATTGAACTGCGAGATACTCCGTTTTTTCAAGACCATCAGGAATGAAGGGGTTCATTACTCCCTCTGCTTTTCTTAGTTCATCACCAGTCATTACTCTCTCCAGATTTTTTTCCCAGGAACCATATAGACCATTAGGGACAAGTCTTGGATATCCGAGTTGAACAGCCTTATAAGATACTTTTTCTTTGGGAATGACTTCACCGAATTGAAGTGCTTTGGAATTCGTCATACCCATCCTATGACCTACATTCTCCAGTGCGGTGAGCATCTGCGCAGGATAGAGCATAGATCCAAACATTCTCTTTGGTTCACCCAGAATATAGTATATCTCAAGTGTGTCAAAGGTATTTTGCACATAATGATCCACGAGTGATTTTACTCTCGGATCTACATTTTTTAGTTTTGCAACTAGTTCCTTTTCTTCTTCATCAAAGATTTCCCAAGTACCATGAACAATTTCATCCAATGATTGAGAAGACCCAACGAGTAGATTGAAAGGGTGCATCCAAGGGCGAAGTAGACCCAGATTATATCCATCCGCAGTTCTGTGCGAACCATCGATCATTTCTACTTGCGAGAGTGGCTTCATGAGGAGAAAGGAGTCAGGTTTTATTTAAATACCTTCGGGAGAATTGTTTTAGAATGGATATTAAAGAAAATAAGCCTCCGCCGAGACTTGAACTCGGGACCTCTGCATTACCAATGCAACGCTCTACCAACTGAGCCACGGAGGCACTATAGGGTCGTGACGCTTGATCGTTTTTTAAATATTACTACTCCATACCTTTTCTGAGGATGCTTGACTTGAATTCCTCTGGATTATGAGCGTTTTGGGATCGTAGAATTTCTGGGTGGAGTCCCCTTTGGTCTAATTCCTCTTTTAATTTCTCTGTAAAGGCAAATTGATCATACCCTAGGAAAATTACATCTGGATTGATTTCTTCAACTACAGCATACCTATCTTCGTCCTCATGGCCAAGCATTGCCATATCAACAAATGCGAGCTCCCTGATTGCTTCAAGGCGATTATCCTCATTGTTTTTTGGAAGTTGTCCTTTTACTTTTTTCACGGTTTTATCACGTGCAACAACAACTACAAGAAAGTCACCATGTTCTTTTGCTTCTTGCAGGAAGTGTTCATGTCCTTGATGAAGAATGTCAAATGTTCCAAAGCTCAGTACGGTTGTCATAGTTATTGTGAAGTTGTGCTATTTTTAATGATTACTTTTCCTTTGACATACGTTATTGGAATTAGACCAAATTTTGAGCTATCCATGCTTGCAAGTCTATTGTCACCTAGGATGAGTACCCTATTTTCTGGGACGATATTATTGAAGTTGCTTAGTTGGTTTTGAAGTATGCTTACTTGACCATGAGAGACGTTTCCCAAGAGATAGGGTTCATCAAGGACGTGATTGTTGAGAACTATGGAATTGTTTTGGAAGAATATTTCATCACCCTCTGTTGCAATAACGCGTTTTATTTGAGGAATATCCTGCGTCTGTAGTTTAATTGCGACAAGATCATTTTTTTTTAGGCTATGGTCCAAGTAATAATTTTCATCAACAGTTATGTGATCACCATGATCAAATGTTGGTTGCATAGAAAATCCATCAATAGTGTAATTATGATATGAAGGAACGTATGGTGTTTGGCATGATATTAGAAAAATGCAAATAAGAAGTATTGCGATGAGTTTCATCTGTAACAAACTACGCATTGAAAGAAATTAGCATGATCGCCATATGGTCCAAATGCATGAGCATAGGCACTAACATGATGGCCACCCCATTTACTACCCGGACTTCTTCCATCACCAGCGCAAAAAACGTCGTGATCCCCATAATTTTCATAATGCGTTACACCAGTTACTGCAGTTTGCCAACCTGTTGGACAAGCATCAATACCATAGAATGTCTGCACATAGTTTGTCCCTGAACCACTTGCACCAATTAAATCGGATGCATGCATGCCATCAATGGTATCTGCGTTAATTGAGCCAGAAATATCAGATGCGGCGTGAGAAACTAGGCCTTGACCGCCTTCAACATATGCTTGAGGTTGCGTTGCTGAAATTGCAATTATAGAAAAAATTCCAACTAGAATGAGACATGAAATTATTAGAAAGTATTTCTTATCAATTTCAACTTCAAGCTTCATGATACAATATGAAATTGAGAGTATTTAAGTTTTTCTTTCTGAGAAGAGAGTTATCTGTAGCAAACTGCGCATTCCATGTAGGATTGCCTATTTTTGTACATAGTCATTGGAAGATACCAAAAACTTTCATGACCGGATCCATAATGTTCCCCATTAACTCGCGGTCTTCTTTCATCACCACCACATAACATGACACTACCATGTGCAAACTCCCTACTCGTGGAGTAACCTATACCAGTTACTGCAGTTTGCCAACCCGTAGGACAAGCATTAACTCCCCAGAATGTTTGTACGTAATTAGTTCCACTGCTTCCACCAGCACCAATCAAATCTGCTGCGTGCATACCATCAATAGTATCAGCGTTAATAGAACCAGAAATATCAGATGCGGCATGAGAAACTAGGCCTTGACCGCCTTCAACATATGCCTGTGGTTGAGTTGCTGAGATTGCTACAAGAGAGAACATGCCCACAAGCATAAGTGTCATGAATCCCAGAACTATTTTTTTCCCTAGTTCAAACTCAACCTTCATGATAACATTTAGAATTAAAAGTATTTAAGTTTTTCGTTCTCTAAAAAGAATTATCTGTAACAGACTACGCATTGAATGTACAGGCTATCACTTACACCCCAGTCATAAAGATATGTTCCCCAATGCCAATTATCTGAGTGGGTGTCTACTATATTACGACCTATTTCTGTCGACCACTGCGCAGCATATATTCTTTCCTTACCTGTGCAAACAGCCAGGTCTGCTGCAGTTGTTGCCTTTATTTGATGACCTGTTGATGCACTGTTTAAGTACACACCCTGTGCTACTCCATTAACTGCTGTTTGCCAACCTGTTGGACAAGCATCGATACCATAGAATGTCTGCACATAGTTTGTCCCTGAACCACTTGCACCAAT
>Ga0209335_10005806_pt1 | contig 11188 bp, 12 predicted proteins | sample COG_09_FD_184753 | JGI IMG/M metagenome (GOLD analysis project Ga0209335, IMG submission 184753) | Pelagic Microbial community sample from North Sea - COGITO 998_met_09 (SPAdes) (version 2) | ecosystem: Environmental > Aquatic > Marine > Neritic zone/Coastal water | place: Helgoland, sampling...
ATACCTAGGTCGTTTGCAACAGTTTGAAGTTCACAATTATTATTTACCTCACAAGTATTACATTCCATTGGATGGTCAGTTAAAACCAATTCTACTATGTTTTTTCTAAGATTATAAAGATTGTCATTTGTTGTAAAAACGTGTTGATTTTCAGCTATTGGAGTATGACATGAAGCAACTACTTTTGTTGGTCCATCTTTTTCTAGTGCTACTTCAACTGAACAAACTCTACAGGCACCGTAGGGCGCTAAATTAGGATCATCACATAATGATGGTACTTTTTTTTCACCGATATAGCTTTTAACAAATTTTAAGATAGATGTATGATTGGCACCAATCTCATACGGTTTACCATCAATATATGCAATTTTTCTTTTTTCAGAACTCATTAGTTGTCTTTTACCATATCATCTTTCATTTCATCACCAAAATATTTCAAGATATTCATTATGGGAGTTGGTATTGCACCACAAAGAGCACATAAACAACCCTTTTTCATTGTTACTAATAATTCATTAAGTAATTTAAGAGGAATTTTGGCAGTTTTTTTCTTAACTTGGTCAAACATCTCTTTTCCCCTATAAGATCCTAATCTTCCTGGAAAACACTTGCCACAAGATTCTTCAGCAGAAAATTCAAATAAATGATGAATGTATTCAGTCATTGGAAAATCTTTAGGAATACTAACAACACTAGCATGACCTAGCATGAAACCTTTTGAGGTGAATTCCTGAAAGTCTAAATTAAGATTATCAATTTCACTAAGAGGAACAACACCACCTAGAGGACCCCCAACTTGAAATGCTTTTAAAGTTTCTTTGTAACCACCACCAATTTCATTAAATATTTTTTTCATTGGTGTACCCATATCAATTTCATAAACGCCAGGATTATTAAAAAAACTATCAAGACAAACTAATTTTGTTCCAGCAGATTTTTTGTTTCCAATAGCTGCAAATTTTTCAGCACCATTTATTAAAATTCCAGTTGCAGCCGCCAAAGTTTCAACATTATTAACAACTGTAGGTTTTTTATAAAGACCTTCTGTGACTGGGAAAGGTGGTCTAACATCTACTTCAGCACGCCTACCTTCAATAGATGCAATCAATGCAGTTTCTTCTCCACAAATATACGCTCCTTGACCAATACAAATATTTAAATCAAAAGAAAATTTAGTTCCTAAAATATTTTGTCCAAGCAATCCTAATTTCTTAAGTTCATTTATGCAGCCATTAATCGCTTCAATTGATTTTGGATATTCTCCTCTAATGTATAAAACTCCTTCGTCACTTCCAATAACAAGGCCACACATCACCATTCCAAATATTACCTTAAGTGGCTGTTCTTCTAATAAATATCTATCTGAAAAAGCTCCAGAGTCACCTTCGTCAGCATTACAAATAACATATTTTTTTTCCCCTTTTGCTTTACTACAAAAATCCCATTTCATTCCTGCTGGAAAACCAGCTCCACCTCTGCCGGTAAGATTAGAATTTAATAATGATTTTATAATTTCTTGTTTATCTACTTTTAAAAATTTATTTAATTGATCTTTAAATTGATCAGTTGATGAAAGCTTATTATCCATTAGAAAACTAGTTGTGGCGTAGCTTTTAGAAAAAAACTTATCTTGTTTAATATTTTCACCTTTAAGTATTTGATCAATTTTTTCTATATCTTTACCAGCATAATTTTCACCATCATAATGAAATGCATTGTTTTCATAACAGTGACCAAGGCAAAACATCTCGCCAACTTTATCATTACCTAATTTTTCTTTTAAGTTTTTCTTTAGGGTCTCTTGAGTTCCTGCACACATACAAGCACTTCCGTTACAAACAAAAGCTTTTTTCTCTCTGTGAGAAGGTCTTAAAAATTCATAAAAGCTTTCAGCTCCATGAATAGTAGAAACACCTAAATTATATTCTTTAGCAATTTCTTTTATATCTTTTGGAGAATTATTTAGAACATTTTCTGACATCTTTTTAAAAAGATTGTCTTTTAATCCAACTCTACCAGATAAATTGCTTATATTTTTTGACACCTGTCTCCCCGCAATATTAATTTACAATAACTTTTTGGTTATTTGTATAAATGTTAAAACTATCCTCTTTTACGAAACCTATCAAGGTCATGTCAAACCTATTCGCGAGGTCTAATGCAAGACTAGTTGGCGCACCTACACCAATCATTAAGCCAATATTAGTCATTAAAACTTTCTGAACGAGTTCAAAATTTAATCGACCAGAACATGTTATAAATTGGTTTTTATGATCAATTTGGTTTTTATCCAAAGCATTCCCAATCATCTTATCTAAAGCATTATGCCTACCAACATCTTCTCGTAAAGATATTAATTTTCCATCTGAAGAAAATAGTCCACTAGCATGTATTCCCCCAGTTTTAGAAAATTCAGATTGATTATTTCTTAAAATTGTAGGTGACTGAATAATAATCTCTTTAGTTAATTTAGGATCAGAACTTAATGTTTTTTCTTTTTTAGTTATTTCCAATGCATCAAGTGATGATTTTCCACAAACACCACAAGACGAATTAGTAATAAAATCTCTTTTAATTTTTGAAATATTTATATTTTTTGAATTATTTAATGTTACTAGAATCTTATTTTGAATATTATATTTTCCAACTTTATCATCAAAACTTTTTATGTCATCAATCTCACTTATATTCTGGATTATTTGTTCATTATACAAAAAACCTCTTACTAAGTCTTCGTCTTGACCAGGGGTTCTCATTGTTATTATTAAACTGTTAGTTAACCATTTATCATGGTCTTTATACTTAAGTGAAATTTCAAGAGGCTCTTCTACAGAAATTAAATCATCTGTGCTTTCAAATTTATTTTTTTTAAATTTGAGGACTTTATACTTTGAATTCATTAAATCATTTTAACGGATAATTCTTTTTAAGTAAAAATTTATTAATCAAAATTGCTATTGAGATAATGATAATACAACCAAAAATAATTGGACTTAGTAAGTAATCATATGAAGCACTTCCAATAATTACCATTATCGGATTTCCTCCAGCGGGTGGATGAACAATATTTAACAAAATCATAAAAAAAATTCCAACTCCTACAGCTAATGAAATATTGATAAACATAGGTAATGGTACAAAGGCTACAAAAACTACACCTACAAGTGCTGTTACTAGATGACCAAAAAAAACATTTTTTGGTTGAGCAAAAGGACTTTCAGGAAATCCAAATAATAAAACCATAGAGGATCCGAATGATCCAGCTATGAATAATCCTAAGGCACTTTTATAAGTTAAAACAGTAAGTACACCAATTGTGAAAGCTGAAAAAATTCCAGCAAGCAATGCTTTTTTAAAAATTTCTTTACTTATATTAGTCATGATATCTTTAAAGCTTTTAAAACAGTTCTTAATGGAAGAAGCAAGCATTCTTTTCTAGATGCGTTTTTTTTGTCCAGTAATTCTATAAAATCTTTCCAATTCTTCTCTAAAACTATTTTAGTATTTTCAAAGATGTTTTCACAAGAATTGATAAAATTTTCAATTTCATCTAATTTTTTATTTTTGATTCTTTTTGAAAGCAAACTAACAGACGCCTGACAATAAACACACGATTTACATTGATAACCCATATCTATGACTTTATCATTCTTTACTATAAGACTTATTTCCATTTCATCTCCACAAATTGGATTTTTATTTTTTGATTTATGAGTAAAATTATTGATAACTTTATTGTTTTCAGTATTTGAAGCAATTTGTAAAATTTTTAAATCCATATTAATTCTTTAATTCAAAATTTAATGTTTTATATTTTAATATATGGATCTTAACAATATTTTAGGTGTTGTGCTAGCGGGTGGAAAGTCCCAGAGGTTTGGGCAGGATAAATCACAAATTAAATTAGATGGTAAACTGTTAATAGATTATATTCTTACAGAAATAATTGATGAATTTAATGAAATTTTAGTAGTAGCAAATGAATCTATTAATTTCACACATTCTAATAAAATTACAGTCGTAAAGGACTTAAAAAAAGGACTTGGACCTCTCGGAGGTATTTTGACTGCAATGAAATGGATAAAAAATAATGATAAGAAATATAGTTGGATTTCAACATTCCCTGTTGATACGCCATTTTTCACAAAAAAAGAACTCAAAGTTTTTTATGAAAATATTAGAATTGAGAAAAACAAATTATTTTTTATAAAGGATAAAAAAACAAGACATAATATTTTTGGACTCTGGTCTGTAGATCTGATGGATCAATTAGAAACTGATTTATCGAAGGGGGAAAGAAAAGTAGAGAATTGGGCTAATTCGATAGGTGTAAGTACAGTTAATGTTGACTATAAAAAAATTAATCCATTTTTTAATATTAATACTATAGAAGATTTAGAAAAAGCTAAAATTATTAAGAACAATGATTAATTACAAACAATCAATTAAAATATTAAAAAGATCAAAGATTAAAATTAAGAATGAAATTGTTAAAAGCAATGATTGTCTTAACAGAGTTGTAGCAATTAATATTTTTAGCAAAAAAAATAATCCTTTAGCAGATAATGCTGCATTTGATGGTTTTGCAATTAATTCAAAAGATACTAAAAATTTAACTAAAAAAAAAAATAAATTATTTAAGATATTAGGAACAATAGCAGCTGGAAGCAAACCATTAAGACAAAAATTAAAAAAATTTCAAACATTAGAAATCATGACAGGAGGAATTATACCTATGGGGGCAGATACAATAATACCTGTGGAACAAATAATTTTTTATCCTAATAAAAAAAATCCCAAATTTATCTTAATTGATAGAAAAATTAAAAAAAACCAACACATAAGATTAAAAGGGTCAGATTATAAAAAAAGTGATTTATTAATTAAAAAAGGTACTATTTTACAATCTAGTCATATTTTACTTTTAAAAACATTAGGGGTACAAAAAATTAAAGTTAAAAAAATTCCTAATGTATTATTTTTTTCTACAGGTAACGAAATATCAAATCAGAAAAAAATTCCAGTATGGAAAGTAAGAAACTCAAACAGTCATTATATTCAGTCATTAAGTAAAAATTTTTTATTTAATTTTAGAAATGGTGGTATTTTAAAAGACCAAGATGAATTAATTTTAAAAAAAGAAATTAAAAAAATGTTTAATTCAAAAACAGATATAATTATTACATCTGGAGCGGTATCAGCAGGTAAATTTGATTTCGTACCAAACATAGTAAAACAATTTAAACTTATTAATTATTTTAAAAGTGTTTCCATTAGACCTGGAAAGCCAATCTTATTTGCAAAAATTAAAGGTAAACAAAAAGCAATTTTTGGCCTTCCTGGCAATCCAATTTCGTCAGCTGCTTGTTTTAGGTTTTTTGTATATCCCTATTTGCAAAACTTGCTAGGAATTGCTGAAGAAAAACCAATTAAAGCAATTTTAAAAAATCAGTTTATTAAAAAAATAAATTTTACACGATTTGTAAAAGGAAAGCTCAATACAACCAAGAATGGTAAAATAGAAGTCATTATTCTTAAAGGACAAGAGTCATATAAAATTCAGTCATTTGAGAAATCAAATATTTGGACTTTATTGCCGATAGGTAAATCAAAATTTAAAAAAGGTGATATCGTAGATTGTTTTTTTCCAAATCATCCAAATAAAACTGTAATTTGAAAGATCTAATTTTTGTTGTAGTTCAAACTAATTACAATTAAACATGCAAATATGATCGAGCTTAAAAATGATAAAATTGCTATTCCAGTTGTTTTATTTGCAGGGTTACTATGGTCATTTGGCCCTCTAGTAGTAAGATATATGGACAATCCCAATATGGTGCCTTGGCAATATATTTTTGGTAGAGGACTGACAATATTTATAATTTTAAATTTATATTTATACTTTGAAGAGGGATTGAATTTTTACAAGAATTATAAAAAAGTTGGAAGATCAGGTGTAATTGGAGGTTGTGGGTTAGGCGTAGCAATGATTACCTTCATTTATTCAATCACTAATACTAGCGCTGCTATTACTTTACTTTGTTTAGCTGCAATGCCTTTTTTTACTGCAATAATAGCTTATTTATTTTTAAAAGAAAAAATATCGACAAATGTATGGGTGTCAATTTTTATAGCTACGGTTGGCATAGTAATTATGGCTTTAGGAAATACTGAAAAAAACTCTTTATTAGGTTTCGTTTATGGTATCGCATCTTCAATTGGTTTTTCAGTTTTTTCTGTAACTCTTCGTTGGAGAAAAGAAACTCCTAAATTTACAACAGTTGCTATAGCTGGATTATTTTGTTTTGTATTTTCAACAATTGTTATTTTAATTTCTAAACAATCTTTTTTTTCATCGAGTTATAACAGTGCTATGTTTTCACTTCACGGAACTTTAGTATGTCTTGGTTTAATTTTGTATTCAATCGGTTCCAAAGCAATTCCTGCAGCTGAACTGACATTGTTATCTTTAACAGAAGTTATTGGAGGGATTTTTTGGGTTTGGTTACCATTATTTGGAATTAATGAAATACCATCTACTAACACTATTGTGGGTGGCTTTTTTCTTTTTGTATCTCTTGTTTATTATAGTCTTATGATGAGGTGGAATAAAAGATATATCGCTTTGAACTAAATAATAATTTATGGAAAGACCTGATTTTTTTACATTAAAAAATGGAGAAAAAACTAAACTCCCTTTTTCAAATGAAGAGTACAAAGCAAGAGTAAATAATTTAAGAGGCATTATGGAAAAGAATAATCTAGACATGATTGTTCTTACGTCAATGCACAACATAGCTTATTATACTGGATTTATTTATTGCTCATTTGGAAGACCTTATGGCTGCATTGTAACCAAAAATAAAATATCAACAATTTCAGCAAATATTGATGCAAGCCAACCTTGGAGAAGATCGCATTGTGATAATATGATTTATACTGACTGGAAAAGAGATAATTTTTTAAGAGCTATAGTGTCTCTTATTGGCAGAGATGAACCACCAAAAAATATTGGGCTTGAAAATGATCATGTTACATTAGATGTGAAAAAAAAAATTGAGTCTATATTTACTTTTTCAGTATTTAGTGATGTTTCAAAAGATTTGATGCAATTAAGAATGATAAAATCTAATGAAGAAATTAAAATAATAAAGAATGGAGCAAGGATTGCTGATTTGGGTGGTCAGGAAATTATTAAAAATATCAAAGAAGGAAATACAGAAATTGAAATAGCAATAGCTGGACGTGATAAAATGGAAAGAGAGATAGTAAAAACTTATCCAGATGCAGAATATATGGATACTTGGGTTTGGTTTCAGTCCGGAATAAATACTGATGGAGCGCACAATCCAAAAACTAATAGAAAATTAGTTAAAGGTGACATTTTATCTTTGAATACTTTTCCAATGATCTCAGGATACTATACAGCTTTAGAAAGAACACTATTTTTAGATTATGCAGATGATGATTCTCTGAAAGCGTGGGAAGCAAATGTTAAAGTTCATAAAAGAGGTTTAGAACTAATTAAACCAGGTGTTAAATGTTCCGATATTTGTCATGAATTAAATGAATTATTTGCTGAACTTGGTTATTTACATTATCGAACTTTTGGTTACGGACATTCATTTGGTGTTCTCTCTCATTTTTATGGTAGAGAGTCAGGATTAGAGCTTAGAGAAGATATTGATACTGTCCTAAAAGAAAATATGGTTATTTCTATGGAACCAATGATTATGATTCCTGAGGGAAATCCAGGTGCAGGAGGTTATAGAGAGCATGATATTTTAGTAATTGGTAAAGACAAGGTGGAAAACATTACCAAATTTCCATTTGGCCCAGAACATAATATTATCAAAGGTTAGATGACTAAAAACAAAACAATAGTTAATAGCTGGAATGAATGGGATCCATTGGAGCATGTAATTGTTGGTAGAGCCAATGGAACTTGTATTCCAGCACCAGAGCCAGCGCTTGATGCAAAAGTGCCAGAAGATTCTGATATGAGAGGTCAATTTGGACCAAGAACCAAGGACACAGTTGATAAAGCTAACCAACTTTTAGATAATTTTTCTAATATGCTAATTAAACGAGGTATTAAAGTTGATAGACCAACCCCAATAGATTTCAATCAAAAAACAGCAACACCAGACTGGGAGGCTGAAACTATGTTTGGTTGTATGCCACCGAGAGATGTTTTGCTGACAGTAGGAAATGAGATTTTGGAAGCAACAATGAGCTATAGATGTAGATGGTTTGAATACTTATGTTACAGACCATTATTAAAAGAATATTATAACTCAGATCCTAATATGAGACATGAGTCTGCTCCAAAACCAAGATTGACAGACGCTGATTATCGTAAAGATTATTTGTCTGATAAAATAGGTATTCAAAAAAGATTAAAATGGACAGAAGATAAGTTCTTTGTAACAACTGAAGAAGAACCTTTGTTTGATGCAGCAGATATACTTAGATTTGGAAAAGATTTAGTAGTTCAACATGGATTTACAACTAATTTAAAAGGTATCGACTGGTTAAAAAGACACTATAAAGATCATAGAGTTCATGCAGTAAACTTTCCAGGAGATCCTTACCCAATTCATATTGACGCAACATTTACACCAATAAAGGAAGGATTAATTATAAATAATCCACAAAGAAAATTACCTAAAGAACAAAGAAAACTATTTGAAAATAATGGATGGAAAATTATTGATAGTGCACAACCAGCACATAATAAACCGCCACCACTTTGTTATTCTTCAACTTGGTTATCAATGAACGTATTAGTTCTAGATCCCAAAACAGTTTGTGTTGAAAAAAGTGAGGTGTATCAAGCAGAGCAACTAGATAAACTTGGAATGGAAGTAATTCCAGTTGAATTAAGAGATGCATATGCATTTGGTGGTGGATTACACTGTTGTACAGCTGATGTTTATAGAAAAGGAGAATTAAAGGATTATTTTCCTAAACAATAATTTTAGTAGCAACTTTTAAAAATTATAAATATATTTGTATAGTTTTTTTCTCAGTTGGGATTTTGTTTTAAAAATTCAATATACTTTAAAACTTCATCATATTTCTCATCAGGTATATCTTTATAACTTGCATTAAATTTTTCTTTTACACATATTGCAATATGGGCATAGGGATTTCTTCCTTTTGGGTGACTGGGATGACTGGGAAGTTGACCTACCAAATAATCACCAGCTTCCTGTATCATTTTCCATAGTTTACTTGCATTTTCTTTATTCACATTGTCCCATTTCTTGTTTCATCTATTCTGTGCGAAGTTTGGTATCGAGTTTTTTAATTAATTGCAATGGGCCTTTAAATTTTATGCCATGTTCATTATTTATCATCTATAAGGTATTATGAAAGTCAATTAATTTTGTATTAAACTAGATTTAAGTTTTCTAATTTTCTTTAGACTTGTCTATATTAAACTTTTCTAGCTCTGGAGCAAAATTAGACTCAAGTGGTTTTTCTTTTTTTTCAAAAGATCTTATTTTTTCTAGTTCTTGTTGTTTTAAACGCTGTTCCCTTAAATTTTCTTTGTGTTCTTTTTCTTTTTGTTCTTGATCAAATTTTTCTTCCCATTCTTTTATTCTCATATTTTCTAATTGTTTTTGTTTCGCTTCTTCTTCTTTAATTAATCTTAAAACTTTTTCTCTTTTTCTTTTATCTTTAAATTCAAGTTTTTTTTGCTCTTCTTCTCTGACTTTTAAGTCAATATCTTTTCTACTTTGTTCTTCTGCTATTAATTTGAGTTCTTTTTCTTTTTTTCTTAAATCATTTGTTACAAGTAATAAATTTTCATCTTTTTTAATTAATCTATCACCTTCAATTTTTTGTTGATCTTCTTTTAATTTAAGTTCTTTTTCTTTAATTCTTAACTCATCTTCTTTTATTCTTGATTTATTATCTTCTTTTTTTAACTTATCTTCCCAAATCTTTAGTTCCTTTTTTTCTTTAAGAAGTTCATTATTTTCTTGAAGTTTTTTTAATTTAATTTCTTTAATCTTTTTTAATTCTTGGTTCTTTTTAAAACTTATGAATGCTTTACTAAGAGATTTAGTTGTGATAGCGGCTATATTAGCTAAACCTTTATTTTTTTTTAAGCTATTTTTTTTAGTTTTTAATTTTATATACTTTTTCTTTGTCATTTTGTACAAAGCTATTTGAACAAAAAACAAAACATCATTCAATACTAACAATAAAAAGATTTTCATTTTCACTGACTATTATGGGTTTCAACCTATAAGCGATTATTGACTTTAAATTTACCCTATAAGTAATAATTTTTTTGCATTCGATCACTCAAGACATTATTAAATCTATGTGAGGAAAATTAACAAATTAATAATTGCATGTGACGGTGAGTCAGCGAGTGGTAAAAGTACTGCTGCTAAACAGATTTCAAAAAAATATAATTTATTGTTAGTAAATTCAGGTTTATTGTACAGATATGCAAGTAAATTAATAATTTCAAATAATCCAAAAAATCAAATTTTTTTTTTGGCTAGTAAATTTAAAAAGGTTTCATATAATTCGATTACTAATCAAAAATTGCATTCTGAAAAAATTAGCAACCATGTTGCCTTTTTAGCTAAAGATAAAGAAATTAGAAAAATTATTAATAAATTTCAAAAAAAAATTATTAAAAATAATAAAAGAGTTTGTGTTGAAGGAAGAGATATTGCTAGCAAGATTTTGGCAAAAAATCCAAAATATGATCTTGCTTTTTACTTTAAATGCAATCTGAAAGACGCAAGCTATAGAAGGTGGCTTGATATCAAAAAAAAAGCTTCTCTCAAAGAAGTTAAAAGATCTCTTTATAAAAGAACTCAAATGGATAAAAAAAGAAAAAATAATCCATTAATTAAAGTCAAAGATGCAATTTTAATTAGAACTGATAAACTCTCCAAAAAAGAAGTTTTATCAAAAATGTCGAAGTATATTGAAAAATTGAATTAAATTATTTTTTCTTCATCCTTTACAGGCTCTTCGATAGGTTCTGTTGATGGGTTCAACTCAATACCCGCAGGCGTAATAGTTTGAGGCATTGCAACAAATTGGGAGTCAGGGTTTTCAACAGTTTGTCTTATTTTCATACGATAAATTCCGAATACACCAATAACAGAATGAAAAAATAATAAAAATATAAAGAAACCATTAGATCCAACAA
>Ga0209335_10005810_pt1 | contig 11185 bp, 18 predicted proteins | sample COG_09_FD_184753 | JGI IMG/M metagenome (GOLD analysis project Ga0209335, IMG submission 184753) | Pelagic Microbial community sample from North Sea - COGITO 998_met_09 (SPAdes) (version 2) | ecosystem: Environmental > Aquatic > Marine > Neritic zone/Coastal water | place: Helgoland, sampling...
GACTCCAGGTAAGGAATGGTTTATTTCCAATGTCATTCCCATCCATGGTCACCATCACGCCGCCTGCTTCTTTGATGAGCCCGTACGCTACGCCTAACTCGAGATTTCCTTTTCTTGTACATTCAAGAGCAAGATCTGCTTTTCCTTCTGCAACCTGCGTGTAGTATACACAAGAACCTCCTGAGCAGACTGGGTTAAAACCACCTGCACGTAGTGGATTTGAGAATGTGTCTATGACCGCATCAAAGTATTCGTCAGCATAGATCTTAAGATCTTGATCAAGGGATGTTTTTTTGGATGTATGTATGGAAGTAACTGTTTTCCATTATCTATGTGGCTACCTCTGCCAGGAACAGCATAATATAATTTCCCAGTTGCATGCTGCATTGCACCGTTGAACTCATAATCAGCGTATGTTGGGTTTGTGCCCCTTAAAATGGAGAACAGGGTTGCATAGAGTCCGCCAAAAGGACCTTCCCTGTAGAGTTTGGTACCATCTATGCCATCAAGTACTCCTGTGAATCGAGGTGCATCAGTTACTTGCGTTCGTGGATCATCTTCTCTGTGTTCTTCAGATCTCACCTTGATTGGTACGTTGTGTTTATGGAGAGTATTAAGTACTGCAACTTCAGCTTGGTAATCGCATGCAAGTGCCATCTCACCAAATCTGTTTTTTTCTTGCATTTCAAGGCCTCTCAAACCAAGACAATCGTGTGCACTTTTTGCATTTTTTAGAGCTTCTTTTCCAATCTCACATAGGGATGACATGAGTAATGGATAGTAATTTGGGTTTACAAGAATTCCGTATATTAATTGATGAAATTAATAAGAAAAAAATGAGAAAGAATCTTTAGAGACTATCAAATAACTTAGTAACCCTATCTTTGCCAATGGTTAAAATAAAGTTCGCTAGCTGAGGTCCTTTGGTTCGATCAATGATGATGCTATAAGCGTACTTAAAGAACTGCTTGACATTGAGTTCTCTTCCTTTAACTTCGTTGTAGAACGCTTCATGGAGTTCAGTATCGATCCAGTCATCTTTTGATTTAAGGATTTCACTGCATGCTTTGAATGCATCCTTGTATTCTTGTTCAATTTCAAGTGATGCTGGAACAGATGTCTGCACTTCAAATTTAAATTCATCAGGTGCGTGGGTTTCTAGCCAATTTTTTGCACAGTTTGCCCTTAGTTCTAGACGCTCTTTATCGAAGCTATCTTTTACATCGTCTTTATAGTACTCAAGAGTTCTATCTACGTTCAATTCATTTGTTAATAGTATGTTTGTTAGGTGTTTGAAACTTGGCTGGAACGGAATTTTCTTTGGTACTTCATGTACTGCAGATAATTCATAGATTCTTCTTTGCGTTTCAAATTCTTCACCCTTGTTTACTTCCGGATCAAAGTAATTTCTTTCTAGCTTATCGAATTCATCATAGATTCTAATTACATCTACATCAAAGGAAATATTAAATTCAGATGTTGCCCTTGTTCCTGCAAATAGATACCGTACCATTTCAGGTTCATATACTTGTAGCATTTCAACAGGAGTGATTACGAGTCCTTTAGAACTTGCAAATTGTTTTCCACCCTTGATACCGATCCACTCATACCTTACAAATGATGGTGCATCTCGATCAAAAACTACTTTAGATATTTTCTTCCCAGTGTCAAAACTACCGCCTGCTGCAGCATGATCCTTGCCACCTGGCTCGAAGTCAACATCTTCATGTTTCCAACGCATAGGCCAATCAATACGCCATTTGAGCTTAAGATTAGGATTTTTTTTGAAATTTACTGTCTTTCTTTTGCCATTATGATCATAGGAAATATTGTATTCACCATCATACGTAAGATTTGGCGTAATATCTTTCTTTGTTTCATCATCATAGACAGAAATAGGTAACCACTCATCTGCAAGAGGTTCTTTTCTATATTCATTAAGGATTTCTTTAATTTTATCAGTTTGTTCTAGAGCATGTTTAATTAGTTCTACATATGCTCCAGATCTATTCATCTGTCCTTGACGAATAAATTCAGGCTCAATCCCCATTTGTTTTGCAGGTATTTCAAAAGCTATTTCGTGATGCCTTGCATATGAATCTTCAGTTCCAAATGGATCTTTAACATCTACAAGTGGCTTACCAATGTCAGCAATTAATTCTTCTTGATTTGGCATGTTTACGGGTACTTTTCTAAGCCTATCAAATTCATCCCACGAGTAGATGAATCTCGTCTTCTTACCAAGCTTCTTTAGAGCACGATCAATTAAATCGACTGTAATTACTTCCCGAAAGTTACCCATGTGGATAACACCAGAAGGAGTTATTCCTGAAGCTAGTGTATAGGAATCTTTGTCACCTTTCTCTTTGATAATTTTTTCTGCGGCTTTATCAGCCCAGTGCACATTAGTACTTGCCATGGAATACTGACTTTTAGCCTATTTATTAACTTTTTGGGGCGCATAAGCGTTTTAAGTGATTCTTAGTTTCCTTGGATGATGATTGAAGGAGTTTTATCACGTATGCATGAGTATGATCTGTTTCCTGTGGATGATAGCCACGGAACTCATTTCATTGATGCACAAATGAACTATGGGGAACATGTTCGATCTCACCTTAGATTTACTTCATACAATGCTGATGTTGATATTTTTCTTAGAATTACTGTGTATAAGAATGACCTTCCTATAATTACATATGCCCTTACACAAAAAGATACTTCTAAGCTTCCTACTGTTGAACATACGCCTGTTCCCACAAGGGGTCTTAATAGTTGCAATGTCTACATACGTCCACTACGTAAGGCAATTCGTGCAGAAAATGATCGTTCAGATACAATGGTTTGTTTTGCCATGATGTATGCTCTTGAAGAACTGATAGAGTCACAGGAAGCAGTAGAAAACGATTCATTAATACCAGTAACTTTTGGTTCAAACAATAGGTTAGACTCTCTATTCTAATCCACGGCTCAAACGTTTAAATCCAACAATCTGTTCAGTAATTTTCTTAGTTACAGCGCCGATTTTATCTAAGCCATCGATTTCAATAACAGGAGTACCATCATATTGTTCTAAAAGTGGAAGTGTTTCTTCTTTAAAGTTTTCAAGACCCTTAAGAACAGTTTCCTCATTGAAATCATCTTGTCTTCCTTCAACAATAGCTCTGATCTTAGCACGCTTCTTTAACTCTTCAATGTTAGATGCAGTCATATATACAATCTGCATAACATTTGCACGTTCATTAAATTCGCCAACTTGAGAAACATTTCTAGGGAGTCCATCAACAATTAAGATATCTCTTCCAGGAACGTAGTCACCAGTTTGAACAATTGATTGTTTGTATTCATTAAATACTTCAAAAACTAACTCATCAGGAACTAATGCTCTTGTTTCCATCAATTTCTCGACTTGTTTTCTTTTTTCGTCCGTTTTAGGTAGTTGTCTAAACAACTGACCCATAGAAATATGAAAGTATCCAGGTAATGATCCAAGAATTTCTCCTTGTGTTCCTTTACCGATTAGTGGCGCACCAAATAGTATTACTACGTTATCTTTTTGTGTGTTTTGCATAGAATTTCCCCCCAGGGATTGCGATTGACGTTTGAATATATTACTAATTCGCATAACTAGAGCAGTATTTCACATCTACTTTTAAATTTATTCATCTATTTTCATGTCGTGGAAACCCAATAATAACCTTTATAAACACCCCTCGTTCACTTGCATCTATGGCTCGTAATATCGGAACTTTCAGAACTAAAACACGGTTTAAAATGCAAAAAGAGCGCCGTGAAAAAGGTAAAATTAGTATCACTAGATTCTTTCAAAAATTCACAGTTGGAGACAGAGTTCATTTAATTGTAGAACCTGCAATCCAAAAAGGCATGTATCATCCAAGATTTATGGGTCATACAGGCATTGTAGTAGGCAAAAAACGATTTTGTTACGAAGTGGAAATCAAAGATGGTGGTAAGAAGAAATTACTTATTGTCCACCCGGTCCACCTAAAAAGAGCACAATGAATCCACAACTAATAGAAGAACAAGCACTTACCATGTCCGAAGTAAAGGAACATCTAGGTAAAATTAAAGAACGTGATGGCGAACTTAATTTCCGTGCAAATAAGACAGAAGAAAACCTTAACGCTGTTGTAACAATCTCAGCTTCTAAAGCTAAACAATTAAAGAAAAAGCTCGAAGAACTAGAAATTCCAAGGTTTAAAGACTTTCACGTATGTAAACTTGTAGATACGCTCCCTAAAAACTTAGATGAGCTAAAAGTAATCCTACAGGGGTACACAATCACTGTTACCAATGACAATCTCAAAAGGATTGTTGAAGTAACAAAAGATTACGCATAAACCATTTTCCCGTCGATATGGGATACCTTTAAATAGTGAGTCTTCTTTGTAATTTTTATGATTAGAACACAAGAGAGAGAAGATAAAGCAATTGTACTGGATTTTCTTCCTAACGGATACAGTACAGATTCACGTCCTAGCCACATGAAAACTGCAATAGCTCAAGCTCTAGGCTCTGAACACTTTACATTACTAGAACTCGTTCCACGTAAAGATATTTTTCTCCAACCAAATGAAGAAGTATACATCGGAGAAGATAAGCGTGAAAAAATCCACCATATTTCTGGAAAACTTGATATAGATAAGCTTTCTAGCTCAGCAAGAGCTGAACTTGACTTCGTTGTAAAAGACATTGTTACTAAAAATGAGAAGCGATATGTTGATTTTTTTAACAAAGCGCAGCCACTAAGTACGCGTATGCATCAATTAGAACTCCTTCCAGGCATGGGTAAGAAACACATGTGGGAAGTTATTGAAGAACGTAAGGAAAAGGACTTTGAGAGCTTTGTAGATCTAAAAGCAAGAGTTAAGTTAATGCCTGACCCTGCTAAATTAATAGTTAAGCGAATCATGTCAGAACTTGATGGTAAAGAAAAGCATAAAATCTTTGTGAGATAGATTAAATACCACAACTATCTATTTGCGATAGTATGTCATTCAATTTGTTAGCATAATAATCAATAGTAATTGAATCTATCACCTGTGCAATTCCTCTTACTTCTTCTGCCTCCTGTTGAGAACATAAATCTGAAGGTTCTCCTCTTGCAGCGAAACAAGGGAAACTATATTCATCAGCAATCTCGAATGAAAATATATACCTATCAGTTTTGATCAAAATGGTGGTTCTAATACCATCAATATAACCTATTTCGGGATATTTATCAAATATACACACTGCATCACGCCCATTTATTGTACATGAATGGGTTATCTTTTTATCTTCATATTCCCCTATTTCTCTATTAATAAAATCATTCTGCCTTTCTGAATTAAATTTTCTGGATAATTCAGTAGGTAATGTGAGGATTCTAATTTCTACTGTATCTTCAATTCCGAAGATTTCATCCTCAAATGTCCCACCCACTATTCTAAATTCATTACCACTTCTTTCCTTAACTATAAAATCACCTTGCTCACTTTCTCCTGCCTTTGGTAAATTATTAGAAATTAGCTGAGCACAAGAAGGTACAAATTTTTTGCTTCCACAAGATTTTATTACACTCATTAAATCGTCGAGACGCTCATTTGGAAATGATTTTTTATTTTCAGTAGTAACTATCTCATCATATTGGATTAGAAGTGATTCTAATTGAGAAAGATATACATAACCGTGTTCCCCTATGCCATCTGACCCTTCATAGCATTTACCTGTAACACTGGATGAAGAACAAGTAGTTAATTCTAAACCCACATCAGCAACCCCATTTTCAATTAACTGTAAATTTTGATTGGCCAAAGACTCATCTGCATAAATATTGATACTAAAGGAACTAGAAAGTGTTTCTACGTTAATATCATTAATTGAATTAATGAAAATATGTCCTTCTAATCCACCCCCTATATTTTTTGAGTCACTTAGTTGAACAGATAATGGATCTTCCTTATCCACGAGATTGGAATTATATAATTTTTCCTTACAACCCAACATCCATTCACCCGTTGTAATTAATGCTTCACTTTCTTGAGATTCTGAAACTTGAATACTCTCTTCTGGAATTCTTTCTGAAGTAGGAGTCCCAGGCCCAATTTGATTATCAACACCACTATCTCCAGTTAACAAAAATATGCCTGCGCTGCTAACAATTACAACGCTAACTAAAATACCCAATATGAGAACCATTGAAACACCACTGGTAAATGCTGCACCAAGTGCTTCTTCCAATATTATGGGTGAATATCCTTGCTTAATGAGATATTCACGAAGCTGATCTTTAGTATATCCACTTTTTTTCTGAATTTTCAAGTACTCGAGAAGTTTTTCATCCATCATATTAGTAATGATACAGTATATAAACCTTACTTTGTGATGGACGTAGAGTCAGTTAATTTGATTTCAACCATATTTTCCAGATAACTATCTCTACCTTTATATAGTATAATCAATACTCCTTTACATGAGAAATTGGTGTTTATTTACTGCACTTAGTGGAATTGATGAGTATGTTAATGCAGTTATTTCACCTTTAGAAAAAGCATCCCAGGAGAGCGATGTTGTTCTACTCGATGCTAATTTTGTTTTTACTTCTACCTTATCACATACATCGCGCAAGGATCTAGCTCGCGATCCGAGATTGTTTATTCAGAGCACACAAGCATTAGATAGATTAGGGGCTTTATTGAAGATCGATCAAATATTCAAATACCTTCTAGTGTTTTACGTGAGCTAAGAAAGGACTTTACCCATTATGGCGTAGAATCATCATCTCGGGAACTTGGCAAGCAGAAATTAGTTAAGGATTACAAAGCAGCAGAAGCAGAACTAATCGACATGCTCACTGGCAAGGTGTATACTAACAACTATCTTGGGAGTTTGGATGATGCTATCACTAGTGTTGATGACATCGTAACTCAAGTTAAAACGCAAGCAGATAAAGATCTAGTAAACATTGCACACATGTGTTCTTTTAATGCAGAATCCTGCACTATTGTATCAACCGACCTTGGCGTTAAAAAACTAACCATGGTGATGAATTATTTACTCAGGCATGAATGCAGCACTTTATTTCCAGGTGATGTCTCTGTCCTTGCACACATACGTACTGAGAAGAGATACAAAGAAGTCTTTGGACAGGAACATGTTTTGCACAGGAAATATGAAACAATCATGGCAGATATACCACCCAAGAAAAGGAAGAGGATTGAGGAAAGAATAATTCCACAAAAAATAAGAGAACTTGGATCGATGGAACACAGACTTATTGAAGATTCTAATAGGTATGGTTCAAAGACTGTCGTATTGACACCTTATGAGCTCGCCTCTTTGCGAAGTAATGAGTAATAATGTTTATATATGTGCTAGTCACAAAAAGAATATGCAGTTTACAAAGAATGAAATCATTGATCTAATCAAAGCATGGGTCGTTATTGCACTTATCTTCGCAATTGCATCAAGACCTGCTAATGATGAGTTTATTCGCGTTCTCCTGAGTTCAGCATTCGCTGTAGGTGTTGGGTTCTTACTACATGAACTTGCACACAAATTTGTAGCACAACGATATGGACTCAAAGCCCATTTTGAAGCGTTTGAGAAAACTTACTTCATATCGATAGTTCTTGCATTATTTCAGTTTATCTTCATAGCACCTGGCGCAGTTATGATTAAAGGCGCAACAGATAAAATTAGACTTGGAAGAATTGCTGTTGCAGGTCCAGTGACCAATATAGTAATTGCAATACTTGCACTCATAGGTAATTTATTTCACCCATCTACATTGCTTTCATTTACCGCATATATTAACGCATTCTTGGCTGTTTTTAATATGCTACCAATATTAGTACTTGATGGTAAAAAGGTCTGGAACTGGAATAGAAATGTGTTCTGGAGCGTTATGATTGTTTCTATTATTCTCGTCTTCATCGCCTAAATATTTAAAAGAGTGAATATGTACATTTTACCATGTTTACCTCTAAGAAAGATCTAGAATCACTACAGGAACAAATACAGACCGTCATCAAACATGTTCAAGACCAAAACATTGAGGTGGCTAAGCTAAAGGATGCAAATAACGAGCTAACTGAAGAACTTGACGATACACGTAATCTCCTTACTTCATTCAAAGAACAATTCGCCATCAGTACTGAATCACTTGGCACAGTGAGTAAGGCATTAAACAATGAGGTTGTTGAATTTAAACTCTTTATTTCTAAAAATAAAAAAGATCTAGTAAATGATTTACATACTGAATTTTCTAGGGAAATGAAAAACTCCACAGATGGAATTTTACAAGATCTGGAATCATTTAGACGCTTAAAAGATAGAATAAATATTCTTGAAAAAGAACTGAGTGAAATCCATAGAGATGTTATTAAGTTTGTGAGCATTAGTGAAAAAATAAAAGAAGCTGACTTTGATTTAGTACAGTATAAGCGCGTACTTGAGCAAGGTGATAAAGAAAAATTAGAACTTCTTAGAAGAATTGATTCTCTAGAGCGTTTAGTTGCTAAAATAAGAAGACATTAGGAAAATTGCATAACTAATGCGCCGATGTTTTTTAACTGGTCATGTTCACTAGTTGGTTTCATGGATCCCATATAACGTATAAGATTTGTACGTTCTTTTGAGTAATGTTCTATAACAACAACAGGCATTCGTGCTTGAGAAGTATGTTCACCAAAACTCTTCGTTGATTCATGATATAGTTCGTCAGATCCGTGCCATCCACCAGAGATTTTATCATCACCATCACCTATAATGAAGCAAGGAGTTCCCAGAAATGCATTAAATGCTTCAATTTTTTTAACATTTACTAGAGGCAAGACAACATAGGCTGAATTACTGTGCAATCTGTTAAACAATCCACCAGAAAGCTCACCTGCAAGCTCCCTAACATCTCTTGGATGCGTAGCCACATAGATTCGCTTATTTCTTAACTGATGAATAGCATGGCAAAAATGATCAACAAGCTTTGTAGTTTCTTGAAAACCAACATTATCAATACGAGTTAACGTCATTGAAAAAGGGAGCACACTCTAGTTCAAATAGTTTATGAAAATAAGAAAAAAAATGAAAAGAAAAATGCCAGTTAAGCCTTCTCTAAATGGTAATCTGGCCCAGATAATCTAAGTTTATCGCCTGATTGTAAACCTGTTTCTTCTACAAGTCCTCTCCACCCGGGGCTCTTTGCGTTAGCGTATATCCTCGATATCCAAGTTTACGAGAAATTTCTTCTTCTTCAGTTTCATGTTCAGTAGGTTTAACACCGTAAAGTTTTTCAAATTTTTCAGCAGTACTTCGTTGACCTATTAAATCTTCGAGCGAAGTCCCATTCATCGTTTTTTTCTTTAACGGATCATCTTCAAGCTTAAGCGGGTTTCCATCACCATAGAGCCAATATTCTTCCTGAGAAAGTTCATTCGTAGGTCTATCATCACTAGAATTATCATTAGAACCCTTACCATTGCCTGACATAGAGCAGATGTAGGTTGAACCTTTATAAAGATTCGGTTTAATTGTCCCAGCAAGGTAGTTAATTTAGGCAAAATTGAGGACTAAATTAGAAATTCCATCAGATTGGCCTTCTTTCTCTGGTTTTTCCTCGTGCCTATTGTACATGCCGTTGATCCAGAACTGAGTAGGGACCTCATCAAAACGGCATCTAATATACATAACAGGACATGTTGCAAATACATCATCCTTAATCGCGAATGTATCAAACATTTTACTAAGCTCGTGCTCCCTTTGACAAAGTACAAATGCCTCAAGAGCTCCCGATTCATCCTTCAGGACTAATTGCGCCCCATGAGATGTTCTAGGTCTGTATTATTCTGACTTCTCAAAGTCATCAGGCGTGCTTATTTTGACATCAATATCATAGAGGAATACAGATGGTTGTAGCTATGTAAAGAATGGCAGAACTGAACCACATCGTTTTCGTTCTATATGCAGGTGAAATTCATCATCCAGTGTAGCCAAGTTACTTGACCAATATTTAGTTTCACCACACATAATTCTGCATTTACTAATTAGACCTACAGAAGGATTACCCAGTGCTCTTTTTGATGCGTTGATAAAACCAGTCATGAAATTAGAAGTGATGTTTGATTAAAATAGTTTATGAAGAAAATTAGATTGATTTAGATCCAAGATCTTGAAAAAAGCGTAATAAATAACCATCAGGATCCTGCACTAAAAACTGTTTATTTCCTTCAAGTTTATTATCAACTCTGTACCACTTTTCTTCACGTTCCATAAAGAGTTTAATACCATTTTTAGATATCTTTTCAATGAGCACATCAACATTATCAACTTCTATTTGAAAATTAATTCCTCTGCCTAGAGGATGCGTGAGTTCTGCAGTTTTCCAGCTCCTACCTTCACCTATTTGATCAAGCATACCTGTGCTTCTCCAAGAGATATGTAGGCAAAACCCTCATCTTCTCGTTGATACTCTATTTTGAATCCAAGTATATTTCAGTAAAAATCAAGAGATTTCTTACAATCTTTAACTAATAATTCTGGAACTAATGTATTGGACTTCATGCTACTAAGAATCTAATAAAACTATTAAGTGTATCGATAAACGTGTAGAAAAATAAGAAATAAAAAAATAAATAAAAACTAAGCCTTCTGTTTAGAAGGAGTTTTTCTTTCGAACTTACCACCAGGGTGAGGCCGCTTAACAGTAATTGGAATAACCCCAGCTTCAAACTCAAGACGAGCTATTTGAATGCTGTTAAATCCAACTTCTAACATCTGTTTTTTTGAAAGCTTAACTAATACCGGAGCACCCATTGAAATTTGCAGGGCCCTACTACCGATTATTCTAGCTTTCTCAAATTTGGTGTAATCCATCAAAGTGCTTTCCTTAGTTCCTTAGATTTAGCAATCGCCAGACCTACCATAGTATCAATTTCATCAATACTTAGGCTGTCAAGACCACCCTTTTGCATAGCGCAAATGGTACTGTCACTAATTGATGCAACAGTGAGTCTTGCAGTAGCTGCAAATTCTTCATTTTCCACAGGGTCAACGAGTAATTGGTCACCAACTTTGTAGACAGTTACAGGAATTGGTTCTTTGTTTAATGGAAGCGTTTCATCAGTGTGCTCTTTGTAGCTTACAGAACCATCTTCAAGAACTTTTGGGTACTTAGTGTCCTTAAGTGCTG
>Ga0209335_10005813_pt1 | contig 11182 bp, 8 predicted proteins | sample COG_09_FD_184753 | JGI IMG/M metagenome (GOLD analysis project Ga0209335, IMG submission 184753) | Pelagic Microbial community sample from North Sea - COGITO 998_met_09 (SPAdes) (version 2) | ecosystem: Environmental > Aquatic > Marine > Neritic zone/Coastal water | place: Helgoland, sampling...
GGCATTATATTAAGAGAATCCCCGTTACTGGTTTCAGTGCGGGGATTTTTTTTGGGTCACTGGAAAGGCTGACAAGTGACCGAGGTCATAGTGATTCGTAATCTGGCTAACCTAATTGAACGGTAGTGGAATTTGGCACAGATACTACGAACGGGTATTGAATACCCTCTGGAGTATCGGAGCGTCTGTAGGCCATTGAGCCGGATACTCGTGTTGCGATGCGACCTTCATCCTCGGCTTTCTAAACCTCCATTGAATATCTTCACCTTCAAGCCCTTGGCTGGCGACAAAGAAGATTTTCTAGCTCGACTGGGGGACCTCCAGCGCCCGCTGCAGTGTTTTGTATTGAATCGCTGGGCATTCATTCGTAAGATGTATTGAGATCATTCATTGTAGTAGATTGCACGCAATCAGAATGCACCCATAGCGAACAACAAGTCGAGGTGTCAAATATGAGCAATCCCAACCGCAGTAGACGAAATTTCATGAGCTTGACCGGTGCTGGGCTCGGAGGCCTCCTAGTCGGGCCCATGGTCGCCTCCAGAGCGATTGCGCAGAACTCGCAGCAATTGGCATCGAATTCACAGGCGCCCGATCAGATTATCGTCAATGCGAATGTGTATACGGTCGATACAAACCTGCCTCGAGCCGAAGCCTTCGCTATTTCTGCAGACAAATTCAGCGCCGTTGGTAGCAACGCAGAGATACGCGCACTGGCTGGCCCCACTACTGAAATTATAGATGCCGACGGTTCGACTGTTCTGCCAGGTTTCATTGATTGTCATGTGCATGCCCGGGGTGAAACTTTGCTCTACGAGGTATTAGTTGGCAATCCATTCGAGGTAGAGTTTGTATCGATCGAAAGCATTATCGATAAATTGCGCGCGAAGGCACAGACACTGCCGCCGGGTACTTGGGTTGAAGGTTATTTTTTCGATGATACGAAGCTGACCGATGGCCGTGAACTCACGCGGCGGGATCTGGACCAAGTCTCACTGGATCACCCAGTTCTGGTGCAGCACCGTGGTGGCCATACCTCTTACTACAACAGTAAAGCCTTTGAAATGGCTGGAGTAAACCGCGACACGCCAAACCCAATGGGAGGCACTTTTGATAAAGATCGGGAGGGTCAGCTTAGTGGTCGAGTAACCGATAGGGCGCGATATCCCATTCGAAGTATTGGCTCGCGTGCATCGTTCAGTGAGCAGGAGCTGGGAATAAGATCTAGAGATGGTCTTGCGCACATATCGAAGCAGTTTGCTCGTTACGGCTTGACTAGCGTACATCACGAGGGTGGCGACTTAGCCGCACTGCAAGATGTAAGAGCTCGAGGCGATTTAATGCATCGAGTGAGCTATGAGGCAACCGGCACAGTGTTGGAAACGATGATCGAATCTGGCATTAAGACGGGGTTTGGCGATGAGTGGATTAAATTCGGCGCCACATCGGAACACACGGTAGATGGTTCATTCTCGGAAAGAACTATGGCAATGAGTGTCGACTATCCGAATGTCTCACCGCCATACAGAGGAAACGTCACCGAATCGCAGGAGGTATTGAATGCCTGGGTTGAGCGAGTGCATCGCGCAGGCATACAGGTCAATGTTCATGCGAACGGTGATGTTGCTATAGATAGTTTTCTAACGGCCGTAGAGCGTGCTCAGTCTTTATATCCCGTAGCTAACGCAAGGCCTAAGATAACTCACTGTACTCTGATCAATGATGACCTGGTTAGGCGTATGCAAGCCTTGGGCTGTGTCCCTGCAATGTTCACTACCTACGCTTACTACAACCCTGATAAATTCATCTACTACGGCGAAGATCTGATGAAGCGTTCGATGGCATTTCGAACCATGCTGGATGCGGGAATTGTAGCTGCCTCTGGATCTGACTTTAGCCCGGGCCCGTTTGCGCCGTTAATGGGGATTCAAGGCATGGTCACTCGAAAGGGTTGGGATGGAAAGACTTGGGGTGCAAATCAGCGCATAAGCGTTGCTGAAGCAATCGCTGTTAGTACCTACAACGGTGCCTGGGCCTCAAAGGAGGAGCATATTAAGGGTTCTATTACGCGAGGCAAGTTGGCCGACTATGTCATGCTGGCGAAGGATCCTCATACAGTGGATCCCGAGAGCATAAAAGACATTCAGATCGTAAGAACAGTGGTTGGTGCTACCACTTCCTACGAGGCATAGGGCAGTCGGGATAGGCTAGGGCTCTTCGAGAATCGACTTAATCGGCGATAGATACTTTAGACGGCGGCGATTGCCCTTTAGGAGCGGAAAGTGAATTTCTGATAAGTCAGGACTGGCCCTCGAAGGGCAATTACGGTGCCTGGGTTGGCATGCCACACTTGGCTTGAGTTGCCGGCGCGCAGATATCCCGATCAATGCAGCCAACTGGCAAGCAACGATTTCCAAAGTCGTGAAGGTGAAGAAGCCCAAAAAGCAAAAATATACTTAACAGAGAGTCATGTAACCGGGGTTACATATTGCCCGGTTGCATAGCAGTCCTGGAACCTGAATTCACAGGGGGATCAAAGGGGTCAGAGTAATTTGATCCGTAAACTACCACTCGAAATTCTGAAATCAAACTGCTCTGACCCCTTTGATTTAATACGCGTTCAGTACGCTCATTGCTTAGCTATCAAGAGCGCTACCAGTTCCCGCGGCCGGTATTTCTCCAGTAGCGCCCAGATAATGGCGACAGATTCGGCATCAATCTCACCGGCGTAGTTGTCGGGCCTGTAGTGCAACTGCATGGCGCGCATGACAGAGCGAGTCGCGTTATCAAGCTGGCCTGTGGCTTCGACGTAGTAGCCCAAACGATTGAGCGCGTCCTGGATCGTTGTGATATTCGGCAGGCGCTGCGCAAAGCGCTGCTCATAGTCTTCTTTAACGTCTTCCTCATACCAGGCGCCTATACCGGCTTCATACAGTCGTTTCCAGGGGAACTCCGGTCCAGGATCAGATTTCCTGAGAATGGCAATGTCGGAATGACCAACCACATCAATTGGATTGATACTTGGGTAACGTGTCAGGATGTCTGAGGCGAGTTCGATGACCAACGTAATTTGTTCATCGTCGTAGGAGGGAAAGTCGCAGCTGATATCTTCAGGCGCAGACTCATTGTCGGTATAACTTGTGCTGCGACACTTGAACTCGTTCACGATCTCGATGCCGATAGAGCGGTCATTCAAGCTGGTTTCCTCTGCCCAATAGCTGACTCCCGCATGCCAGGCTCTTTCCAGTTCCGGCACCAGTCGATGCACACGCAGACTGCTGCGTGTATAGCTTGGATCGCCAGGATCAGGGACGAGGTAATGTGAGCTGACCGGATTGGCGGTGGGTTGAGTCAGCAAGCGCAATGACTCCGCGAAATCCTCAGAGGTTGCATGCAGCACCAGATATTTGACGCGGCTGCCGTAATTGCTCGAGGGCACTTCGACAACGCTGCTGCATGCAGTTAGCCAAAGCGTTGCTAGCATGAGTATCGCCCTTGCAATGAGGTAACGGCGGTCAGTCGGTGAATTCAGCACTAGTAAAGCCATCTATGCCTCAGTAGCTACGTAGTTTTGTAGCCGCGGGTTAGCGGTAACTTCCGGGAATCAGTTTGCCGCACCTAATCCTCTGCTTCAAGGCTTCTGCCTGAAGTGATTTCAGTTGAACGACAATTTGTGAACTAACGAGTTAAGTGGTTCTGGCAGTCGCGTGTTGTCTGTAATAATCCTCTTTCTTGATTGGCCAGTGCAGAACGACAGCAGTCGCGACCAGCAAGATGACGGGATACTAGATGCTCTCGTGATTGCCGTATTATTCATATACCCAGCGGCCTAACCAGACTCCCAAAAAGCTGCCAAAGCGCCACCATCCTCGGGCCTCAGTCATAGGCTCGAATAAAAGGGGTCGGAGGGGTTTATTTTTGATCAAGTTAAACTCCATTTGCTATTTGACGTAGTATGATGCCTCGAAAAAATTGTGCCGTCGACCTAAGGACGCCTAAGCTTAATGCATAAAATTGTAGTGAAACCGTATTGATAGGATAGGACTCGGTCACGCGCGAGTAATTGGATGAAGCCGATAGGAGTCAGAGTTGGTTATTGCGCTAAAGTTTCCTGTATTTCATGAAACTTATTGTTTGAAATAGAGCATTGGCAGGTTGCCGACTTCTTCAACTGACAGACTGTCCATAATTATTTGGTCAATTGGAAAATCTTTGTGATTAAAAATGAGAACTGCCTGAAAAAATTTCGTTTCGTATGAGGGTGCGGTAACTAATAGTAGTTCGTACTCGGTGTGAAATCTTTCGCTCACCATTATGCGGCGCTCTACTTCGGCCATATTGAATTTGACGCTGTTGCCGTTATTCAGGATCTCGAACGCTCTAAGAAATACGATGTCAGGTTGACGTTTGAACAGGTAATCCAAATCAAACTCCTTGCTGAGAAGAGATCCTGCGCTCCTCGCTATAACACTGTCAGTCAGGCCTGCAATATCAAAAATTTTAACGTCTGTCAGATAGCCCATCAGTCCTATATCCACTAGACCGACACTCTCGGCATCAATGCGCTTCACGAAATTAATACGATAAGCTTGCTCAAAGTTTGTTGTATAGATTGAGTCGGAAGCAATTTTTCCAAGATAGATGTTCTCGAAATGAGAAATCACAGAAAACACCCCGATGCAGAAGATGACTACCGCTCCACTTTTTTTACTGCAATTGCGCTTATCCCGGAAGATGCCAATAAAAAGAAAGTCATGCTGGGCATTAAGAATCTTAGCGATAACATCCAATCTCCTCCTTCAATAACAGGGGGAATCAACCACAGCAACCCTGAGATCAGCATCTGTCGGTGAAAGGCTGTTCCAAAGAAGGCGCCCAAAGATGCCAGAAACAGTAGCGCGGAGAAAAAATACTGTTCAATCAGAGCATAATATATATAGCTAATCCCACTGCTGATGATTGGCTCTTTAGCATAGTAGGTGTTAGGTAAGACATCATTGAACAGCACCCAGCGAATTATCAGCAACGACAAGTATCCAAGTGTGAAGTAACAAGCCATGGGAGAGAAACGTTTGATAGCCAAAAGAATGTTCTTTTCGATCAGCCAGCATTGGATTGCACCTATGACCATGATGAATGGAGTTTCGGGTCGTAGCCAGGCCGCGGCAGAAAATAGTAGAGCCAAATAAAACTGTGGCCGAAGTTCGGTCTTGGTCGGCCGGTAAAAGGCTTCGGTGCAAAGTACTATCAAAAGAATGTAGAGCATTTGCTCCATGCCAGTTGAAGCGTAAAAAATATAGCTCGGCAAGAGGACTGCCAGCACACCTGAACTCAGAGCCCAACGGTTATCATTATTGTTCAAGGCAAAAACTGCTATCCGCCATACAGTAAGGAAATATGCCGTTAATCCGGTAAGAACAGAAGTGACGAGGATATACTGAGAGCCAAATATTTTTCCAGAACCAGCTAAAAAAAGTAATCATAGGGGTGAGGAAAATCCTTCAACCACTTCACCCTGAGGATTGAAAACAAAACCGAAACCCGCCACTAAATTTTGCGCGTAACGGTGGGTGATGTAAGCATCATCTAGGTGAAAAGGAAGGATGTTGAGAGTGTAGTAAATGGCAAAAAGCAGCGACAGCAGAAAAACATAAACAGGCAAGCGCTCTACAGTATTGGCTTCACTTTCAAGAATCTCTGATTGGGATTGCAATTTTGGGGCTCGCCTATTTTGCGACGGTTTGCTGACGTTGAGCTATTCCTGCCTATAGCTTGAGTATACCGCTGTAATACCCTATATGAAACTCAATCGAGTGAACAAGTAAAATGCTCAGCTTCTATCGGTGCTCAGTCTACCCTATTAACATCATCCGCTGATCGCGCCTGAATAGGCATTGCTTAAGACCTTTTACAATTAATTTAGTCTTGACCTTATATAAGCGAGTAAAGAAGGAAAGAAGAAAGAAGGGGACACTCATAAAATAATAAATTTGTCTTAGTTTGGCGTTTTCTAGAGATGGAACTATAGTGTAGTTATGCCAAGGAAAGGGCGTCTACACATACCGGGAGGGTGCTATCACGTTATTGGTCGCGGATTGGAGCGGCGGTATATTTTTAAGCACTCTGAGGACAAGGAAGAATTTCTAGCTCGGTTGGGGGAGAATATTTCTAGCTCTGGGGCGCAATGCCTTGCTTGGACGATGATGTCCAACCACTATCACCTGCTGATTAGAGTCGACACCAAACCACTTTCCAAGCTGATGGCTCCGGTATTGAGTGGTTACGCTGGTTACTTCAATAGAAGATATCGACGGGCCGGGTACGTCTTTCAAAACCGGTTCCAATCAATATTATGCGAGATTGAATCTTACCTTCTGGCATTAATTCGTTATATCCATCTTAATCCGGTGAGAGCAGGAATGCTCGAAGACTTCGGTGCGCTTGATCGCTATCGTTGGACAGGCCATGCGGGAATTCTGGGCAGGCACAGTCGGCCTTGGCATGAAATTGACGAAGTGCTAAGCCTATTTGGTGCCACTCGCCGAAAGGGCCGCATAGGCTATAGAGATTTTATTGGTAAAACAGATATAGGTGATACCACGAATAGCCTCTCTGGAGGCGGGCTGGTACGAAGCTACGGGGGATGGGAGGCGGTATCACGGCTCCGGAAAGAACATATTACGTGTATAGGCGATGAGCGAATACTAGGGGGATCTGGGTTTATAGAAAATGCGCTGGCTCAGGATGAGTTGCAGCTTGACTATCGGGGTCGGCTAGAGCGAGCTGGCTGGGACATGAGTAAACTGATTAGTGAGGTTTGTACTCTATCGGCTATCGAGAAAGACGATCTAAAGAAAGAGGCTCGCAGCAATGCTCTTTCAAAGACAAAGACAAAGACAACGGCAAAGGCACTAATATGTTACTGGGCGGTCGATAAGCTGGGATTCACCGCACGAGAAATAGCTAGCGAACTGAATATTACTCAACCTGCGGTTTCCTACTGGACAGTTAAGGGCAAACGATACTGTGACATTGAGCGTATCGAAATTGCACAGTTGGGCGCCTAATTTACTATATTATGGGTGTCTCCGATTAATTTACCAATTAATTTAAAACCTTTACCCGAAAACCTTCATAACTTAGCTCTAAATTGCTAGTCGTCTACTAATTCTAAACCAAGCTAGGACAAATTTTGGGCTGTGTAAACCATCCTAATGCTCCCGTAGCGGCAACTTGCAAAAGCTGCAGGGCAAGCCTTTGTGGCATCTGCACCAAGTTCCTAGATTCGGGGGAGGACTGCGATATGTGCGCTCCGCTCGCTGAGGCTAATGCCTTGCGGAAATCGCGCATACGTAATGAGGAATCACGGACTGTGGAAATGGCACAGACCACCACGACCCGAATTACTGAAGAAGAAGACAGACAGAAGGCGAGAAATAAAGACGGTCTATATATCAAGGGCGGTGTAGGTCTAGCCTTGTTGATGCTTTTTGTATCCCTTGGCCTGTATGCGTATCCAGATCTAAGCAAGTCAGATGTGCAACTTGCACAGGAGCAAGCCGTCATACAGCTAGAGGAATGTCGCCAGGTATTCCAGGCTATTGGCATTAGGTTATCGGAGGGAGAGATACCCGACAGCACAATGAGTTGCCCTGGCACAAATATTCCCAATATCATATTACGCCAAGGGAGCAAGATTACTGTGTCGCACCCTAACCCTCGTCAGTTTGGGTTAGTTGAGCTGTATGTCACCAGTGATTCGCACCGAGTTGTGATGGAAGGTCAGGATCAAGGATAATGATTGTAAAAAAACTCCAGCGAGGCTTTACCTTAATCGAATTGCTGATCGTTACGGCTATTATCGGCGTATTGGCTAGTGTTGCGATTCCAGCCTATGCGCTATATACCCAGGCAGCAAGATTCACGGAAGCCGAGATCGCCGCGGGGCTTTATCAAAACGCGGTGGTCGTAGCGGCCAATGCCGGTCGGTATAGCGCCTTCACTGATATTAATGAAGGCACCCTAGGTGTTCAGGATTTTCAGGCCAGAGATGCTAATACTCATGGAAGTCACGTGCATGATGGGGAGGTAATTCTAACCTGGAAAGATGACGATACTGTGCTTGATGGTGTGACATTTACCCTTACTGCCCAATCTTTCACGCCACCCATTTCATGGACCGTAGGCGGAACCTGTAAATTCGGCGGGTATTGTTGAGGAGTGTAGCAACGCTATTAACGAGGGCATAGGGATTTATTTTTGATCAATTTGATCTCCACCTGCAATAAGCATGCGCTATTAGACCGTCATTGTAATTTGAGATGGATAAACCCTCGCTATTGAGCAGCCTGTACATGTTTTGTGTTCGTTCGAATCACTGGCGCAGGCATTCATATAGGCCCTTCTTTACTTCACGATTCCCTGCGGACCGCTTCGGGACCTTCAATGCTGCGCATTCTATCTGGCGCTGACTAAGAGAATATCCTTTGCTATTAACAGAACGAATCTTTTTTGTGTCACTGGAAGGGCTAAAAGTGACCGAAATGATGGTGTTTCGGACTCTGGCTTAGCCGGACTCCTCAACCCCTGTAGAGGGCTTTGCGGTCTTGAATGCTACGCGTTTGATCAGGCAAGCATGGGGTGTTAGTGTCAGTACAGGCTCGCCAAGGGTGAGAGGAAGCATTTTCAAAGAGATATCTTTGCGCTTCGTTCGAACCACATCAAGCTAGGCTTGAATTCTAAAATCGGCGAGGCTGGGGCTAAAGAAGAACTCTAATGCTGCGTTCGAGATGGCTGCACAGATCTACCTTGCACTAAGCATCAGGCATCGAATAACAAACCTCAATCGGCTACGCAGGATGTTTTTTTATTACATGGCATCTGTCGACGTGTCTCTGGCTCAGGTCTTAATAATTCGGCTTTTAGTCATTCTTGATAACTTGTAGACTATGTTTAGAGCGTCGAGGAAAAATCGATCTCAATTTGCCGAGGTCGCAGTAAATTTCAGACGAGTTGCATAGGGTGCGAGAGGGCAGGCGTGAATGAGCAACAACACTAGTAGTGTCAGGCCGTCTCAGCAACAACTTAACAGCCTGTTAGAGTTCTTTCAAAAAGGGCAATATGCAGCCGCAGAGGCGTCAGCATTCTCTCTAACCCAAAAATTTCCTGAGCATCAATTTAGCTGGAAAGTTCTCGCTGCGATATTCAGCCAAACAGGAAGGAAATCCGATGCTATTAACGCCATGCAAAAGGTCGTTCAGTTATCGCCGCAAGATTTAGAGTCTCGCAGCAACTTGAATAATATGCTGCGAGAAGCGGGTAGATTTGAAGAGGCTTTAGCGAGCTGCAATCAAGCAATAGAATTGAATCCGGACTTTGCCGGCGCCCATTATAATCTGGGTGTCACACTGCACGAGCTAGGCAGACTAGAAGAGGCTGCGCTGAGCTATCGGCAAGCAGTGGCATTGCAATCTAACTTTACTGACGCCCATAGCAACTTAGCTGGCACGCTGCGGCAGCTGGGTAGACTGGAAGAGGCAGAAACGAGCTGCCGACAAGTTATCGCATTGGAGCCTGGCTTTGCCCTAGGCTATAGCGACTTAGGCATAGTGTTGCGAGAACTTGGTAGATTAGAAGAAGCCGAAGCTAGCTACAGGCAAGCGCTAGCATTGAACCCCAACCTTGCTAGGGTCCATAACAGCTTAGGTAGTACGCTGCGAGAAATGGGCAGATTAGAGGATGCTGAGGTGAGCTATCGTCAAGCGATAGCATTGGAACCTGACCTTGCCTTAGCCTATAGCAACTTAGGCGTTGCGTTAAAAATTCTAGGCAGATTTGAAGAGGCTGAAGAAAACTACCGGCATGCGATAGCATTGCAGCCGGGCTACGGCGAAGCTCGTTACAATCTGGGAACCCTGTTATTTGAAGGTAAGCGATACGATGACGCCGCGGCACAATTTGAGATGGTTGACATACATCAAAGTCAATTCTATGCAATTCAATGTGCATATCATCAGAATGAAGAAACTATTTTTAATGAAAAGTTAGATTCTTTGATTAATCAAGGTGAGATCAATGCTGTCATTGGCTCGTTGAGTTATTGCTCAGAGATTAAGTACGGAATTAAAAAACCCAACCCATTTTGCAGCGATCCATTAAAGTATATTGTAAAGATTGATTTGAACGAGCAGTATGACTTCGAAAATATTTTCGTTAAGACTGCAAGAGATATTTTATCTGACAGCTCAGTCTCGCATCAGGCTCAAGTACATCTATCTAACGGAATCCAAACAGCAGGTAACTTTTTTACTCTGGGGAGAGTGTCTAAAACTAAAATTGAAAGTATCATTCATGCAGAAATTGAAAGATACCGGATTCGGTTTAAAGACAGCGAAGAAGGCTTCATTAAGAATTGGCCAGCTTCCTATACGCTTGGTGGCTGGCTTGTCTGCATGCAAAGCGGTGGCAATCTAACTGCTCATATTCACGATACAGGCTGGATAACTGGCAGTGTATATATTAACGTGCCCCCAAAATCTGAGGTAGATAGTGGAAACCTTGTTTTGCGCTTGAGTGATCAGGAGCCTGTGGTGGGTGTTGAGAATAGCCAAGAAACTTCCCTCGACGTACAGAAGGGTAATTTGTGCTTTTTCCCCTCGTCGCTACATCACTACACGGTCCCTTTTGAAGAAGAAGAAAGCCGGATAGTGTTAGCATTTGACGTGATCCCAACAGAAAGTAGTGGGCGCTGATAAAGGGGTCGGAGGGATTTATTTTTGATCAATTTAGTTGGGGAACTCGGTGCGTCAATAGTTTAGCGGCAATACTTAGCACCTTCTTAGCATCAGTTTTTACACAACGTAAAGGGTTCTGTTTAGCCTAAACTCTGTGCCGCCAGTGTTTCTCTTTTCTTAAACGAATAGATCTCAGGTAAGTGTCAGCGTAGTCACGATGGTGCCGTGAGCCGAAAGGGGAATATTAATGATTTAGCGAAATTATTAGTGCCCCGTAACCCCACATGTAGAGATCGCTTTTTTTAGCAACCTTGACGAATTCGCGCTAGACTGCTCGCTTACCGGCAACCCTGTTCACAAGAATGATCTTTCGGCATCTTCCGTCAGTTTTAGATGAAGCCCAAGATCAAGTGCGCTCTAATAAAAGAAGATCACATGTCAGCGCCCCC
>Ga0209335_10005815_pt1 | contig 11182 bp, 8 predicted proteins | sample COG_09_FD_184753 | JGI IMG/M metagenome (GOLD analysis project Ga0209335, IMG submission 184753) | Pelagic Microbial community sample from North Sea - COGITO 998_met_09 (SPAdes) (version 2) | ecosystem: Environmental > Aquatic > Marine > Neritic zone/Coastal water | place: Helgoland, sampling...
AGTTTTTATCTTCTCCTAAAGCTTTTTGATAACCTTTGTTTGCAAGTTTTACTAAATAAGGAAGTGTTGCTTGATTCAATGCAAAAGTTGAAGTTCTAGGAACTCCACCTGGCATGTTCGCTACACAATAATGAACAACATCATCTACTATATATGTTGGATCTCCATGTGTTGTTGGTTTGCTTGTTTCAACACATCCACCTTGATCTATTGCGACATCAACAATTACAGAACCTCTTTTCATTAATTTTAGCATATCTTTAGTTACCAATTTTGGCGCTTCTGCTCCTGGTATTAATACTCCACCAATTAACAAATCTGCTTCAGCAATTAATTTGTTTAAATCTATCTTATCGCTTTGTTCAGGAATAATCTTATCACCAAACATTTGAACTAATTGTTTTAGTCTTGCTTCTGATTTATCAACAATATGAACTTTTGCCTGCATACCAGTGGCTATCACGGCAGCATTTTCTCCAACCACTCCACCACCTAAAATTACAACTGTACCACCTGTGACTCCGGGAGCTCCACCTAATAAAAGACCTCTGCCCTTTTGATTTTTTTCTAAACAATGTGCTCCTGCTTGAACTGACATACGACCAGCAACAGCACTCATTGGTGCAAGTAGAGGAAGTCTGCCATTATCATCCGTCACTGTTTCATAGGCAATATTAATACTTTTTGATTTAATTAATCCTTCTGTTAATTCTTTTGCAGCAGCCAAATGAAGATATGTATAGACTATTTGATTTTCTCTAATCATGTCTACTTCAATTTTTTGGGGTTCTTTTACTTTAACAATTATTTCTGCATCATTAAAAATATCTGCAGCTTTATTTACAATTTTTGCACCAGCATTTGTGTATTGATCATTTTCAAAACCAGCCTCATATCCACCATTATTTTCAACTAAAACTTCATGTCCTTCTGAAACTAAAGTTTTTACACTATCGGGCGTTAAACCTATTCTGTTTTCTTGTGGTTTAATCTCTTTAGGTACGCCTATACGCATTTTTTCTCTCTCTATTAATCATAGATACTAAAAATAACTAACTAGTTCTTTTGGTTTTTTTGATAATTAGTGATACCCGTTCGAAGTTTATCAATAATCTCATCAATATGTTTTTCCTCGCAAATAAACTGTGGAGCAATAATTAAACAGTCACCTGTTGCTTTAAAGTTTACCCCCGCTTCATAACAAGCTTTGAAGCATTCATAACCAGCTTTACCAGGTTTTGTATTTAGCTTCATGTCAATTCCACCCATCATTCCATATCCTCTAATATTATCTACTGACTCTAAATCCTTTAGAGAAAATAAACCTTTTTGGAAATATGGAGCTAAGTTCTTTGCTCTATTAAAAATATCATCTTTTTCAAAAATTTCTTGCACTGCTAATGCAGCAGCAACAGCAACTGGAATTCCTGAATAAGTATAACCATGAAACAATTCAACAGCGCCTTTTGGAGATGCTTCCATTACAGCGTCATAAATTGAGTCGTTACACGCCACAACTCCCATTGGCACAACTCCATTAGTTGTTGCTTTTGCCATCGTCATAATATCAGGCGTTACTCCAAATTCATGTGCACCAAATTTTGAACCAGTTCTTCCCCAGCCAGTAATCACCTCATCAAAGATTAAAAGTATTCCATGTTTATCACAAATTTCTCTTAGTTTTTGTAAGTACCCCTTTGGTGGAACTAATGTTCCTGTTGATCCAGCAATAGGCTCGACTATACAAGCTGCTATATTTTCACCACCAAAGTTTTGACAAATAGTTTCTAAATCATTTGCTAAATAATCGCCCGTTTCTGGTTGACCACTAATAAATTTATGTTCTGGCAAGTGAGTGTGTCTAATATGTTGGACACCTGGCATTAAAATACTTGCAAATGTTTTTACGTTATTAACCATTCCTCCAACAGAAACACATCCTATATTCATTCCGTGATAACCTCTTTCACGACCAACAAATCTAAATCTTTGTGCATCACCTTTTGCTCTGTGATAAGCTACTGCAATTTTAATTGCAGTCTCTACAGCCGTAGACCCACAAATAGTAAAAAACATTTTATTTAAATCACCAGGTGTGTGTTTTGAAATTTTTGTAGCTAACTCAAATGAACCACCAAATCCTTGTTGAAACGGCTGCGCATAATCTAATGTTTCTAATTGTTTTGTAACTGCTTCAGTAATTTCTTTTCTACCATGACCTAATGGATTGCAAAATAATCCTGAGCTAGCATCTATTTGGGTTTTTCCATGATGAGTTTTTAAATAAACACCTTTAGCCTCTGTTATTAATCTAGGATTTGCCTTAAAATCTTTATTGGACGTAAATGGCATCCAATGTTCATTTAGTGAATTTGGTACTGAAGTTCTGTTTTCTGAGCTCATAAAAAAATTTTTAAAGTTAGTTTTTAAAATTTTTAGACTAAATTTGTACATTTACTAGAACTATTTTGTCCTTAAAACACTTCTAAATATTAATACAACTTTTAATTGTATTAATTATTTTGTTTTACATCTAGCTAAAATTGAATTTTAATACCGCTAATTTAATTAAATTAATGAGAGGATAAAAATGAGAAAAATAATTAGTTTTATTCTAGGAGCAATCGTAGCTCTTAACTTATCTGTTTCAGTTGCAAATTCAGCTGCAAAAGAAGTTAGAGTCGCTTACTTTTTAGAATGGCCAAGTCCAAATCTAGAGGACATGCAAAAAAAATCATTTGCCAAGGCTCTTGGAGTTCCAGTTAAATGGACAAATTTCACCAATGGTGGAGCAATGACTGATGCGATGTTAGCAGGAGATATAGATATTTCTTACTCGCAAGGATTAGTACCATTTATTAATGCTGTAAAATCTAAAGCACCTATTAAACTTGTAGATATTGCTATGGAATACGGAATGGGAGGAACAACTTGTGTTACTTCTAATGCTTCTGGTATTACAAAAGCAAATGCTACTGAATTAGAAGGTAAAAAAGTTGCTGTTCCCCTAGGAACAATGGCTGAGTATGTTTTCGATGAAAGTATGAAAGTTGTTGGAGCTGACAGAGGTAAAATGGATATTATACAAATGGACCCTGAAGAAGGAGCTGCTGCTTTAGTAAGTGGTGATGTTGTAATGGCATGTTTATTTGGTGGTAACTCTATTAAAGCTGCTACTGCTGTAGGATCAAGATTACTTACAGTTGATGAAGCTAGAGCTGCAGGTATCCTAGGTATAGATATCACTTCAGTAACTACAAAGTTCATGAAGGAAAATCCAGGAATGCTAAGAACTTTTATAGAAGTAACTCATGAGGCTAATGCTAGATATAAAGCTGGCAAAAGCGATATGAATGTTATGGCTAAAGCCTCTGAGATGAAAGTTGGAGACATGAAAGACACTTTAGGTGGCTTTAAATTTCTAACTCCAGCAGAAACTAAAACATCTATGGAAAGTGGGAATCTTGATGCATTCTTAAAAGGAATGGGAACACCAAGAGGAAACGTAGATACTAGTTTCTTACCTCTATAATTTTATAGAGATAGAAAAATTTAATAGGCACCAATTGAATAAATTGGTGCCTATTTTTTTTAACAAAATTTTTATATAAAGTTATTTATGAGTGATCTGATTTCTCAAAATTTAAATATGATTTTTAAAACTCCTAAAGGAGAAACAGTCCACGCTTTAAAAGATGTAAATTTCACTCTAAAAAAGGGAGAGCTCTTAACAGTTCTTGGGCCTTCAGGTTGTGGTAAAACAACTTTATTAAATATTACCGCTGGTTTTATTAGACCTACTTCTGGAACTATTACACTAAATAATAACGAGATTGATGGACCAGGTGTTGAAAGAGGTATGGTTTTTCAGCAAGGAGCTTTATTTGAATGGTTAACTGTAGCAGAAAATGTGAACTTTGGATTAAGAATGAAAAAAGAAGATGCAGTTAAGACAGCAAAAAAAGTTGAAGAATGGTTAGATATTGTTGGATTAAAAGGTTTTGGAAATACTCCAACTTATCAATTGTCAGGAGGAATGCAGCAAAGAGTTGCTTTAGCAAGATGTCTGATAAATGATCCAGATTTAATTCTGATGGACGAACCATTGGGAGCTCTTGATGCTTTAACAAGAGAAAAAATGCAGTCTTTGGTTTTAAAAATTTGGAAAGAAACTGGAAAAACAATTATTTTAATAACACACTCAGTAGAGGAAGCTTTGTTACTTGGAGAAAGACTTTATGTAATGGCTCCTAGACCAGGTCGTATACATAAAGAGTATAATCTTCCATTTGCTTCAATGGGATTAAAAGAAGATTTAAGAGAAATTAAAAAAAATAAAGATTTTTCTGCAAAACGAGAAGAAATATTAGAAATGATTTGGAACATGGAAGAAGAAATTATGGGTAAAGATATTTAAATGTTAACTCAAATAATAACTTTCTTAATATTTGTGGCTGTTATTGGCTGTATTTTATATGGAAGACGATTAATTAGAACCGAAAAAGTAGATGCGGTTTTTGGAAATCCTGAAAGAGCATTAGGTGGTACTCATTGGATTATTGTTGGAAGTAGTTTTCTTCTTTTAGTTTGGCTTTATTATTCTTGGGATATTGCAAAAGGATTTTATCCCAAATCTGCTAATGAACTTTGTCAAGTTGCAAAAGTAAATGACTCATTGCTAGGATTAAAATATCAATTTCCTATAAAAGAAAGAGAGTTAAAAAGTACTTCTCAAATTAAACAAGAAAATAAAAATCTCGCTTTAATTACCAAAGAAATACAAAATTCAACTGAACTAAATAATCAACAAAAAACTATTCTTGTTAGTTTTATAAATAAAACTAATCAATTAATACCATTATTAACTAATGAAGATTTGCTTGAAAATGAAACTAAACAAAAAATAGTTGAAATCACTGGTAAAATTAACCTTTTAACTGAAAATTTTCAAAAACCTGATTATCCATTTGAAACAGAACAAGAGCTTAATGAAAGACTTAAAGCAGTAAATGAAGAAGGTGGTTGGGGAATTACAAAGGTAAATGCTGGATCTGGATCTATAGAAAATACAATAGAAGTCCCTTTAATCCCTGCAACAAATAGAGGTTTAAAATTTCATGCTGCAGCTCAAGAGTTGAATTCTATAAGTGATGATTTTTTTAAATTACGAAACCATAATCCACAATTTAAAAATAAAATTAAAGAAATTAAAGATGATATTAAAACTTATAGAAATGATTTAGATGATAGTGAAGAAATAGCATCTACATATGCTAAAAATATTGTTAAAATTGCAAGGAGAATAGAATTTGCAAGCATCTATCCACCAAATGCATTAGATAAAATGCAAAACGCTATTGTTAAATTTGATAATGCACAATTAAAAATCCAAGGTGGATTAAGATTTATTGATATTTTTTTATTTCCTGCAGGAACGATTGTTGCTAGTGGACCAAGTTGTTCAGAACAAGGATCTGGTAGATGGCTTCCGAAACCATCAGATACTTTAAATAAATTTATCCTAATGTCTAATCCAAGCGTTGGTTATAAGGATATCCCTCTTCTATGGATAAAAATGGTTGATATAAGTGGTGTGGTTGGTTTTATTTTACCTGACTGGATTGCTGACATTTTACCAGGTGAATATCCTGTTCATACTGAAGATGGAATAGTAAAACAAAACTTCAAAGGTGGAGTTCTTAAAATTGTAACTGGTGACTTTAAATTTTTAAAAGTGCCTGTTCCTTATGGTCATATCTGGGACTCTTTTATGAGGGTTTTCTTAGGATTAGTTTTTGGAATTATTATAGGTGTTCCATTAGGATTATTCATGGGATTAAATAGATTCGCTAAAGGTTTTTTTGATCCTTTAATTGAACTCTATAGACCTGTTCCACCTTTAGCTTGGGCGCCATTAATCATTTCAGTATTAGGTATTGATAACACTGGAAAGGTATTTTTATTATTTATGGTTTCACTTTCAATTATGATAATTTCAGCTAGAGCTGGTGCTTCTGGAACACAGCTTTCAAAAATTCATGCCGCACACTCATTAGGTGCATCTAAAAAACAAATACTCAGATATGTAATTTTTCCAAACTCATTACCAGAAATTTTAACTGGTATAAGAGTTGCAGTGGGTATGTGCTGGGGAACCTTGGTTGCTGCTGAATTTTTAGCTGGTACGACTGGAATTGGATTTGTTGAAAACGTTGCTAAAAAATATTTTCAATACGAAGTAATTTGGATCACTATATTTATTATGGGAATGTTAGGTCTTTTATTCGATGTTACTTTAAGAAAACTTATAGATAAATATATTCCTTGGCGTGGAAAAGGTTAAATAGGTAATTCATTTAATTAATGAAAATTATTGATTGTACCACTTATTATTCTGAAGATTTAATGTTAGATGTAAGATTTAATATTTTAAATGATTATGTCGATAAGTTTATAATTACTGAGTCTAAATTTTCACATAGTGGTGCCGAGAAGCCTTTAAATTTTAATATAAACAATTTTCCAAAATTTAAAGATAAAATCCATTATTTGGTAATCGAAAACGAACCTGAAGGTTTGGATAAATCATCTATCACAAGTTCAACAAAAAGAATGAATAGTTTATTAAGAATAGAACAATCTTATAATTTTATGTTTGATGCTATTAAAGACGCTTCAGACAATGATCTTATTTGTTTAAGTGATAATGATGAAATACCAAATTTTGATTCAAAACATTTTAAAGAGTCGAAAAATGATATTTATATTTTTAAACAATTATTTTTTTATTATAAATTTAATTTATTCTATGATCTTATGCCGTGGTACGGAACTAAAGCTTGCAAAAAAAAGAAGTTGTTGTCATTCTCTTGGTTGCGAAATTTAAAAAATAAGAAATACCCCTTTTGGCGTTTAGACACTCATTTTTCAAAATCTAAACAGACAAACTTAAAAATTATAGAAGATGGTGGTTGGCATTTTACAAATTTAAAAACAGCTGAAGAAATTTATACAAAACTTTCAAATTTTGGGCATCACAATGAGTTTGATGCTTCAGGAGTTACAGCTAAAGATATTCAAAAATGCATTGATAATAGAGTTGTAAATTATAATCACCAAGCTGATAAGTCTGAAGGCAATAAATATAATGCAAATTATAAACTTCAGTTAGTTGGGGATGAAACTCTTCCAAATTATCTGACTAATAATAAAGATAAATATAAAGATTGGTTTGATTATTCTTGATGATAAATTGGGGTATTTTGGGATTGGGTCGAATGGGTTTGGAGTTTGCGAGTGCTATTGGTGAAACTTCTAACTCAAAACTAATAAGTATTTCAAGTAGATCAGGCAAAACTTTTAAAAATTTCAAAAATGAAACTTATGAAAATTTAATTCATAACAAAAATATCGATGCAATTTATATATCTACTTTGAATAATACACATACAGATCTTATTGAAAAAATATTAAAAGAGGATAAGAAAATTTTATGTGAAAAACCTGTATCAATATCTCTTGAGAAGTTGATAAAAATAAAAGAATTATTTTACAAAAAAAATACTCAATTTTATGAAGCTATTACATATTATTCTCATCCTCAGACACTTGAAATATTAAATTTAATTAATAATGATGAAATAGGTGAAATACAAAAAATTGAGAGTAATTTTGGTTTCAAAGCAAAATTTAATCCTTCATCAAGGTTATTTGATAAATCATTAGGTGGAGGGGCTATTTTTGATTTAGGTTGTTATCCATTGAGTTTTTTTATGTTATTTGCGAAAAATCCAGAAAAAATAATTATTAAATCAAAAACTTTAAATTATGCTAAATCTAATGTTGATGATGATGCGGCTGCATTTTTAGATTATGATAATAAAATTGAGGGTAAAATTCATGTAAGTTTTAAAACAAACTTAAATAATATTTGCATAGTTTATGGATCAAAAGGGTTTATAAAAATTAATGAACCTTGGCTTCCTGGTAAAAATTCATCAATTGAAGTTTCTAGTAATAAACACTTTTATATTAAATCAATTAATTCAAAACTATCTATTTACGCAAATCAAATAGAGAAAGTATCTGAGAGTTTTATTAATAAAAATAATAAATTCAATTTATTTGATTTTGAAAAATCATTGATAAGCATGAAATTAATAAGTAATTGGTTAAATGATGAAATCATCTAAACTTAAAAAATTAATATCATCAATTTTTATAAAACATGGTTTATCTAAAGTTGATGCCGAAATATCATCAAATGCATTAATTAATGCTGAATTAGTTGGTGCCTATGGTCATGGTTTGTCGAGATTAAAAATGTATTGTGATAGAATTAAAAAAAAAGTTATCAATCCAAAACCCAAAATAAAAATTAAAAAGGTTTCTCAATCTATTTCACATATTGATGCGAATAATAGTATTGGATTTGTTGCAGCAGATATAGCAATCAAAACTGCAATCAAAAATGCAAATAAAACTGGTATTGGAATGGTTGCAGTTAAAAATAGTGGTCACTACGGACTTTCAGGATATTACGCGGAACAAGCGGTTAAAAAAAATCTTATTACAATGATTTATACAAATGCTCCACCTGCAGTAGCACCTCATGGAGCATTAAAAAGTTTATTTGGAACAAATCCTATTTGTTTTGGAACACCTACAGGATCAAAAATTCCTTTTATCTTAGATACATCAATTTCAATGATTAATAGAGGAAAGATAAGAGTTGCTGCAAGAAATAATCTAAAAATTCCTGAGGGTGTTGCCTTAGATAAATACGGTAAAACAACTACTGATGCTAAAAAAGCCTTAGAAGGTGTTCAATTGCCAATTGCTGGATTCAGAGGGTCAGGATTAGCTTGGATGGTAGATATCTTGAGCGGAGTTTTAACTGGTGGCAATCATGCTGGGAAAGTTAAAGATCCTTTTGATGATTTTTCAGGTCCACAAAATATTGGTCATTTATTCATCACATTTAAAACAAATTTATTTGTAAAAAATTTTAATAATAGAATTAAAGATAACATAAAAATAATTAAAAAATTGCCTAAAATAAAAGGAGTAAAAGAAATAATGTATCCTGGCCAAAATAAGTATAAAAGATTTAAAATGAATTCAAAAAAAGAAATTAAGATAACTAACATTATCAAAGAAGATTTAAAAATTCTAAACAATTAAAACTTATGCTTTCAAATAAAGAAATTATTTGTCCTAATAATCTATTAAATGTAGCGCATAAAAAAAAGGGTGTTAAAGCTGGAATAGTAAATGCAGGCAAACCTTTACCAATGTTGTCTGTTCAAGATGCTGTGAATGAAAATTTGATTGAACCGATTTTTATTGGTGATGAAAAAGAAATATTAATATGCGCTGAAAATTTAAAATGGGATATTTCAAATTATGAAATTATTCACGAACCAGTAGAAAATAATACTGCGGCTATCGCAGCTAAATTAGCTTGTGAAAAAAAAATAAGAATTATTGTTAAAGGTCATATTCATACAGATGTTTTGATGAAAGAAGTCTTAAAAAGAGAATATGATTTATTAGGAAAAACTCGTTTAAGTCATATTTGGCATATGACTATTGATAAAGAAGATAAACCATTAATTATTACAGATGGTGCATTAAATGTTTTACCTAATGTAAAAACTAAAATGCATATTTTAAAAAATGTAATTAATTTTTCAAATAGAATTGGTATTGAAAGACCTAAAGTAGCCATATTATCAGCAACTGAAGAAGTTTTAGATAGCATTCCTAGTTCTAAAGATGCGGAAGAACTAACAAAGCTTGCTAAAAAAGAAAATTTGAATGCAGATGTATTTGGCCCTCTTGCTTTTGATAATAGTATTTCAAAAAAATCAGCTGCAATCAAAGGTATCAAAAATGATGTTGCTGGAATGGCAGATGTCTTGTTGGTGCCAAGCGTTGAGACAGGAAACGGTTTAGTAAAAATGTTGATTTATTTTTCAGGAGCATGTGCTGCAGGGGTCGTGGTTGGTGGAAAGGTCCCTGTTGTTATTACAAGTCGTTCTGATGAAGCTCAGGCAAGATTAGCTTCTATTGCTTCTGCTGTTGTTGCTTTAGACTAATTCTAAATAATATATTTGATTTATTTTAAATTCTTCGTTGAAAATAAAGAACTTATACTTTAAATACTTTAACAACTAATTAAATAAAAACAATCAATGGCAATACAGTACTTAAAAAAATCACCTAAAACCTCATCAACAGACGATAATAAAACTACAGGTATCGTTCAAGATTTATTAAAAAATATTGAAACTACAAAAGAACAAGGTTGTATTGATTTAACAAAAAAATTTGACAAATTTGATGGAGATATAGTTGTTTCTAAAGAAAGAATTGAAGAAGTTAAAAAAAATTTAGATCAAAAAACTAAAGATGATGTTCAGTTTTCTCATGAAAGAGTAAGAAAATTTGCAGAAGCGCAGTTAAAAAATTATGGACAAGATTTTGAGGTAGAACTTTCCAAAGGCTTATATGCCGGGCAAAAATTAATTCCTGTAAACACTGCAGGATGTTATGTGCCTGGTGGTAGATATGCACACATTGCTTCCGCCGTAATGAGTGTAACGACTGCTAAAGTAGCTGGTGTAAAAAATATTATTGCTTGCAGTCCTCCTAAAGAAGGTGTGGGTGCTCATCCAACAATTATTTATACTGCTGACTTATGTGGTGCCGATGTTATTTTAAATTTAGGTGGAGTTCCTGCTATTGCTGCTATGACTAACGGGTTATTTAAAAACCCTCCAGCAGATATAATTGTGGGTCCAGGAAATCAATTTGTAGCTGAAGCTAAAAGAATTTTATTTGGAAAAGTTGGTATTGATTTGTTTGCAGGTCCAACAGAAATTGGTATTATTGCTGATGCTAAAGCAGATCCAGAAATAGTAGCAGTAGATTTAGTTGGGCAAGCAGAGCATGGATATAATTCTCCTTGTTGGCTATACACAACTAGCAAAGAACTTGCTGAAAAAGTAATGAAAAGAGTTCCTGAATTGATTGCTGAACTTCCTGAGGTACCAAGAACTAATGCTGATGCTGCATGGAAGGATTATGGTGAGGTTATTCTTTGTGATACTAATGAAGAGATGGTTAAAGTTAGCGATGAATACGCACCAGAACACTTAGAAGTTCAAACTGAAAATCT
>Ga0209335_10005816_pt1 | contig 11180 bp, 10 predicted proteins | sample COG_09_FD_184753 | JGI IMG/M metagenome (GOLD analysis project Ga0209335, IMG submission 184753) | Pelagic Microbial community sample from North Sea - COGITO 998_met_09 (SPAdes) (version 2) | ecosystem: Environmental > Aquatic > Marine > Neritic zone/Coastal water | place: Helgoland, sampling...
CTCCCATCATTAACGGGTTAGTACAAGACTCCATACCTTCATGATTGAAGTGATGCTCTGTATACCAAATAGAGTCCCAATTATTTTCATCACAGTAAGTAGTGATCTCTTGGGTTTCATTTAATAGTTGATTGTATGGTTTATGTTTCCAATTAGTAGTGTTACAAAAATATCCAAATTTCATTCAAACCCCCTTAAATAGTTAAATTTAAAGACGACTGATCCCACTTTCGTATACTCCTTGGTACCCTTTAAACCCAGTAAAACGACGAGTTATGTATCTATCTTTTATTGTTCTTACCTAAGATTAGCACAAACCCAGAAAATTAACATGTTTTTAACATGTTCTACAATCCAATCCCTAAAGGAATAAATAAGTAGGACCCTAAACAGATCCGGTTTTTCAATGTTTTTTAGACCCCCAATACCCCTTTTGTGTATTAGGTTTTCTTATATCTTCTACAATCTTAATAAAATAGATGTTCGGCTGGGGATTGTTTTTTAGTTGAAAAGAACGATTAAATCAATCCAAAAAAAATAGATTCATAGAAACAAAGCATTTAAGAACAAAACTTATAAGTAACCCAGGTAAGTCATGATTTTATTTAGATTAATGACACATAATTTTAATTTAAGTTATTGTAAACTTCATAACAATTTCATAAATATAACTTGAATGAAAGAAATAGATTTAATTAATTTTGAAGACAGTATAGCCAAACTCTTTAATGAGGCAAAGATCAAAGCCCCGATTCATTTATATTCAGGCAATGAGAAATTTTTAATTAATTTTTTTAAAAAGATTAAAAAAAATGATTGGGTGCTGTGTTCTTGGAGATCTCATTATCAATGTTTGTTAAAAGGTGTCCCACCCAAAAAAATTAAAAATGAAATAATTGATGGTAAATCAATATCTTTATGTTTTTTAGATTATAAAATTTATTCATCAGCAATTGTTGGTGGATCATTGCCTATAGCAGTTGGTTTGGCTATGTCTTTAAAAAGAAAAAAATCAAAAAATAAAGTCTATTGTTTTATTGGTGATATGACCTCAGAAACAGGAATTGCTCATGAATGTATTAAATATAGTATGAATAAAAACCTGCCTATTCATTTTATAGTTGAAGATAATAGAAAATCGGTCTGTACAGATACAAGAAAAGCATGGTCTAAAAAAAAACTAACATACGAAAATGTTTTAGATAAGTTTGTTACTTATTATAAATACAAATTAAAGTATCCACATGCTGGAGCCGGCCAGAGAGTTCAGTTTTGAAAAAATATTTTAACGAAATAAAAAGATCAATGGATTTTTTAGGAACTAAAAAAGAAACAATTTTTATTGGTCAAGCAGTTGAAGTTCCAGGAACAGCTATGTCCAATACATTAAAAAATGTTCCAAAAAAAAAGCTTTTAGAGCTTCCTGTTGCAGAAGAGATGCAAATGGGAATGTCTTTAGGGTTGGCTATGGATGGAAATATTCCAATTAGCATTTTTCCAAGGTGGAATTTTTTATTATATGGAATAAATCAATTAGTTAACCATATTGATAAATTTAAAATAATGGCTGGCGATAAAATAAAACCTAAAATAATAATTAGAACTTCTATTGGCTCACAAAGGCCACTACACCCACAATATCAACACATTGGTGATTTTTCTGTAGCAATTAAGAAAATGTGCTCAACAATTGATGTTATTAAGCTTAATGATCCTAATAAAATTTTTTCGTCCTATAAAAAAGCATATGAAAGAAAAGATGGAAAAAATACCATTCTAGTTGAGTATGGTGACTATTATGGTGAAAAATAATTATGATAATAACAAAAACACCATACAGGATATCTTTTTTTGGTGGAGGTAGTGACTATCCAAGTTGGTACAAAAAATTTGGAGGTTCGGTGTTATCAACAACTATAGACAAATATATCTATATTTCTTGTCGTGAGTTACCACCATTTTTTGATCATAAATATAGAATAGTTTGGTCTAAAATTGAAAATGTAAAAAAGATAAATGAAATCAAACATTTAACAGTAAGAAAACTTATTAAGTATAATAAGATTAAACCTGGTTTGGAAATTCATTATGATGGTGATTTGCCAGCTAGAAGTGGAATGGGATCAAGCTCTAGCTTTTCTGTTGGGCTTATGCGTGCTTTAAACTATTACCAACATAGAGATATCAAAGGTATTAATTTAGCCTACAAAACAATTATTTTTGAACAAAAAATTATGAAAGAAACTGTTGGTTCACAAGATCAAGTAGCGGCATCAGTAGGTGGATTTAATAAAATAAATTTCTTTAAAAATGATAAAATTTTAATAAAAAAAATTTTAAGCAATAATTTAAAAAAATTAAACTCAAATTTATTACTTCTTTATACAGGCATTCAAAGAAATGCTGAGACTATTGCAAATAACTATGTCCATAAACTATCAAATGAAAAAGAAAAAAATATTAGAAAAATAATTTCAAATGTTGAATTAGGTGAAAAAATGATAAAATCAGGAAATATTGATGATTTTGGAAAATTACTTCATGATGCATGGATTGAAAAAAAAGAATTAAGCAAATCAATTTCAAATCATAAAATAGATGAACTTTATAAAACATCAATTCAAAATGGAGCCCTAGGTGGTAAATTACTTGGTGCAGGGGGAGGTGGGTTCTTACTTATTTATATGATGAAAGAAAAACAAAAAAACTTTTTAAAAAAGATAAAGAATATAACTAATATTCCCTTTAAATTTTCAAATAAAGGTTGTGAAGTGATTTTAAACTCTTTAAAGAAATAAAACATGAAACTTAACCACACATTAATGGATAACAATTTTACAAAATCTGATATGGATTCTGTAATAAAACTTGTAAAGAAAAAAAATATAATACTAACTCAATCAAAAAATGTAAAAGAATTTGAAAAAAAATGGTCTAAGTGGGTTGGTACTAAATATTCAGTATTTGTAAACTCAGGATCTTCAGCAAATTTTATAACAATTTCTGCATTAAAAACTTTAAACAAAAATAAGAATAAAAACGAAATAATAGTACCAACCTTAACCTGGGTCTCAGATATAAACTCTGTAATTATGAATGGGTTTAAGCCTGTCTTTGTGGACATCAATCTTTCAAATCTATCAATGAATACCGATCAAGTAATTAAAAAAATATCAAAAAAAACATTAGCAGTATTCATAACTCATGCTCAAGGATTTAATGGTTTGGATGACAAGTTGGTATCGACATTAAAAAAAAAAAAAATTCACTTAATAGAAGACGTGTGTGAGAGTCATGGCGCTACTTATAATAAAAAAAAATTAGGTAGTTATGGTTTGATTTCAAATTTTTCTTTTTATTACGCTCATCATTTAACAACTATAGAAGGTGGCATGGCCTGCACTAATGATAAAAAGATATACGAAACTCTTAAAATGTTAAGATCTCATGGTATGATTAGAGAGTCTGGCAATGAACAATATGAGAAAAAAACTTTAAAAAAGAATAAAGATTTATCACCAAAATTTATTTTTTTACACCCAACATTAAATTTTAGAAACAATGAAATTGGAGCTGTTATTGGAATTAATCAACTTAAATCTTTAGATAAAAATAACAATCAAAGAGCCAAAAATTTTAAACTTTTTTTAGACTTATTAGATGGCAAAAAGTATTTTAAAAGCTTTAATCTTGAGGGAAACAGTAATTATGCTTTTCCAATTATACTACAAACTAAAGATTTAAAAATAAGAGATTATTTTGAAAAGAAATTAAAAATTGCCAATATCGAATTTAGAAGGGGTAATGCAGGAGGTGGAAATCAATTGAGGCAGCCCTACATCAAAAATATTGTTAAAAATGTAAATTTAAATAATTTTAAAAATGTTGAACACGTACACTTCTTTGGTTATTATATTGGAAATTATCCCAGTTTAAAGAGTAAAAAAATTATTAAAATTACAAATTTTTTAAATAGATTAGATTTATAGATATGTCTAATGTGCAAAAATTAGATTGTTGTTTTTTAGTTTGTGGAAATTCAAAAAAAACTTATCAAGAACTATCAAAAACTTATTCAGCTATCGAGCCCCCCACATGGGCACTTTTACTTGCTGAGTCTACTAGAGTCGTTGGTTTTAATATTAACATTATTGACGCTAATGCAGAAAATCTCTCTGAAGATGAGATTTATATTAGAATAAAAAAATTATCACCAAAGCTGATATGTTTTGTGGCATATGGACAAAATGTAAATGCAGGCACTGTTAATATGACAGGTGTTATTCATATAGCCAGCTATCTTGCTGATAAAAACATTAATATACCCATGTCTATTGTTGGCTCACATGTGCAAGCTTTACCAGTCGAAACATTAAAAAAAGAAATAATGATAGATTTTGTTTTTACTAATGAAGCAGTATACGCTTTGAGAAATATTCTAAAGCTTGATACCTTTGATAGTCAAAATTTAAGTAAAATTAATGGAATTGCATATAGGCATGGAGATGAAATTAAAATGACACCAGCAGAAAAAATAGTGCCTACTGAAAAAATGGATATTGATTTACCTGGCTATGCATGGGATTTACTTCCATTTGATAAAAAACCTCTGGATTTATATAGAGCTCCAATGTGGCATGCTGAATATGATTTTGAAAAAAGAACTCCATATGCAAGTTTACAAACGAGTCTTGGCTGCATGTTTAATTGTAATTTTTGCATGATAAATATTTTAAATAGAAATGATAATGATGAAATTGGTGTCGCCTCGAACTATAGTACAATGAGGTTCTGGTCCACAGAATTTATAATTAAAGAATTTGATAAATTAATTTCAATGGGGGTAAAAACAATAAGAATTGTTGATGAAATGTTTCTTTTAAACCCAAAATATTACGTCCCACTTTGTAAAGAGTTAGCGAAAAGAAATCAGGATGATTCTTTGAGAATTTGGAGTTATAGCAGAATCGATACAGTTAAGAGACCTGAAATTTTAAAATTAGTGAGAAAGGCTGGAATAAAATGGTTAGCATTAGGAATTGAAAGTGCAGATAAGTCAATTAGACTAGAGGTTGCCAAGGGAAAATTTGAAGATGTAGATGTTAAAAAAGTAATAGAGAGAGTTCATGAAGCGGATATTCATGTAATGGCTAATTATATTTATGGTTTACCGGGTGATACAGTAGATACAATTAATAAAACACTTGAGTTAAGTCTTGAGCTTTGTACAGCTGGATGGAATACTTATGGAGCAATGGCCTTACCTGGCAGTCAATTATATAAAGAAGCGATAGATAACGGAATTAAATTACCAGATAGTTACGAGGGATACTCTTTTCATTCTTTTGAAACTCTACCTTTACCGACAGAAAGCTTAACAGCTAAAGAAATTATAACATTAAGAGATGAAGCTTTTACAAAATATCATACATACAAACCATTCTTAAAGTTGATTGAAAAAAAATTTGGTAAAATTGCTGCTGATAATATTTTACAAATGACTAAAATAAAACTAAAAAGAAAAATAAAAGGTGATCAATTATAAAGAATGAAAAAAATATTAATAACAGGTGGTGCAGGTTATATAGGTTCAATTTTAGCAACTAAGCTGGTTGAGCTTGGCCATCAGGTAACAGTAGTAGATCTTTTAAAATATTCAACATCTTCACTGAATCATTTATATAATTCTAAAAATTTCGAATTTGTTCATGCGGATGTTATGAATAAGAAAATAATGAAAAAATTAATTTCAAAAAATAAATACATAATTCCATTAGCTGGTTTGGTTGGAGCCCCATTGTGTGAAAAATATAAAAAAGATGCAATTGATGTTAATTATAAAGCAATTAAAGATTGTGTAAGTTTTTCTAAAAATAAAAAAATAATATTTCTTATGTCTAACTCTGGTTATGGAGTGGGTGAAAAAAATGAATTTTGCACCGAAGATAGCCCCTTGAATCCAATTTCTTTATATGGAAGAACCAAATGTGACGCTGAAAAAGAAATTATTAAAACTAAAAATTACGTTTGTTTTCGTTTGGCAACAGTCTTTGGGTTTAGCTATAGAATGAGATCAGACGTCATGGTAAATAATTTTGTATTTAATGCCGTTAAAGATAAAAAGTTGAAATTATTTGAACCACATTTTCGTAGAAATTTTATTCACGTTAGAGATGTTGTGGACTGTATTTTATATACAATAAATAATTTTGATAAAATGAAAAATAATATTTATAATGCAGGATTAAATTCTGCAAATATTACAAAACTGCAGTTAGCCCAATTAATTAAAAAACAAATAAAAAATCTGAAGATCACTACAATTAAAGGTATTAAAGACCCTGATCAAAGAAACTATTTTGTTAGCAATGACAAACTTAAGAAAAAAGGATTTAAAGCAAAAAGAGGCTTAAACGAAGGAATTAAAGAGTTAATAAAAGGTTTTGATGTTGAAGGTTTAAAAATTAAAAATAACTATTAATTTTTTTAACTATTGACTTTGCCTGATGATAAAAATTTTTTTTTGCAAACTCAAAATATAAGCCACTCTTCTTAGCGCAAATTTTATCAGAGTTTTGATCCCCTACCATAAAACTTTTGGAGACATCAATATGCCATTGCTTTTTGATTCTTTCAATCATTAAGTTTCCTGGTTTTCTAGTATAACTATTTTTTTTATATTTTTTAATTTTTGCATCAGGGTGAAATGATGAAAATGAAACATTATCAATGAAAATATTTTCATTTTGTAGTTGTTCCTTAATAAATATGTGTAGTTTATTAAAGTCATCTAATGTAAAAATTTTCTTACCTATTCCAGCTTGATTAGTTACAATAAATATATAATAATTATTTTTGCTTAAAAGTTTTAAACCCTTAACTACACCAGGCCTAAATTTAAAATCTTTTTTTTTGTTTACATAACCTTTGTCAAAATTTATCACACCATCTCTATCTAAGAAGACTGCTGGTTTATAAAAATGTTTATATAAAATTTTGTTAGCTTTAAGAAAGTTTTTGGGTGAGCCAATATCAAAGAAAAATTGATCAAATTTTTTTCCAGAAATAATTTTCTTATTAATTAAATTTGGTAGTATTTCATTTTCTAGAGAAATATTTTTATTTTTTATATATCTAAAAATATTTTTTTTAAAATAATATATTCCACCATTCATTAATAACCCATGCTTATCATAAGATAGGTAATTATTAGATATTTTTAAATTATTTAATTTCTTATTGTTCTTATTTGAAATATTTTTAATCAAGGCAATTGAGCCTAATGCATTTTTCTGTTTAGATTTTATTAAATCATTTAAATTAATATCAAAAATAGTATCTCCATTTAACAATATAAAATCTTTAACTTTTTTCTTTTTTAACACGTGTAAAGCTCCTCCAGTTCCTAGAAGTTTTTTCTCTTTTAAACATTCTATTTCAATAAAATTATAAATTTTTTTATGAAATTTTTTAAAGATATAGCTGGATCTATATCCAGCTAAAATATAAATTTTATTAAAATTATATTTACTGTAATTCTGTATTATATACTCAATAAAGTATTTATTGTTAAATCTTGACATTGGTTTTGGTAGTTCTTTTAGATACTGCTTAATCCTTGTACCCTTACCACCCGCTAATATAACAAGATCCAATCTATGGTTATTTGATCTTTTGATGGAATTTTTTTTCATTTTCTTCTATAATAAATATGTTTAGAAACATTTAATGAATCTTATATCAATTATCTTCTCATTTAAAAATGAAGAAAAAAACTTAAATGAATTAGTCAATAGAATTGAAGCCAGTCTTACAAAATTAACTAACTGGAAATATGAGTTAATATTTGTTAATGATTGCTCAGATGATAAATCAGAAGAAATTTTATTAAACCTTCAAAAAAATAACCCAATTACAATAATTAATATGACAAGAACATTTGGAGTTGGACCATGTGTTATTGCTGGTTTCCGTGAAGCAAAAGGTGATGCAATTGTTTATATGGATTCTGACTTACAGGATCCACCTGAAATTATTCCAAAACTTATTAGAGAACATGAAAAAGGGTCTGAAATTGTTCACACCGTTAGAACCAAAAGACATGGAGAATCTTTACTTAAATTGTGGATTACTAAAATTGCTTATAAAGTTATAAATTATTTGTCTGAAATCCCTTTACCAACAGAGGCTGGTGATTTTAAATTAATTTCAAAAACTGCATTGCAGAAAATTTTATTACAAAATGAATTTAGACCTTATATTAGAGGTTTATCAATCTGGGTTGGATATAAACAAAGCTTTGTTAATTATGAGAGAGACCCTAGAGTAGAAGGTGAGTCTAAATTTCCCCTCTTTTCTAAAGGACCCATCACAGAATTTATTAGTGGCATAACAAGTTATTCTCTAAAGCCTCTTTATTTAGGTGTAATATTCGGTTTTTTTTCTATAATTTTTTCTATTATATTAATTCTTTATGCTTTGTATTCTAAGTTATTAGGAATAGCAGCGCCAGGTTCCACTGGCATCATAATAACTATATCCTTCTTTTCTGGCATCTTACTTTTTACTATTGGAATTATTGGGATTTATTTAGCAAGAATTTTTGAACAAACAAAAGGTAGAGACCAGTACATCATAAAAAATATTGAAAAGCATCAGTAAAATATAAAATGAAAAATTATAACAATAGTTTTTTTTTGATATTTTCTTTGATAATTTCATTTTTTTTATCTTCAATCTATCATTATATCCCAAAGATAGTTGGTGATGGTCTTGTTATCAGTGGATTAATTGAATATCCAGATCATCCATCATTAATGAAAGAAGTTTTTTCAACTAGCTTTACTCTATTAGCTTTTTTTTCTGCAGCAATTTTAAAAGTTAGCAATTCAATTTTTTTTACATCTAAAATAATTATTTTTCTAAATACAATGTTGTTTACATTAGGTTTTTTGTATTTAGTATTTGGAATTACCAGGTCAAAACTATTTTCATCACTTATAACAGTTATAATATTATTTTTAGAGATTAAATCAGGAAGTGGTGATTATCCAACCTTATACTTTTCTGAACATATTAATGGCTCATTATCATTTAGTCTTTTTACCTTTTTTTTAGGCACTTTTCTTATCAAAAAATTAGCTTTAAGTGGTTTCACCCTTGGTTTATTTCTAACTATCCATCCAATAACATCAGTTTGGCTTTTTTTGCACTTATCAATTTTATTTATTTTTTTTAAGATAAAAAAAATCCACACCTTAAATAAATCTTTTTTAATTGGTTTATCATTGGGAATTGGCACTTTTTTATTATTTATTATTTTTTATAAATTTATAACTTATCAAAATTCTAACTTCATATGGCCACCTGAAAACAAAGAGTTCATGCATGAATTCATCAAAAATTTTGATTGGCACAGAGGATTAAGGAACATTTATTTAAATGTTAATATTTTTATTTTAGCCACTAGCATTTTTTTAATAATCATATTAAATCAAATTAAGTTAAATAAAAATCTTTTCTTTATCATTTCATTGATAATTTTTTTAAATTTCTCTGGACAAATTACTTTCTTTATATCAAGATTTTATTTTGATTTATTTCCCATGATTGTTAAAAATATAATGCCTACAAGATTTTTAACATTTTGTTCTCCTGTTTTAATACCTATATTAATTTCTATTATTTTTAAAATCTTAAATGAGAAATATTTTTCTAGAAATAAGTTTTTTTTAAAACATGATTATTTATTAGCTTTAATACTATCAATCTTTTTATTAATTCCTTTTTTAAAATATGAAAGAATAACTTCAATTAAAAAAAACATTATTAGCAAAAAGGAAAATTATAATTTAAAAAAAATTTCACATAATGATCCTTTTTGGGAAAGTTTACGCAAAATAAAAACTACGGGACACTTAATTAGTATAGGCGGTGAAGGTGTGAATAAAAATTATATTTATTATATCTCATTTAAACCATTATTACTCGATACCACAGCACTTAATTTTTTGCCATATTTTCCCCATCTCTCCGGTTATTATAAGGAAATTTTAGAAAATGTTTATGGATTAGATATAAAAAAATTAAAAGATAAATATAAAAATACAAGCAATATACCAATGGAAATTGCAATAAATCATTTTAAAAATCTTGATGCCAAACAATGGCATATTATTAAAACCAAATATAACGTAAGCGGTTTAGTCTTAGATAAGAATATAGAGTTAAAGATTAAGCCATACTTGTTTGGAAAAAATCTTAATTTTTATTTAATTGAATAAATTTAAAGTACATAATAAAAATAGATTAAGTAAAACCCATAATAAAAATAATATTAATTTAATGAAAAAAAGTGAGAAAAATTTACTAAAAACGATAAATCAAAACTTAGCTGTTCATAAAAAACTTTTTAAAATAAGTAAAAAGATAGGTCAAGTGATTGATTTATTTAGCACTGGATTGAATAATGACAAAACAATTTATATCTGTGGTAATGGAGGTTCTGCGAGTGATAGTGAACATTTATCGACAGAGTTTCTTGTGAGATTAAATTCAAAGGTCAATAGAAGACCATTTAAGATGGTAAATCTTGGGATGAACCTTTCTTACATTACTGCATGTTCAAACGATTATTCTTTTGAAAATGTTTTTTCACGATCGTTAGAAGCTCTTGCTAATCCTGGAGATATATTATGGGTAATTTCAACATCTGGTGATTCTAAAAATATTAAAAAGGCACTAATTTCTGCAAAAAAACTTAAACTAAGAACGGTTGGTTTTTATGGTAAAAGTGGAGGTGTATCAAAAAAATTTACAGAATATCCAATATTAGTTGATAGTAATGTTACAGCAAGAATTCAAGAGTGTCATATTTTTTTAGGACATTACATTTTGGAAGAAACTGAAAATTTTTTAATTAAAAATAATTAATTTTTTATAAACGATTCATTTTTTATTTTGTAAACTAATAAATTTCAAAAGGGCTCAATCCTATTGATACAACTAAATAATTTTTTAGTTAAATTGTTTTAGTGTTTATTTGATGATAAATACATGTGTGTGCGATTTATTAAAGTGAAATGATTACAAATCAATTGCTCTACCAGCTGAGCTACAAGGGCATAAACGATTTCTATTAAGAAATCTTAGACTAATCAAGAATTTTTTTTCAAATAACT
>Ga0209335_10005819_pt1 | contig 11176 bp, 10 predicted proteins | sample COG_09_FD_184753 | JGI IMG/M metagenome (GOLD analysis project Ga0209335, IMG submission 184753) | Pelagic Microbial community sample from North Sea - COGITO 998_met_09 (SPAdes) (version 2) | ecosystem: Environmental > Aquatic > Marine > Neritic zone/Coastal water | place: Helgoland, sampling...
CTAGAAGTTTTGAACAATCTTGTTTTTAATGCCTCAACTGATAATTTTTCATTTAGCTTGTAGGCAGACATAACAAGTAACATCATATGATAATGAGATGGAGATTTTCTAAAAAAATAATTGCTTGAAGTAGAGGAATGTTTCATCTGCTCCTCCCAAAATTGAAGTAATGTTTTTTTATTTTTAATTTCTTCTTCCATTATAAAAAGTTGTTAGTTGAGTTGAATTTATATTAGCATAAAGTTTAATTCTACAAGTAAAAGTATCATTTTTGTTTTTAGAATGTATAAATAGTTATATAAAAATTATAGTTAATTTATCAATTAATGCATAAGATTGTAGATAATAAAATTTATTCAATTTCAAACTTTGTTCATAATAACAAATATAATTTTAATAAAGATAACATTTTTAACAACCTAGAAGAAGATCTCATTGCAGAAGCGGTTACGACTATTGAAAATTGGGAAACATATAAACCTACACCCTTAATAGAATTAAATAAACTTAGCTCATATCTCAATGTTAATAATATTTACTATAAAGATGAAGGATTTAGATTTGATTTAAAATCATTTAAAGCTTTAGGTGGTGCATTTGCGGTTAATAAGATTGTTAAAGACACAAAAGCAAAAACTGTATCTACAGCTACAGCTGGTAACCATGGAAGATCTGTTGCTTGGGGAGCTCAACGGTTAGGTGTTGAATGTAAAATTTTTATTAGTGAATTTGTTAGTGAAAGCAGAGCAGAAGCTATGAGGAATTTAGGAGCTGATGTTATTAGAGTAAAAGGTAATTATGATGCTTCTTTGAAAGAATGCATAAAACAATCTAAAAATAATAATTGGGAAATTGTTCAAGATGTTTCTTGGGAAGGGTATAAAACTGTACCAAAATATATAATGGCTGGTTACACAATTATGATTAAAGAAATTTTTGATAAAATTATTGACGAAAAAATTTCACATGTATTTTTACAAGCTGGCGTAGGTGGAATGGCTGCAGCTGCAATTGCAGGTTTTGCCAAATATTCGAGTAATGTGCCATATTTTATAACAGTTGAACCAGAAGATGCAGAATGTGTATTGCAAAGTATTAAAAATCAAAAACCAACTTCAATAAATATACAAAAAGAATCTATTATGGGAGGTATGTCTTGTGGTGATGTGTCTAGTTTAGCTTGGGAAATACTAAAATATTCAGCTAATAGCTCAATATCAATTTCAGATAAGGCTATTGCACCAACTGTTGCACTTTTAAAGCAAAAAGAATTTTCAAATGAAGAAATTATCGCTGGTGAATGTGGTGTACCTGGAGTTATATCGTTAATTTCAGCGATGAAGGATAAAAATATTTGTCAAAAACTTAATCTTAATTCTCAGTCAAATGTTCTATTAATTGGTTGTGAGGGTTTAACTGACTCTGAAATGTATAACAAACTTCTTGGAGAGGGACTAAAAGCTCTAGAAAATGAGTAATAAAGCCATTGTTTGGATTAGGGAGGATTTTAGGATTAACGATAATCCTGCTTTAGCTCATGCAAGTCAACATCATAGTTTGGTCTCTGCTTTATATATATTTAATCCAAAAGTTTTTATTAAAAAAAGAGAAGCACAACAATGGTGGTTATCGAAATCTTTAGAAAATTTTAAAACTGAATTATCAAAATTAAATATAAATCTTGAAATTCAAATTGGTGAAGAGATAGATGTTTTATCAAAAATCAATCCTATAGACGATCTGACAATCTATTGGAATAAAGTTTATGAGCCAGATGTTATAAAATTAGGAAAAAAAATTAGAGATAATATTTTTTTAAAAAAGAATATAAAATTCAAATATTTCAAAGGGAATATATTAAATGAATTTCAAAATGTAACTAAAAAGGATGACACCCCATTTAAAGTATTTACTCCTTTTTGGAGAGTTGCTGAGCAAATTTATATTAGTGCAGTGCCCTCTAAATTATCAAAAGTTTTAAAGAAAGAAAAAAATTATGAATACTTTAAAAACAACAAGTTACCTAAAGAGATTTTACCTAAAAAAAATTGGTATAAAAAGTTTGAAAAATACTGGGATGTATCAGAAAAAAAATCACAAAATCTTCTCAATGATTTGATCAAAAATAAAATTAATAATTATGGTACTAATAGAGATATTCCTTCAGTTGAGGGAACCTCAAAGCTTTCTCCATATATTAAACATGGTCAAATCCATGTTGAAAAAATTTATAAAGAATGTTCTTTGATAAAACCAAAAAACATTAATATACAAAAATATATCAATGAATTGGGCTGGAGAGAATTTTCACACAGTTTGATAAATTATTTTCCCGAAATGTTGAAGGGTAATTTAAGAAAAGAATTTGATAAATTTCCATGGGTAAAAAATGAAAAACATTTAAAAGCTTGGAAGAATGGAATGACTGGATATCCAATTGTTGATGCGGGTATGCGTGAACTTTATGAAACAGGTTGGATGCACAACAGAATTAGAATGGTTGTAGGTTCTTTTTTGGTTAAGCATTTAAGAATTAATTGGGTAGAAGGTGAAAAACATTTTAGGAATTGCCTGTTAGACTTTAATGAGGCTAATAATGTAGCTCAATGGCAATGGGTTGCGGGATGTGGTGCTGATGCTGCACCTTATTTTAGAATATTTAATCCAATTCTTCAGGGCGAAAAATTTGATAAAGAAGGTTTGTATGTAAAAAAATGGGTACCCGAACTTAATAAAGTTCCAGCAAAATTTATTCATAAGCCATGGGAAATGGAGTTAAAATATCAAGAAGCCATTAAAACTATAATTGGCAAAGATTATCCAAGTCCAATTGTTATACATGAAAAAGCAAGAGCATCTGCATTAGAGGCTTTTCAATCTTTAAAGAATAAATAATTTATTCACCAATAAAATGATGAATTATTGTTCTTCTCTGAGCCTCAATTCTATGTTCAAATAGAAAAATTCCCTGCCAAGTGCCTAATAATAATTCTGTATTTTTTAAACTTAATGCAATTTGGTTATTAGTAAGAGATGATTTTATATGAGCAGGCATATCATCTTTACCTTCTACTGTATGACTATACAGTTCATTATTCATTGGAGCTAATTTGTCAAAATATGAAATCAAATCTGTTTGGACATCAGGGTCAGCGTTTTCCTGTACAATTAAAGATGCACTAGTATGCTGAACGCTTAAATTTATCATTCCATTTTTGAAATTGTTTTTCTTTATCCAGTTTAAAGTACTATCAGTAAACTCATAAAGTTTTTGTCCGTTAGTTTGTAATACTAAATTATAAAATTCTTGTTTCATTTAATCTAAATTTTAATAGATGTAAGTTCATGCAGTCTACTTATCGTTCTTTTAAATATTTTTGACAGACTTTTTGAAGAGTTTAAATTATTGATTGATTTTTCAGATGAGATCAAAATTGGAATTTTTTTTTCATAAATTATATCTATTAATGTAATAAATCTTTGTTGTTGATTAGAATTATTTTCATTAAAGTCCGGTAACTCTTCGATAAAGATAAGATTACAACAATTCGATATTTGAAGATAATCTTCTGCACCTAGATTTTTATCACACAATTCATCAAATTTAAATTTAGCAATGCCTTCATAAAAATTATTTATTATTAATTCTCTTCCTTTTATATCTAATTTTTTTGGGTTATTTGTTTTATGTTTGGTTAATTCTCTAAAAAATTTATTTAGTTTAAAATTGGTCGTTTCATTTAATGGTGATAAAAATCTGTTTAGAGTATCTTTCTTATTAATTCTATAATCTTCATTGATTGATAATTCTTTTTCAATAGAATTTTCTTTTAAAATTTTTAGAAATGGCAAAAATTGATCCCTTTGTAAACCATCTTCATAAAGATCATTAATCTTTATATTTGATGAAAATAAAACACATATTTTTTTTTCAAATATTTTTTCAAACAGTCTTCCCAATATCATTGCATCTACAATATTCGTGACCTGAAATTCATCAAAAAAAAGAATTTTTGCTTTGTTCCTTAAATTATTAACAAAAATTTCTATTGCTTTATCTTTTTTGTCATTATTAAACATAAAATCATGAAAGTTAATCATGAACTCGTTAAAATGAACTTTGGTTTTTTTAATTTCTAATTGTTTAAAGAAGAAATCTAAAATCATTGTTTTTCCAACACCAACATCGCCATATAAGTAAAAGCCTAACTTTGACTCTTTTTTAAAAAAACTAGATAAAAATGAATTATCAAAATTATCATTTTGAAACTTTTCAAGTGAATTAATAATTTTTATTTGATTTGAATTAATTTCGAGCTTCTTACTGCTGCAAAATTCAATAAATTTTTTTTCTAATTTCATTTATCCTTAAAATTAATTCCATATTCAGAACGTGGCCCTTTTCTTAATCCAAAAGGGCCTGGTATAAATATGGTCATTGGTTTAGTGCCTTTTTTTAAATCTACCCTATGATATGCATTTGCTGATCTAAAGCCGATATAGCCAGGTTTTCTCCAAAATTTTCCTTGTTTTGTAGTTTCCCAATAACCATCTCTTAATATTATAGTGATATAAGGACATAAATGATTATGAACACCTTCTCCGTGATCATCTGCTAACATTTCATGAATTAAGATATTAAAAGGAAACCATTTTGGTCTATACCTGAAAATCAGATAATACCTATTCATCCACGGTTTAGCTAAATCAAATCTAGGATGTGAAGGACCACGATCTAAAACAACTTTTTTTCGACCTAGTTTTTCCAGCAATTTAAGAAACATTAATCTAATTTAATAATAGCATTTTCTTTAACTACATATAGATTTTTATCTAATACAAATGGTCTGGATATTTTATCATTATCTATTTTTAAAATAGATTTTGTTCGACCTGATTTAATATCAATTACCATCAATCTACCATGATCAGTTGATAGATAAATATTATTTGTTCCAACTATAAAACCTACTGGTTTAATTTTATCTCTTTTCTTTTTTTTGAAACTGTTAAAAATATCAGTCACCCTAATAATATTTCCACTATTTTTTTCTATGACAATTAAATAACCTTCTAAGGAAACAGTAAAAATATAATTTCCAACTAAAGTAGGTCTTAAACTTGAATTGACCTGGTTTTCCCAATTAAAACTTCCAGTCCCTAGATCAATAGAAAAAAACTGATTTTTATTATTTGAAAAAAATAATGTATTACCGTCAGTTATTAAATCAGAAGTTTCTAAAGAAAACGCAGCCTCATATATTAAACTGCTTTGAGTTGGTAATTGCCACAACAATTCACCCTCATTGATATCAACAGCACTAATATCACCAATGGAGTTTTTAAAATATATCAAATTATTTACAATAACCATTGAAAGTTTTTTTTGTGATCGTATTAATGAATTTTCTGTTCTGATATTCCATAATTCTTCTCCATTTTTTAAAGAAAAGCATCTAAGTGTATTTGAAAAATCAATAATAAAAAATTTATCTTCAAAAATTTTAATTTGAGAATTAAATGGTGCTAAATTGTTTTTAGACCAAAGAAGTTCACCTGTATTAATGTCTAATGCAAAATATTTAGCAATATTATCAGCAACTACTAGGGTTTTACCATCGTTAGCAAATTGCAATATTGGTTTTAATTTTTTTTCAGATTTTGAGTAATAATTTTTTTTCCAAATTAGTTTTGATTTATCATCAAATTTTAATATTGAACCTTTGTTGTCAAAAAAAACTAAATTATTATCGTTAAATGATATTTTTGGTTCAAATTGATAAAAGTTTTTAATTTTAGAAAATTTATATCTTGAAGATTTTTTTAGTATTCCATCATAATCTAATCTACCGTCATTATTAAAGTAATCTCTAACTTTAGAGTTATTATTAAATATATCGCCCAAATTAATCGACACATTTGCATTCAACTCTTTGTTTAGCGCCTCTTCTTCGGCAAAAATTTCTTGATAATTAGGATTACTCTCTTCTGGAATATTTTGAGAGGCTGTCCAAAATTTTGAGTTTTTATTAAATGAGCAACCTGAAGTTAAAAAAATAAGTATAAAAAAAATTACAATTTTATTCACTTAAATCTCTGTTTAGCCTTTTTTGTGCTTCAGTTTTTAGATCTTGATTTGCATTTTCTATCAGAAGTATTTGATTGAAAAACTCTTTAGATTTTTGTTTTTCATCTTTAGAATAAAAATATTCTGCTATCAGGTAAAGTGCTTGTGCTTTCCAAATACTGTCGGAGTTAGTTATTGGTTTTAGTATCTCTAAAAGTTGGTTTTCTTCACTTGAATCGGCGTTATAAAGTGCTTTTTTATAGATAATTAAATTTTTGATTTCTTTATCCAACGATACCTCTTTAATTATATTGTCAAATAAATCATTAATTTTTGATTTTTCAGTAATTAGTTTATTGTCAATTATAAAGTATAAAGATAAAGGCGAGTAAGTGGGATCGTTTTTAAAAACTAAATCAACAAGTAAGTTTTTAATTCTGTCTTTATTCTCCTCTGAATATTCAGTTACAGCAGAATTATATTGATTGGAAATTTCTATTTTTTTATTTTCTTTGTATTCTGCATAAGCAAAGTATCCTATTAAAATTCCTACGATGATTATAACAGATATTAAAAGTGACTTTTTGTTATTGACAAAAAAGTTTCTAATTTTTTCGTTTCTTGTATTGCTATTGATTATTGCTGTTTCTTCGTCCATAATTAAATCATATTCCGAAGAACATATTGAAGAATTCCGCCATTTTTATAATACTCAAGTTCATTTTTTGTGTCTATTCTGCAAAGAGTATCTATAATTTTTATTTCTCCTGAAATATACTTTATTTCTAATTTCACAACATCTGATGGGTTAATGCCTTTTTCAATATCAACAACGCTTATTAACTCTGAACCTTTTAATTCAAGGTTAGTTCTATTTACATTATCCTTAAACTGTAATGGCAGTATACCCATGCCAATTAAATTAGATCGATGAATTCTTTCAAAACTCTCAGCTATGACTGCTTTTACTCCAAGTAGTTTTGTGCCTTTTGCAGCCCAATCTCTAGATGAGCCTGTTCCATATTCTTTTCCACCTATTACAACAAGATCAGTGCCTCTTTTTTTATACTCAACTACCGCATCATAAACTGGCATAACTTTTTCTTCTGGATATAATTTTGTATAACCACCCTCTGTGCCTGGTGCCATTTCATTTCTTATTCTAATATTTGCAAAAGTTCCTCTCATCATAACTTCATGGTTTCCTCTTCTTGAACCATAAGAGTTGTAATCTTTAGGTAAAATCTGATGTTTCATAAAATATTCTCCAGTTGGACTTTCTTTTTGAATATTGCCAGCTGGTGAGATGTGATCAGTTGTAACCATGTCTCCTAAAATCAATAATGGTCTTGCGTCTTTAATTGGCTTAAATCCCTCAGGTTGATCTGATAAGTTGTCAAAAAATGGAGGTTTCTTTACATAAGTAGAGTTTTCATCCCAATTATAAATACTACTTTTTTCTGTTTTAATTTCTTGCCATTGTTTTGGACCCTGTGAAACATTTGAGTATCTCTTAATAAACATGTCAGCATTTAATGAAGTTTTTAATGTATCTTCAATTTCTTGGTTTGATGGCCAAATATCTTTTAAATAAACATCATTTCCATTTTTATCTTTACCAAATGAATCCTTATATAAATCAAAAGACATGTGTCCTGCTAATGAGTAAGCAACTACCAAAGGTGGTGAAGCTAGATAATTAGCTTTAATGTGAGGAGATATTCTTCCTTCAAAATTTCTATTGCCAGATAAAACAGACACTCCATATAAATTCTCTTTTTGTATAGCTTCAACTATGTTGTCTGCCAGAGGACCTGAATTTCCAATACAAGTTGTGCATCCATATCCAACTAAATTAAAACCTAGTTTATCTAAGTAAGTATTTAATCCAGCTTTTTCTAAATAATCTGTAACTACTTGAGAGCCTGGTGCTAACGACGTTTTTACCCATGGCTTTGTTTTAATACCAAGTTCAACTGCTTTTTTAGCAAGTAAACCAGCTCCAATTAAAACATTTGGATTAGAAGTGTTTGTACAAGAAGTTATTGCAGCAATTAGTATGCTACCATCTTTTATTTCATAATCTGTGTTAGAAACTTTTGATGATTTAAATTCATCTCTTCCTGTATTTTCTTTAAAACTTTTGTCAAAACTTTTAGATGCCTCTGACAATAAAACTTTGTCTTGAGGTCTTTTTGGTCCTGAAATAGTTGGAACAATAGTTGACATATCTAGAGTTAATGTGTCTGTAAATTCAATATCAGAACTTGCCCATAAACCTTGAGCTTTTGCATAATCTTCAACTATTTTTACAGTTTCATCATCTCTTCCTGAAAATTTAAGATACTTTAGTGTTTCATCATCAATTGGAAAAAAGCCACAAGTTGCACCATACTCTGGGGCCATATTTGCTATTGTTGCTCTATCAGCTAAAGTAAGATTTTTTAAACCTTCACCAAAAAACTCTACAAATTTACCAACGACACCTTTGTCTCTCAACATTTTAACAACTGTTAAAACTAAGTCAGTTGCAGTTGTACCTTCTGGCATTTTATTTTTTACTTCAAAACCAATTACTTCTGGTATCAACATTGATATAGGTTGCCCAAGCATACCTGCTTCAGCTTCAATACCACCAACACCCCATCCAAGTACAGACAATCCATTTACCATAGTGGTATGACTATCAGTTCCAACTAGTGTGTCAGGAAAAATATATTGTTCATTATTTACTTTTTCAGACCAAACAACTTTCGATAAATATTCTAAATTCACTTGATGACAAATACCTGTTCCTGGAGGAACAATTCTAAAATTATTAAATGCATTTTGACCCCATTTTAAAAATGAGTATCTTTCACCATTTCTTTTAAACTCTATTTCAACATTTTTATCAAAACTATCTGCTTTAGCAGATTGGTCGACTTGAACAGAGTGGTCAATAACCAAATCAACTGCTGACAAAGGATTTATAGTATTTGGATCTTTTGATTTTTCTTTAACCGCTTCTCGCATTGCTGCTAGATCTGCAACCGCTGGAATTCCCGTATAATCCTGAAGCAAAACTCTTGCAGGTCTATAAGCAATTTCTGTATTTGATTTTTTTGTTTTAAGCCAATCTTTAATAGCTGTAATTTGAGATTTGTTTACTGTTAAATCGTCTTCATACCTTAATAAATTTTCTAAAAGAACCTTTAACGACTTTGGAAGTTTTGATACTCCTTCAAGACCATTTTTTTCAGCCTCAGATATTGAATAATAAATATAGTCTTTATTATTAATATTAATTGTACTTTTAGAGTTAAAAGAGTTTTTGTTACCTGGTTTCATGTTAAATATAAAATCCGATTATACAGACTAAAATTAGCACCGACATAACATAATTAAATCGTTTTATAAAACTGTTATTTGTCGCAAATTTTCTTAAAAATTTACCTAACAAAGTCCAAGCAGTGATTGATGAAAAAGCAGTTAATGAACAAACAATTATAACCATCACTGAGGTTGAAATATAATTATCTTGATCGACAAACTTTGAAATTAGTGTTGTGGCTGCCATTACCCCTTTAGGATTTATAAACTGAAAAACAAATGTGTCATAAAAAGTTACTGGATTTGTTTTTTTTTCATTACTTGAAGTATTTGAAGTTGCAATTTTATAAGCAAGATAAACTAAAAATACTGTTCCAAGAATTCTAATTATTTCTTGGATAATTGGATAAGTTTTAAAAATAGATATTAAAACAAAATTAATTAAAATTACTAATGTTGTGTATCCCAATCCCACACCCATTATAAGTGGAATTGTTTTTTTAAATCCAAAATTAAAAGCAGAATAAGAGGCAACTGCATTATTGGGTCCTGGAGTAAAACCTAATGAAAGGGAAATTCCAAGTAATAACAGTAAATCTGGATTCATTATCAGGCTATTGGAAGCCCATTTTCAGATTTTTGAGAAGGATGAACTAAAATTACTTTTCCTTCTTTATCAATTGAACCTAAAATTAAAACTTGTGAAACAACACCTGCAATATTTTTTTCTGGAAAATTACAAACACCTATTACTTGTTTTCCTTTAAGATTTTCTTCATTATAGTAATGCGTTATCTGTGCTGACGATTGTTTAATTCCTATTTCTTCACCAAAATCAACTTCAACAACTAATGAAGGTTTTCTTGCCTTTTCATTTTTTTTAACAGAAATAACTGTACCTACCCTAATATCTACTTTATCAAAATCATCATAGGTAATTTGTGGTTTCATAAAAATAATATATAATTGAGTAAAAATGACTATAGAAAGTAATTTATACGAAAAATCAATAAAGATTTTATCTGATCTAATTGGATTTCAAACTATATCTGGTCAAGACAATAGTGAGCTTATTAATTATTGTGAAAAAATTCTTAATAGTTTGAACATTGAAACTTTTAAAGTTTTTGATGAGGATAAAAAAAGAGTAAATTTATTTGGAACACTTAAAGCTAAAAAAACTAATGGAAAAAAACCAATAATATTATCAGGTCACACTGATGTTGTTCCAGTTTCCAAAGGTTGGAGCTCAGATCCTTTTACCGCAACAATTAAGGATGATAAATTATACGGCAGAGGGTCTTGTGACATGAAAGGTTTTATTGCTTGTACGCTTGCTTATGCTGAGGTTTTTAAACAAAGTAATTTAGATAGGGATATACATTTTTGCTATACGTTTGATGAAGAAACAGCTTGTATTGGTGCTCCATTATTAATTAAAGAATTGAAAAAAAGGAATATCAAAAACGGAATTTGTATTATTGGAGAGCCAACTAATATGAAAATAATTGATGGTCACAAAGGAATGAATGAATATACAATTCACTTTGGCGGTTTAGCGGGCCATAGCTCTAAACCTCATAAAGGAGTTAATGCAATTGAATATGCATCTAGATATATAAATAAACTTTTGGAAATTAGACAAGAGTTAATCAAGAGAGCCCCTAAAGATTGTATTTTTGATCCTCCGCATTCAACACTTTCTATAGGTGGAATATCTGGTGGTATTGCTCACAATGTAATTGCTGACAAATGTAAAGTTGAATGGGAAACAAGACCTGTCAATAAAGCAGATGC
>Ga0209335_10005833_pt1 | contig 11163 bp, 8 predicted proteins | sample COG_09_FD_184753 | JGI IMG/M metagenome (GOLD analysis project Ga0209335, IMG submission 184753) | Pelagic Microbial community sample from North Sea - COGITO 998_met_09 (SPAdes) (version 2) | ecosystem: Environmental > Aquatic > Marine > Neritic zone/Coastal water | place: Helgoland, sampling...
ACAAACATATGTTATAATCAGCAAATTCACAAGCTAGCGTGTTGTTATTTAGGGTCTAACTAGTTTTAAAATATGAGATATAAATATTTCTACTATTTTTGTAAAATGAACATTAATAGGCTGTTTCACCTAACTACACTAGGCATATTTTTATTAGTAAGTATTGATATAAGTGCACAACAATATATCCCTGTTGATGTCGGTTCGCATTCTCAAATGGATACTTCAGAGATATACACGTATGGTTATTGGTTTGAAGCCAAAAGCTGTTTTAGAATCACAGGGGTAAGAATTCCTTTGGAGGTAGATTCAGTTGAAAGAGCTATTCAGATTGTTCTTTTTGACACAGTGCCTCCAGCCGGGCCGAATGGTACAAATGAATTTCAGAGCCTTGCTTATTTTAATCAAATTCTTGATACAAATATTGTGGAAACATCTTTGGTTATTTCAACGGGCGATGTAATAGGTTTATTTGGCGGGGGTGTAAATGAAAGCACTATTCATTCAATCCATGTGGGTGACCATTCAGCATTAATTTATGGCATTTCTGTTGATTTTAATCGTCTGGTATATGATGGTCAATTGGGTTCAGGGCAAGCTTCTGCAGATTTATTTACAGAAAGCAACACGTTAGGCTATGGTAGAGTAGAGTTGTTTTATGATACTGATGTAACTATAGATGCAGCTTATAGCTATAGTGTTGATTTTACTAATGTTAATTTTTATGATGAATCAAATGGTGGAGATACTTATTTGTGGGATTTTGGTGATGGAATTACTTCTACGCAGCAAGATCCAAGTCATGAATATTCTGCTGTGGGAACCTATATCGTTTCGTTATCAGTTACTGATTTTTGTGGTGTTGATTTTGTGGTTGATACAATCGAAATTTTATCGTTATCGATTAATGATTCCGAAAAAGAAAACAACGAAATTATGGTGATGCCAAACCCAACAACTGGTAGATTGTTAGTTTCTTCGCAAGGTGAGGAAATCGGTAATCTTTTACTTTACGATATTACCGGAAAGCAAATAGATGAATGGGAAGTTAATACTAATGAACAAGAATTGAATCTTTCGAGCTTGCCAAAAGGAGTATATTTTTTGCAAAAAGCATTAGCAAGAAAGCCAATTGTAGTTGTTATAGCGAGTTATTAGCGTTATCGGTGATTCAATTATTGCCAATAAACATTATTCGTTTTTAATTCCAAGTTTATTGGAAGAGTTGATTTATTGGAAATAAAAATTCTTATTTGTTCGATATTTTATTTTGTTGTAATTAATTTGAGAGAAAGTGCTAATTACTTTATTGGCCTCACTGTAATCTTGATTTTTGGAGTGGGGGCTCTTAAAGCCAACGCAATAAATATTAGCAGCTTTAGCAGCTTGGATTCCATTTGTTGAATCTTCAATAACCATACAGTTTTCGACAGGTTGATTCGCTAATTCAGCTGCTTTGATGAAAATTGCAGGATGAGGCTTAGATTTTTCAAAATCAGAACCGCTAATTTTAGCTTTAAAATATTGGTCTAAATCAAACCTTGAAAAAACATTATTGATTGTATTGTGCGATGCTGAAGATGCGAGAATTAGAGTTAGTCCGTTTTTATGATAATCTTGAATTAATTCTAACACGCCATCTAATAATTGGAGAGAGTTATCATTTGCAAATAAGTGTTTGAAGTTCGCTTGCTTCGTTTTCGCTAATTCTTTTGCTTGCAGTTTTATACCGAAATATTCTTTTATTTTTTTGCAAACGTTTATAGTCGATTGACCTGTGCAGGATTGATAGAGTTCGTCAGAAACCTCAACACCAATGGAATCGAATAGCTGATAATATGCTTTATGATGAAGAGGCTCTGTATCTACAATCACCCCATCCATATCAAATAATACTGCGTTTAACATAGTCGTTTTATATGTGGCAAAGTTAAGAAGTAATGATGAAAAACGTTTTGTTAATTTTTAACGCATGCTAAAACGTTTTTAACACACACGAGGTCTAATCGCATTTATAAACGCAAGCATAATTGATTACAATCGATTAATAATTAAGTAGTTATTAATATTTAAACATATTACACACATAATAAATTATAAAATACTGGATTACAGTAATTTATACTTTATATTAAATCTATTTATATTAAGGGCTTATAGCAATTTTTTAATCTTTTAAGTCCAACATATTTATGGTTATTACTTTGCATGTATTACAATCGATAAATGCTGGAAAAATAACGTTTATTATGCTCATATTTTTTATCCTTGTCATAATAATGTGTTAATAAAAATATTCAATCTTAATTTGAAGTACTCCGCCTAAACTTTTATAAAAAACACTAATGAAATCATTAAATCTAGCACCTTATTTAACAGCTTGGTTAGCTTATTGGCTAGGAATTATGGGAGTTGTGAGTTTTATATTAAAGCCTATTGGCTTTACTTACAATGAAAATGCAGTTGTTTTATGTGCTTTTTATTTAATTTCATCAATTGTTGGGATAAAAATATTTTCATTTATTGATTATTACCGCAAAATTCACAGGCCGCAGAAACAAGCTTGTTTAATTTTCTGTTTATGTATTGTATTTGCTGTAGTTCCAATTATTTATTTTAAGTATTACCCACTTCTAAGCATCTTCTTAGAAGATATTATAAAATCGAAAATTCTTTTTCCTCTCTTTCAATTTGACACACAACTGACAAAACTATTTGATATTATATTTCAACAAGTTTTAATATTTTGTTTAGTCAATTATTTAAAAAATAAATACACAGCTCTAAAGTCAGTGGGAATATTTTCAGTGATTTTTTTCGTATTGCACCTACCTTTATTTATTGTATTTCAAGTAAATGCAATCGTCTTTATCCTTCCTGCTTTTGTTGCAGGAGGAATATTTGCTTATCTATTAATCAGGTATCGGTATGGCCTTATTTACAGCATACTTCTGCATATGTCATACTATATTTGCTTTGGAGTTTTGCTAAGATCTTATAAGTTATTGTAAGGGTCTATTTTTAGTCTCTTATTAACTTATAACATATAGAGGACGCAAGGGATTACTATTGGCTAGAGAGCTTTACATGTCAGTATATTATTAGCAGAAAGAGTCTTGCACATTCTTTACACCTAATACCCTGAGTACAATTATTGATGCAGATAAATTTGTTAACGGATTAGAAATGTAGTTACTTAAATAACTCTGTCATGACTTCTCCTGATCCCGATGGCATGTTAAATTCAAGCAGCTCGGCAATTGTCGCAGGGATATCAACTAAATTTCGTGAAACAGAAAAAATCGTGTCTGATTTAAAATCAGGTCCCGAAGCATAAAAGTTTAGGTGCCGACAGCCATTGCAATTATCTCCATGGTTTACAAACCCACCAGAAAGTCCATCGATATGTCTGCCGTGGTCATTAGTTAGAAATAGTGTCGTGCTGCCAGAATAGTTTGAATCGTTCTTTATGAAATTATTTATTTGATAAATATACTCATCAGTATCTATTATTCCTTGTAGGTAGTTATTCCAATTGTTAAGATGACCAGAATAATCTGGTTCTCTAAAATTGATTAAAATAAGGTTTGGTTTATGTTCTGTCATTACATTAAACGTTTCGATAAGCGTTGCACTGTCTGCTCTATGCTCAGAAAAACGGCCGTTCATTCCGCAAGAAGTATGCGGGGTATTAACTCCAGACCAAAGAGGATTAATACAGTCACCAAGAATTTCTAACTTGGCTTTGCTCGCAATAACCCATGCAGCCGTTTTTGGTTTGTTGGATGCTCCCAGCCAGTATTGAAAAATGGAAGGATTTTCAGGAATTTCTTGCCCGTTATTATTTATGTTTTGATATACGCCCGTAGTAATGGCAACATGACCCGGGTTGGTATAAGTTTGGCCGTTTGTATAAAATTCGGTTGAGATAACGCCTGTATGGGATAGCTCATTAGATAGATGTGGAATATATTGATGTGTAGAGTCACCCCATGTTTCAGAATATCTCGGGCCATCGATTACCACGATTACCACGTTTTTCGTTTTGTATTTCGTTGTTGAAATTTCTACTGGAATTATAGCAGCATTTTCAACACTTACCAGCGAAGGGTTTTTTGAACAAGAACAAATTATTAAACCAATAAGGGGTATTAAGAATCGAATCGTTTTCATTTTAACGCCTTTTATTTTTGCTTTTCAAAGTCTGCCTAAGCTTTCGTTTATTCGCTAACCATTTAGATTCACTTTTTAACATGGGCAGGGATAAAAATAGATTTTAATTCACCTTTTTATTCGGCAATTCGGTTCTGTGTTTATATAAAATATTCGTTACGTCTTTTGTGACTAGTGCAGAAATATTTTTTTATTACATTTATCGAATAACTAAACTATAAATTATGAATAGAATCTTACGAATTATTGCGGTATTTTTTGTTTTCTTGATAGGGACAATACATTTAGCAAAATCGCAATGTAGTTCTTGTACACCAAATCAAGCACTACTTTCGCCAGCAAGTAACTACCCTGATGGAGCATTAGCACCGGATCCAGCCCCTGCAATTACACAAGGAGTCCCTTATGATACCTCTATAACTTATGTTATGCCTGCGACATATGATGCTGGAGCTCCTATTGGCGTTGTTAATGTTGACCAGGTAATCGTGTCTAATATTGCTGGTTTGCCATCCGGAATATCGTGGAGTTGTAACGTGGCTAATTGCACTTATTTTCCTCAGCAAAACCAATACGGATGCATAACTTTTTGTGGCACTACATTCGCTACTCCTGGAATTTATCCAATAACGGTAACTGTTATCGGTACAGCTCTAGGGCAATCTCAGCCTACATCTTTTGATACCCAAGTCGAAGTTTTCTCTAGCTCCGGTGGAAATAGTGGATATAGTTTTTCTCCTACTCAAGGGTGCGATTCTGTTGATGTAACATTTCAAGCATTGATTGATGGTTCTCCAAATCCCACTACTTATAGTTGGACTTTCGCTAATGGTAATACAAGCACTGACGCTAATCCTCCGGTTCAAAATTTTAATAATATCGGCTATAATATTACTACGTTAGAAACCACTATATGGGATTATGTTCTCACTGATGTTACGGCTGTTGCCACTGATACTTATTGGTGCAATGATATCGAAGAGCTCACTGTTTTTGGCGTTTGCACAGGAAATCCCGACATGGTTTTTGTTTTAACAGCTAGTTCTGGTCCTGCATTATATAATGGTTCTGCGGTAGATGACAACACAACAGCAACGTGGAGTGGTATCAATGAAATTCTTGATCCAAATAATAATCCCTTTTCTTTAGCATTTGAGGATGAAGATCTTATTTCAGGTAATGATGATTTAGGTTCGATTTCTTTTAATGTAACTGCACCTGGAACATTTTCAGCAAGTAGTTCGCATGCTCAAATATCCTATACTATTGTTTTACAACCACAAAGTATAATTACCAATGTCGATACCATTGTTATCTATGAAAGCCCAGCTACCCCAACTATTACCTATGCTATAGATTCTATATGTACAGGTGATTCTGTTTTATTTGCAGCTTCCGGTGGCACAGGTTTATCTTATTTATGGTCTGCTGATGGGACAGCTCTTGTAACACAAACTTCTGATTCAATTTATGTGAATGATATTTCATCTTATAACGTAATGGTTTCCGATTCGATAACAACGTGTTCAAGTTTCTCGAGTGCTTATGGTATTACTGTATTAGATTATCCACCATTACCTAATATAGCTTTTGATGCTGTTAATTCTTTGTTGGAAGTTACTAATAGTTCAACCTTTGCGGTTCAATGGTATCTAGATGGTGTTGCTATACCAGGGGCCAATGGTGTTTCTTATAATGATTTATCTGTTTCAGGCCCTTTCACTGTGGAGCTAAGTAACGCTTTGGGATGTTCTATGACATCTTTCCCATATACCGTATGTTTACCAGGAAATGTTTTATTATTACCGAATGATACAATATGTTGTGGCGACACAATTAACTTGCTTGCAGAGGGATTTACTCTAAACTCTACATCAGATATTGTTTGGGCTGTAACACCTGAAGCTTCAGGGCCAGTTACAAATCAGGCAGAGGCAACAGTAGCGCAGACTAATAACCAATTACTATTAAATTTGGGCGATTCGGTAAAATTTACTCGAAATTGTCCTACATATGAGGATAGTATTTTTTTAGGCAACTATTATATTACCCCTTTTACTGCCCAAGACCCTAATGTCACACTTTTTACTTGGGATACTCTCGAGGGTTGTTCGCCTAATGGTCAGATATGTCCATCGTTAATAGGTCAAGATAGTACTTGGCTAATTTATCCAATGATTTTTACATTTCCTGATGGATCGCAGATGAATGTAAACGATGAACTAGCTTTTGGTTTGCCATTAAGTCAGCCTTTGCTCGATATAGTGGGAGGTAATCTTTGTCTAGATTTAACAACTATTTTTAGTGGTAACCCTAATGGTCAATGGGAGGTAAGTATTACCAATACGGGAACAGTTGATATTGACTTTGATGTTCCAGATTTTCTGGTCTATAATTATGCTGATAGTTGTAATTTGATTACCCAAGATGAAGTATATACAATACCCGGGTTTTCTCTTACGGCCGTTGCTGGTTCTTCAATTAATGCAGTATTTGATATTCCGCCTATACCAAGTGGATTTCCAACAGTAGAAACTAATTGTGAAGCATTTGGGACACCTTACTTAATAACATATGCAGATTGCTACCCAGAATTAACAAATACTTTAGATATCGTTGGTGTGCCCGTTAATCCGACTTTTGATGCTCAAAATAATTATGTCTATGGATATATTGATGTTGCTATTTCTGGTGGAACAGCTCCCTATACTATTTCATGGACAGACGGCCCAACAACAGAAGATCGATTTAATCTTCAGCCTGGAGTATACACAGTAATGGTTACCGATGCATCAGGATTTACTCTATCAGAGACATGGACGCTAACAGGCCCATATCTTGGAATAAGCCAATTAGATATTATTGGATTTGAACTAACTCAAAATACACCCAACCCATTTAGTAGTGTTTCGAATATAATTTTTCAAAGTAAATCGGCTAAAAAGTTAACATTTACTATAAAATCTATTGACGGGAGACTTGTTTATTCAGAAATTATTAATGCGCAACTAGGTACAAATAAGATTTTGTTAGACGGTACTAATCTTAGCTCAGGTATATATTTATATACGCTAAATGACGATATACATAGCAATACAAAACAATTCGTTGTTTCGAAATAATTGAGCTAGTCTAACTGCTTCTCAGTTTAGGGTATTGTTGTATAAAAAATCAAATCTGATGGAATTGTTTCAAATGATTTAGAATGAACTAGATCATTTGAATTTTTTTTTCTTCAACTTCTCCGATTTGTTTTTTCTCTTTTCGGCAAGCCATTTTGGTAGTTTCGTTTCTTCTTTTTTTCCACCTAACAGTCGTTTAAGTAATTCAGGTTGTTTGGCTTTAATGAGCTCCTGTTTTATCCAATCTCGGTTCTCTTTTTTATACCAAAAGAAGAATCGGTTTTGTTTTTTCTTTTCTTGTTCTGTTTTTGGCGTTACATAAGGCTTAAGCGTATATGGATGATATCCCGAATAGTAGATAACAGTTGCCACTGTCATAGGAGTAGGCGTGAAATCTTGAACTTGCTCTAATTGAAACCCCATTTCTTTAGTTTCAACAGCAAGATTAGCCATATCACCTTCTTCACAACCAGGATGGCTCGAAATAAAATAGGGGATAAGCTGCTGATTGAGGTTGTGTTTTTTATCGATAAGATCGAATTTCTTTTTAAAGGCCTTAAAATGTTTGAATGAAGGCTTTCGCATTATTTTTAGCGTTTCGTCAGCAGTATGCTCGGGCGCTACTTTTAACCTTCCCGAAACGTGTTTGGTAAGCACTTGTTCAAGATATTCATCGATTGAATCATCAGCATTTTTATTATACTCCTCGGTAAGCAAATCATAACGGATGCCACTTCCTACAAATGCTTTCTTAACTTTTGGATTGGCATCTACCTTGCGATAAATATCTGTCATCGCAGAGTGATTCGTATCTAAGTTGCTACAAACTACAGGATGTATGCAAGAAGGGCTAACACATTTGTCACATATCGCCATGTCCTTACCTTTCATTTTGTACATGTTGGCGGATGGACCACCTAAATCAGAAATATAACCTTTAAAATCAGGCATTTCGGTTACTTGGTCGACTTCTTTTAAAATTGATTTTTGAGATCGGCTAGCAATGAATTTACCCTGGTGTGCAGATATTGTGCAAAAGCTGCAACCACCAAAACATCCACGGTGCATATTCACAGAGAATTTAATCATCTCATATGCAGGAATAGGCCCTCTATTTTTATACTTTGGATGCGGTAATCGTGTATACGGCAAGTCGAATGAATTATCAATTTCACCTTCCGTCATCGTGGGAAATGGAGGGTTGATAACTGTATTTTTATCGCCTACTTTCTGCACAATTCTGTCGGCAAATGTTTTGTTAGATTCTTGCTCAACATGCTTAAAATTTGCAGCAAAGGCTTTTTTATCTTTTAGGCAAATTTCGTGACTGCTTAAATCAATATCTTTCCACTTTTTGTTTTTCGGCACACTATCGTCTATTGCACGCTGATAAGAGGTCTGCTTAACCATAGTTAATTGATGAAACGGCACACCACGTTTCAATAGCTGTAAAATCTCTCTTAAAGGCTGCTCACCCATCCCATAAACTAATAAATCGGCCTGGCTTGATTCCAAAATTGACGGCATTAATTTGTCAGACCAGTAGTCATAATGAGTAACTCGTCTTAAAGAAGCCTCAATCCCTCCGATAACAATAGGAACTTCAGGGTATAGCTTTTTTAATATTTTAGAATAGGTAGAAACAGCATAATCAGGTCGAAAACCAGCTTCACCGCCAGGGGTATATGCATCAGTAGATCGTTTTCGTTTAGAAGCGGTATAATGATTTACCATAGTATCCATACAACCCGATGTAATACCAAAGAAATACTTTGGTTTACCGAATTTCTTGAATTCGTGTAAATCATCTTTCCAGTTGGGCTGGGGTATAATACCAATTTTGAATCCTTCGCTTTCGATAATTCTTCCTACAACAGCGGTACCGAAAGCAGGATGGTCAACGTATGCATCTCCCGAAATTAAAACAACGTCTAATTCTTCCCAACCTTTTTTTTTCGCTTCCTTAAGCGTAATGGGCAACCAATCTGATAATGGACGTAGATTTTCGATAGGGCAAAGGTATGTAATCTATCAATAGCTATTAATTACTTATCCCCGCCTCTAATTGAAGCTTTAGTTATAAACTTTTTTAGCAAATACGAAAAGGAAAGCAAAATTACGGCTGGTATTCCTATCCAAATCAATTCACTTTTAATTACTCTTAATCCCCACTCACTAAAGAATTTAGAAGCTTCTATTGGTGAAACTCTAATTCCTCTCCAAGGCAAAAAGTATCTACTGTTTTCGAAAGGGGAAAAGAAAGCAACCCCCTCACCACCTGTTGTCATTGCGTCTAACACACCATGCGAAGCGGTTGCAAGGAAGAGATAAAAGAAAATAAGTAGTTTTTTATTATCTTTTTTAAAGAATAATAATGTGAATAATGCTGCAGTAATAACTGCAAAAAAGATGGAATGTGTCATTCCACGATGACCCCAAATGTCTAGATATGCTATTCCAAAATGAAACGAGAGAACGTCAGCGTCTGGCAAAATAGAGCAAATAATACCAGCAAGCCAAAATTTCCAATTTTGCTTTTTAAAAGGCATTGATTTGCCAATTGCGAAAGCTGCTAGTGCATGTCCAAATGCAGATGCCATATATAACGTTTTTGCTAAATATACGAGCATTTCGTTTACTCTGAGGTTGAAATGAGTAAGTTTGTTATGAACAGTAAATGTGATGGGAATTTGGAATGGGGGTATTAGTTGTTTTTGAGCTTATAGTGATAACTAGTTGTTAGTTGAATAGACCAAGTGTGGATATTTTCTTCTCAAACCGGCCCGAGAAATCTTTTCTAAAAAAACGTTAAATTTCGCTTGGGGTAAACCAGACGATATTTCGTTTTATATTAGATGAATTTGAAAAATTATTACAATTGAAAAATGTGCTAGTTTGGGGAATGATTATACCAGTTTTGTTGTTTGTACTTGTTTTGGGTGCAGCATATATGTTTCAGGAAAAATTGATTTTTGTTCCCGAAAAAATCCCTCATAACTTCAAATACGAATTTGGAGGCAATTGGACAGAAAGAAATTTTGAAGTTGATGGAGCAACATTAAATGCCGTTCATTTTAAAGTTGATAATCCAGAAGGGGTTGTAATTTACTATCATGGAAATGCTGGTAGTTTGTTATCTTGGGGATACGTTGGCTTAGACTTTACAAGATTGAACCAAGACGTTATTGTGTTTGATTATCGTGGCTATGGTAAAAGCAGTGGTAGAATTAGTTCTGAAAAACAACTTTTGAAAGATGCCCAACATGTTTATGATAAAACGGTGGAGGAATACGGTGAAGGTAAAATTAGAGTTTATGGCAGATCTTTGGGGTCTGGAATTGCGGCTTACATGGCAAAAGAGAATAATCCAATTGCGTTAGTTTTAGAGACTCCTTATACATCGTTAAATCGTTTAGGCGGAGAGATTTACCCAAAGCTCATTACCAAATTGATGAAATACAAGCTAGCGACCATCAAAATAGTTAATGATGTAGATTGTCCAATTTATATTTTTCATGGAACAGATGACCAACTTATTGGTTATCATCATGCTCAAGAACTTTTAGAGAAGAAGCCAAGTGTAAAGCTATATACAATAGAAGAAGGCAAGCATAATAACTTGCCTGAATTCCCAGAATATCATATTGCTTTGGCTGAAATTTTCAGTAAAGATGAATAAACGCATCGCCCTAATCCTAAACATTCTATTTTGCTTATTAATAAGGTCAGTTAATGCTCAAGAAATTCCTCCGACTAATTTAAACCTCAAAGCTAAGTACTCATTAATAAATTATAATGTAGAAAATGGATTGCCTAGTTCTGAAGTATATGGTGTTGTTCAAGATTCAGAGGGATATATGTGGTTCAC
>Ga0209335_10005837_pt1 | contig 11161 bp, 12 predicted proteins | sample COG_09_FD_184753 | JGI IMG/M metagenome (GOLD analysis project Ga0209335, IMG submission 184753) | Pelagic Microbial community sample from North Sea - COGITO 998_met_09 (SPAdes) (version 2) | ecosystem: Environmental > Aquatic > Marine > Neritic zone/Coastal water | place: Helgoland, sampling...
AAACTTAAAATTACTCAAGCGGTTATTGATCCTTATTGGGAGATTGGAGATACGCAAATTGAAAATAACTATTACCCAACACGTCTCATTCCAGCAAGGCTGAAACCTAGAGCATCTCGCAGCAACCCTAAGAATCTGATGCAAGATCTGCTTAAAAGAAACCAAGTTATTTCATCTCATCAATAATCCATATGAGACTCTTTTTTCCCTTAATGTTGATGATAGTATTTGTGAGTTGCTCTCAAAAATATCAATTGCCTGCCGGTGATATAGATAATTTTAATACTGCCAATTTATCTGCAGAAAAGAAGTTAGAAATTTTCGCAATCAAGCAATTTTTATTTGATAGGCTCTTAAGGTCCTGCTCGCGCTCAGAAATGATCTATGTCGATGATGTTGATCAGTGTATTAATAAGTTGGCTCAAAGGGAACGGTTAGAATTAATTCAGCAGAATAGAATAAAGAATAATGGTCTGTTTCAAAATTTAACTTCTAAATCTAATATATCCTTAAAAAATGTAGACTTATTAATCCTCTTGCTTGGCGATATAAGTGCAGGTAATCTAGAAGGGTTGTCCTCCCTGCCCAATGAGACTGATACAAATCTTAAAAATCAGATGAGGTATATGCAATCCAGACAAAATCAGTATATGGAATCTAAACAAAATCAACAGAACTACTTAAAACGCTTAAGAGAGCTGGAAAAGCAAAATTTAAAAACTAGAAAAGAAGATTAATAAATATAAGTACTTATGCTAGCAGCCTTTGATTTTGGAATTTCAAATACCGATATTGGTATTTTTCATAACAATACAACTCAATTCTTTTCAACTCCAACTCCTGAAAAAGTACTGGATGCTGAGTTAGTGAAGAGTTTACTCACTCTCAATAAAATTGATTTATCAGCCATTACCTGCATTGGCGTCACTGGAGGGAAATCTTCTAATATTCAGGGTCCCATAAACTCTGTTCCCGTCGTTGCGATTAATGAAATTGAAGCAATTGGGCAAGGAGCAAAAATACTTTACAACATTAATACAGAATCAACTTTGGTAATAAGTGCTGGTACTGGAACTGCTTGTGTTCAAGTTACAGGAGATAATTTTAATCACCTAGGAGGCATAGCAGTTGGCGGAGGCATGTTAGAAGGATTGGGCTCACTCCTATTTAAGAATTCAAATGGCCCTGAGATTAACGAATTTGGTAAGAAGGGGTCAAGAGCAGAGCTAGATTTATTAATTGGAGATGTTGTAAATACAATAGGTAATTTGTCTCCTGATATTACTGCTGTGAATTTTGGTAAAGCTCGATATCCTGCGGCAGATACTATGGAAAATACATCATCTGCCTTATGCAATATGATTGGAGAGGTCATTGGAACTGTTGCATATCTTAATGCTTTGCTTATTGGGTCATCTAAGGCTTGCTTTATTGGAAGAACATCCTATCTTTCAGAGGTTGTAGAAGGCATCAATCAAAGGCTATATTTAGCTGGAGTTAACTCAGAATATGCTGATAACAGAGAATATGGAAATGTCATTGGCGTTCTGGAAAGCATAAAAAATTATAGATGAATCATTTTTTTATTTTTTATAACCTAAAGCAAAGAAAGAATTTTAGTGACACAAGAACTAAGATCATCTGTATTTAAAATAACATGATGTGCACTCTCCTCGTAGAGAGCTTGTCGCTCCTGAAAGGCATCTTTAATACTTTGATTTGGTTCCTTAGCAAATCCTCTATCTAAAAAACTAGGCACTCTTTTTAAAATTTGATCAAATGGAACTTCGAGGTATATTACCAATGAATTCTTCTTCAGGTACTGCATAGCTCTAGTGCTATAAACTGAACTGCCACCTGTGGCAAGAATAGAATTATCAAGCTCAATTGATAAAATAGTTTCTTCTTCAATATCTCTTAACTTCAAATAACCAGAATTATCTAACATGTTCTGAAGAGTTTGATTGAACTTAGCTTCTATCAATGCATCACTGTCGATGAAGTGAAGCTTTAATTGTTTAGCAAGCTCCAAGCCTACAGATGATTTCCCAGCACCTGCCATGCCAATTAATGATATTGAATTACTCATATTTCGTGCTTTACTATGATCTAAATTAAGTCTTTATTTTAAACCTTGCAATAGAAAATAAAATCAATATGAAATATAAATTTTTACTCTCTCTTTTAATATCTCAAACTCTCTTTGCCTCCACTCAGCTCGTTGTCTTGGGATCTGGCAATCTAAATCCTCATCCTGAGAGAAGTGATTCAGCCTATGCTGTAATTGTTGATGACACCCCATATTTAGTTGACTTTGGGTCAGGCGTCATAAGGCGCATTGCAGCCTTATCGCCCAACTGGGGTGGAAGTGTTGATGGGATGAATGTTACTAAGCTTGAGCATGCTTTTTTAACTCACATTCATTCAGACCATACAGCTGGTCTATCTGACTTACTTTTAACACCATGGGTAATGGGCAGAGAGAATAAATTAAATCTCTTTGGCCCTGCAGGCTTGGAAGGCATGGCACTTTCTCTCTTAGATGCTTATAAAGATGACATAGATTATCGAATGAATGGAACTCAACCCTCTAACGGAACTGGTTATAAATTTAATTTCACTGAGCTTGATAATGGCCTTGTGTTCAAAGACCATAATCTCACCGTTGAAGCTTTTAGAGTTAATCATGGAGGTTTTGATGATGCTTATGGCTTTCGATTTATCTCTAAAGACAAAGTCATAGTTTTTTCAGGTGATACAGGACCATCAAAATCCCTAGAGAATTATGCAAAGGGTGCAGATATATTAGTGCATGAAGTCTACTCTCATGCAGGATTTTTAAAGAAAACGCTGGACTATCAGATTCATCATAAAGGTCATCATACTTCAACTCATGAGGTTGGAGAGATTGCTTCGCGCGCACAACCAAAGCTGCTAGTGCTTTCACATATTTTATTTTGGGGCTCAGATGCCCAGGATATTTCAAAAGAAACTCAAGAAACTTTTAAAGGTAAAATAAAAATTGCAGAAGATTTAATGGTTATTAATTAATGGTGGAGCTACGCGGGATCGAACCGCGGACCCCCTGCTTGCAAAGCAGGTGCTCTCCCAGCTGAGCTATAGCCCCACACAAGGAAATAATTGTACAAGAAATAGTTTTATAAACAACTATGTTAAAAAAAGGCTTAGAACTTATAACTAAATCCTATTTTAAATGTTTGCGGCTTTTGAGATCTCGCGCCATTTTTAGGCGCTCTTGAGGCTATATCCTCATTATTCATGATATTTTCAATCACTCCATATAAATCCAAGGCATTGTTGATAGATTTTCTTAAAGTAAGGTCTACAAAGCTATAAGGCCCAATTCTTTCGTTGGTCCCGCATGCAGCTGAAGAGCAAGCCCCTCCATGATCAAGCAACCTAAGATATCCGCTCCACCCAGATTCAGTTAGAACTCCTGCTTGAATAGCAAGAACAGAACTTGGTATATAAGGAACATTATCACCAGTCATAACTGTTCCCCAGTAATCATCATTGCTGAAACTATTGTTAAAAATAGCTTTTGTTGATGTGAAGGCAATCGAAATAGGGTACGTAATATTATTACCTTCAAGCACCCACGAAGATGTAATTTCTAACCCAGATACATCAACCTCACCGCCACTAAAGCTGGCTCCAGCTTCACAATTTCCACCGCTTGAATTTGAACAGGTTCCAACTAGGTTTTGATAGTCGCTAGAAAAATAAATAATCTCTAGCAAAGTAAGATCATTGTTATACCTAAATCCAAGCTCAAGATTATCCGCTTCCTCGGCATCGCCATTAAATACTGGTGACATGCCTTCATGAAAACCTGCTATCAGTTTTAAATTATTATTAACACTGTAGGTAAATCCTAGGCCAGAGGTCTGGTAATCCCCTCTAGATTTTTTATTACTATAGATACTATCTTGAATATTTCTTGATGCTGTACCATCCAGCCATCTATTTTCCACTTGACGATAATATTCAGATCTCTGACCAATCGTAATGGCAAACTTGCCGAGCATTAAAGTATCTTGGATGAAAAAAGAGGTAGCCACTGTTTCTCTCAATCTATTGTTAGCTCCAGAGTATCCTGATCCGCATGCATATAAAGCTGAGTTTTTGCTAGCTGATATCTGATCAAAGCACTCATACCATTGATATCGACTTTCAGCGTCCTTCATGTCTCTTAGGCCAAATGTAATTTTATGATTAGAAAAGTTAGCAGAGGCTTGAAGCTGTAAGCCTTCATTGCGATAGTATCTATTATTATGTTTCAACTGAACCTGAACAGCTTTTGTGCCATCTAAAATCTCTTGCGCATCCTTATTTCCATCATTGGCAGCTGCAATAACATTATCTATACCATCAGCTATACCATGCTCTTGAAGATTGTTGGCCTTATCAACTTTAAACCAATCTCTGTGATAATCATTTGTCCAACTTGTTGCAACGATGTCTAGCATGCCAATGCGCCCCTTGTAAATCAGAGCTTTCTGATTTGCTGCATTTGCCATCTCATCATACTGGCTCATTCCATATCTTTTTCTGGGATCTTTCTGAAAGCTTAATTGAGACAGGCCAACATACGTTTGCTCTGAACTCTCATCTGCTTCTATTATCTTCAAAGTGACTTCATGATCTCCCCAGGAATAACGAAGCTTAGCCATGAGATCAGATTTATTGAAGCCTGTATCTCTATCCACTCCAGCAATCGAATCAAACCCATCAGATGAATGTTCATGTGCCTCAATTAATGCCCCCAAGTTACCAGTAGTGCCCCCATAGAAAGCATGGGTTCTTGACATATCGTTGTCGCCAAATTCTTGTGCAATGTTTCCAGATGGTAATTCTGGAATGGGCGTACTGACTAAATTGATAGCGCCGCCTATAGTGCTTGGTCCCTGAGAGATAGCTGAAGGCCCTTTAAGAACTTCCACGGCATTCATTCGCCCTGGCGTCGGAAAATAATATGCTGCTGCAGAAGTATATGGAGCAGGTGCAATTAAAATCCCATCTTCCATTAAAGTAATCTTGGCAGATCGATCCATGGAAGTACCTCTAATAGAAATATTAGGTCGCAGACCATGACCATCTTCTGCTCTAAAAAATACACCCGGAACTAAAGACAAAATTTTATGAATATCCGTATCTATAGTTTTTTTAAGATCTTGATTTGAGAGAAAGGATGCTGCTCCAGGGACCTCTGTCGCAGCAATTTTTGAGCCTATGATGGTTACAGATTCTATTTGCTCTATGTCAACAGCGCTTGAACCAACAGAAAATATTCCCAACAGCAATAAAAGCAATGGCAAATTTGCTTGCTGTGCAATTTTTACGGACTGGATAGCTATAACAATCTCCTTGAATATTACTCAAGGAGCTATAGATTCTACTTGAGAATGATAATGATAATCATTCTTATTTAGAAAAACAAGAGGCTATCTAATGATTTCCTTTGATAGCAAAATAAAGACCTAAGGCAAATATAAAAATCTGTTCGCTCATAAATAGCTTTGGGGTAATAAACCAATCAGAATGAGCCAAGTAAAAAGCTCCTGTCATAATTACTACCACAGCACCACCGCCCAACCTGGTGACTAAATGCCCTGCCACACCAAGCAATCCACCTAAAATAACCGCACTTCCTGCAGCAACCTCTCCGATCGCAACCATGCTTGCAACGATATCAGGAGCAGGCATCCCTCCGCTCTCAAACATTCTAACCATTCTTTCTGGAGGTAATGGAAATTTACCATAGCCGTGTAAGATAAATGAAGTGCCTAAGACCAATCTTAAAATCCAAGGTGCGAACCCTTGAAATGGTTTGGCTATAGCATCTAAGTAATTTGAAATGTTCATACAATCTCCTCAATTTAAAGTATTTATTGTATCTGAAGTCTCATTATTAATTGTAAAAATTGTATAAGCCCCTATATATGTATTACACAGGAGATAAAAATGTTTAATCCATTAAAGATGGCTGGTGATATGAAGGGTATGGAAAAGATGCTTAAGCCAGCACTTGAAAAGTTTATGAATGAGTCTGGTTTCGTCAAGAAATCTGAGTTAGCGGAATTAAAAAAAAGGGTGGCAGAGCTAGAGAAAAAGTTAGCGAGTAATTAAAACTAAATACTCTAGTTGCCCTCATAAAAATAGAGTCTCTCTATATCATCTTCACTGGTAGATTCGCCATATTGGATCTCAATAATATGACATGGTTGATCTGAGGGATTAATTAGCTGATGCCAGTTACCCTGCTTGATTTGAAAGGTATCATCAGAACTCAGTTTGGATTCTAGAATATTATCTGGATCATCTAAGCTATGTTTAACAAGACATTCACCTTTACTTACAAACCAAACTTCGCTTCTTTTTTGATGCCTCTGAAATGACATGCCTTTACCAGGCTCTAAAATAAGCTCTTTAACTTTAATACGGTCATCTTGGAATAGGTTGTAGAATTTTCCCCACACTCTTTCATCGCTCGTATATTGCCAATCTTTCAAAATAGCGCTCGAGGAATTCATTTTATTATCACCGCCAACGCCAAAGCAAAAAGTTACACCATCGACAGACATTTCTGGAATATTATCCGACTTGCGATCACCGCCATTACAAAAAATAATTTCTTCAGCAGGATATTTTAATTTAATCTTTTCTAAAGCCGAAACACAGCTACCTTTCTCATCATCCTCAAAATCTATAACTTCATCAACAACAATTAAGTTAGAAACTATCGTTCTTCTTTCCAAAAAAGACATAAAAAAATTGCCTTTTTTCTTTTGCAACCAAGCATCACTATTCAACGCAACAATGAGATGATCACCAAGTTTTTTAGCTGCTTTGAAGTATTCGATATGACCAGAATGAATTGGATCAAAACCACCACTTACAACTATAATTTTAATTTTTAATACCTCTAAGTCTTTAACAGTTATTAATTATACAGTCATATGTACTCTATAAAAACTAAGGCTGTCTAATCATCTCCACCATTTCGGAAACTTTTTGCGGAGGTTTAGAAAAAAATATTGCTACTAAAGTTGCAACTGAAAAGTTAATCAACATTCCAACAAAGCCTACCCCCTCAGGAGAAATACCCATGATCCATTGAGAGCTATTATCAAAGGCTGGATTTATGAATTTATAATAGATGATGTAACTGGCGGTAAAAATTAGTCCTGACAACATTCCTGCAATTGCTCCTTCTTTATTCATCGATTGAGAAAAAATACCAAGTAGCAATGCTGGAAAAATTGTTGCGGCAGCTAAACCAAATGCAAATGCAACAACCTGTGCAACAAAACCAGGTGGGTATATACCAAATAGTCCGGCAATTATTATTGCAACAGCCGCCGCACATCTGGCATAAAATAATTCTTGTTTTTCTGAAATATTGGGTTTAAAGGTCTTCTTTAAAAGATCATGAGAAATGGAGGAAGAGATAACTAGAAGTAAACCTGCAGCGGTTGAAAGGGCTGCAGCTAGACCTCCAGCGGCAACAAGAGCAGTAATCCAGCCTGGTAACTTTGCAATTTCAGGGTTTGCTAAAACCATAATATCTTTATCTATATATATCTCATTTTGATTAGCTTCGTCGCTAGGATTATTTGTTAGCCTTTGACCAAAATCTCCCTCTTCGTCAATAAATTGAGGTCTTGTATTCTCAAAGGCATTGCCAGCTGAATAATGGATAATCCCATCAGCATTTTTATCATTCCAAGCAATGAGTCCTATGCCTTCCCAGTTTTTAAACCATGCTGGAGCAGATGAGTATTCTTGATCTTGAATAGAATCAATAAAATTCATCCTTGCAAAAGCTCCCACAGCAGGAGCAGTTGTATAAAGTAAAGCGATAAAAATTAGGGCATACCCAGCAGACTTTCTGGCATCACGAACTGATGGCACTGTAAAAAATCTTACAATTACATGCGGCAACCCTGCCGTCCCAAACATTAATGCAGCAGTGATGCAAAATATATCTATGGTACTTTTTGAATTTTCTGTGTAAGCCAAGAACCCTAATTCAGTTGTAACTTTATCTAATTTATCCAATAGATAAGTAGAGCTATCAACCAATGTATCTCCAAAGCCAAGTTGAGGAACAGGATTGCCTGTCATTAAGATAGAAATGAAGATTGCGGGAACAAGATAGGCAAAAATTAATACACAATATTGAGCGACTTGAGTATATGTAATTCCTTTCATGCCTCCTAGAACGGCATAAAAGAAAACAATAGCCATGCCAATTATCACACCTACGTTTATATCTACCTCTAAGAATCTTGAAAAAACAATTCCCACTCCTCTCATCTGTCCTGCTACATAGGTAAAAGAAACAAAAATTAAACAAATCACTGCTACCAATCTTGCTGCTTTTGAGTAATAGCGAGTGCCGATAAAATCAGGAACTGTGAACTGACCAAATTTTCTAAGGTATGGAGCTAACAACAATGCCAGCAATACGTATCCTCCCGTCCAACCCATAAGATACACAGACCCATCCTTGCCCATAAATGCAATCAAACCAGCCATAGAGATAAAAGAAGCGGCCGACATCCAGTCTGCGGCTGTTGCCATACCATTTGCGATCGGATGAACACCTTTGCCAGCAACATAAAAATCACTTGTGGATTTTGCTCTAGACCAAATAGCAATCCCTATGTATAGAGCAAATGAAAGTCCAACAAAAATATATGTAAGTTCTTGGGTGCTCATTATTCTTCTGACTTCGCTGAGATGTCTTTGCGATACTTTTTATCCAGCCTATTCATCAACAAAACATAGATGAAAATTAAGACCACAAAAATATAGATGCTGCCTTGTTGAGCAAACCAAAATCCAAGTTTAAAACCACCAATTTTTATCTCATCAAGAGCATCTGACCAAAGGATCCCAAAACCAAAAGAAGCTACAAACCAAACTGCCAGTAAAGCAACGAGAATTCTGATGTTTGATTTCCAATAAGACTGGCTCGGAGTATTTTTCAAAATAAATTTTTACCCTGCTATATTTATGAGCTCAATATCAAATATTAAAGTTGAGTTTGGCGGAATGGTTGGTCTGCCTTCCTCTCCGTAAGCTAGACTTGGGTGAATAAAAACACGCCACAAATCACCAACCCTCATTTTAGAAATAACTTTTTGACATCCTGGGATTAGCTGAGAGAGCTGAATAGTCAAAGGGTCTCCCATCTCTACTGAACTCCAAAATACCGATCCATCCATCAAGGTTCCATGAAAGTGAGCTGTAATGGTTTCAGATAGCTCTGGTGGAGATTCGATAACATCTCCTGACTTTATGACTGAGTACTGCAAGCCGTCCTCTAGAGAGATCACACCATTTTTGGCTGCATTGCTCACGAGAAATGTTTCACTTTGTTCAAGATTGATTTGAAGATTTGATTCTTGGCTACAGGAAGCTATTAAAATAAATAACCCAAGATATAAATATATGTTTTTCATTCATACAGTATGCCAAAAAAATTAAATTAATCTGGCTCATCAGGCAATTGTTCTAAAATCACATCCACAGAAATTACCCATATCTCATCAAGATGGAGAATAAATTCTATCCAATGCTGCAATCTCTCCATTGCAAAAAGCTCTTTATCCCCTCCGTAGCCGATTGATAGTTCATGAATCTGAGAAGGATCAAGCTTATAGTGATGGACTAAAGATGCTAAATCAAAACACGGATGATTGAGGCCTGCATACTCCCAATCTAAAAAATAAAACTTATTTTCCCAAAGTAAATTGCCTGGATTCAAATCATTATGTGATAAAACCTTGGGGGTACCATCGAAATATAGTTTTTTAAATAGGCTCAAAGCTTTTGTGAACAAAGACTTATCAGAAGTTTTTTGTAATAAGGATCCATATAAATCCATGGAGTGAGTAAAAATATCTGAACAATCATCTGGGATAGAAGTGTTATGAATCAAAGAAAGCTCTCTTCCAAGTGATTTTAAGCAATAGTCCTTATTGCCAGAGTTAAATAAAGGCTTTATTCCGGGAATAAATTCCCAAATTAATATTCCAGCTGGCTCATCTTGGTATAAGACCTTAGGGGCTAACTCTAAGTTTTTTAGGCTATTTAAAATTTTAACTTCACTACCTCTGTCAATTGATAGCATCGATGCGGTTGGGCAATCTATGCGAATAACAGCCTGCATTTGGTTATAGGTACATAAAAATACTTGAGAAATACCTCCAGAGGCGAGATTTTGATCAAGAACAAACTCACCAGGAATAGATTTTATTTTTTCAGAGAATTGGACCATTTAATTCATTTTTTATTTTGCTCCAGGATTGGTAGCCAAAATAAATTATTATTATATAAATCATAAACAATATCGCAGTAAGCCAAAGACCTCTTTCAATAAAAAGAAAAATTGAGGTTACATCAATAACAAACCAATAAATCCAGTTTTCAAGAAGTTTTTTAGCAACCATGTAAGTGGCAACAACTGCTCCCCAGCTAACCAAAGCATCCAAAAAAGGTAAAGCTGCATCAGTGTATCTTTCTAAGAGAAACCCAGATAAAAGAGAGAGAGCTAAAATGATTAAGATAGCGATCATATGCTGAGATTTACTCCAAGTATTAACAATGAAATTAGGATTGCTTGCATTACTCATCCTCCACTGAGACCAGCCATATATAGCCATTACTACATAAAAAACTTGTAGGTAAGCTTCCATGTATAGCCCAGCTTTCTGCATGATCAAAAAATACAAAACGGAGCTAATAATACCGGCTGTCCAGCACAAGATATTTTGCTTGACTGCTAATATCAAATATAAAATTGCAAAGATAACAGCTGTTATCTCTTGCCAATTTTGAACAAGAAAATTAAAAATCATATCTAATAGAGAGCCCTATGTGCCTTGGATCGCCATGCCTTTCATACAATGTATCAATAAAGTTTGGGGCTTCATTGCCAAAGTAAAAGCCTCGCACCGAATAATACTCGTCAAAAATATTTCTTACCCACAATTCATAATTCCAATTATTTTTTATATACCCTAGATTTAGGTTAGTAAGCACATAAGACTTAGATTTATTGTTATGAGAATCACTGTAATAAAAACTACTTTTGCCAGTGAAATCAATCGCTAGGTATGTATGTGAAGTT